>Ga0209024_1001204_pt1 | contig 24728 bp, 21 predicted proteins | sample AutmiccommunBRH5_FD_187380 | JGI IMG/M metagenome (GOLD analysis project Ga0209024, IMG submission 187380) | Deep subsurface microbial communities from Mt. Terri, Switzerland - Autotrophic microbial communities BRH/5 (SPAdes) (version 2) | ecosystem: Environmental > Aquatic > Deep subsurface >...
ACTGAGGCAAGTTTTAGTTTCTCTTTGATAGGCCGATATGAAGATATACCGGTAATCTTTGGGGTGTTTATGAACTGGCTAAATCGAAATCATCAAGCAATTATAGCAAGCGCCACAGTATTAAATGTCTTGCTATTCGGTGGTGCGGTATATTTATCTGTTGTTAGTACCGAACTTACCCAGGAGTCCAACAATACTACTAAAGAAGTAATAAAGAAAAATGATGAAAGGGAATTAGGCGCAATTTTCGAAAGAGTGAAACAAGCAAGAACTGATATAGAAAAGTTAAATGGCCTTTCAAAAGAATTAGATCAAAAAATTAACGTGCTAGATAGGAAAATGGCTGTAATTGAGGAAAAGCTCCAGAATGCTACTACAAAAAGTCTTATGGCAGCAGGAGCAACAAAAAAACAAGCTTTACAATTCTGGGATGCTCCACTGAAAAACAGTATCCAACTCCCCAAATTTAAGTAATAAAAAACATAGTAACAACTGTGTGGGTGGCGCACAGACTCAGACGTGGTTAACGCCTATTGGGTAATGACCGCCAGTAGGCACGTACATAAATTGGAAAAACATAAAAAATCCTTCTCCAATGTTGCCTAACAAAAACAGTCTTGATGCCATTTCGCATAACTTCACCTCTTATCATCTCTCTGGTTAATTGAGACCAGATTCTCTCTTGAGCTAGATTGCCCTGCTTGTTGCAATCACTAAAGAGCGAAACACGAAATAATAAGAACGAGCGCCACATGCTAATTATAGTACAAGTATTGTCGTTATTTACTGGAGGCCGTTGCCTTTAACTGTCCCAAGAATGCCCCAAGAAGATATTTTTTTTGCGGGATTTTCTATACCCATTGATTTTACTGGTGCCGTTGAGACGAATCGAACCCCCGGCCTATTGATTACGAATTCTAATTTTGTATATTTTATGCGCTACGACACACTTTTATTTTCCTTTAAATTTCCTATAAATACAAGCGATTGTTCTTGTATTTAATTATAAGTTCTATTAAGCTTTTTTACCTAATTCTTCGACACATATTCGACACATGTTCGACACATAAAGAGAAAAGCGATGCGAATTAACAAAACAGCAGTCGAAAGCTTACCCATTCCAATAGTGACGCAACCGGGTAGAACTGCTCAAAAAAAATATTACGATGATCAATTAAAAGGCTTTGGCATACGAGCAACTTCAGGAGGAACAAAAGCCTTTTTTGTTGAGAAATTGATCAACCGAAAAGTTAAGCGCATCACCCTAGGTCGATATCCCGAGTTGACCCCTGAAATGGCTCGAAAGAAAGCACTGGAGATCTTAGGTCAAATTGCTTGTGGGTTTGATCCCGTTGCTGAGAAAAAAGCCAAGAGAATGGCTCAAATTAGCTTAAAGGAAGTATTTGATGATTACCTCAAGGCAAGAAAAGCATTAAAACCATCGACTAAGATTAATTATGAGCAAGTGTTGAATAAAGCTTTTACTAAGTGGCTTGATAAACCAATGGTTAATATCAGTAAAGATCATGTAGCACGTCAGCATGAGAAACTAGGGCAAGACCATGGCGCAGCCTACGCCAATCTTTCCATGAGGGTGTTAAGAGCACTGTTTAATTTTGCTGCGGGTCAATATGAGGACGCTCAAGGCCGCTCGCTTATTATTGAAAATCCAGTCAGACGCTTATCTCAAACCCGCTCTTGGTATCGCATTGAACGGCGTAAAACTTATATCAAATCGCATGAATTAGCCGTTTGGTATCAAGCAGTAAAACAATTAGATAATCAGATAATGGCTGATTATTTGCTGTTAGTTTTATTTACCGGCTTAAGACGTCAAGAAGCCGCTACCTTGAAGTGGCAAAATATTGATATGAAAGGCCGTACCCTTAGCATCGACGATACAAAAAACCATGAAACCCACACCCTACCCCTATCCGATTTTTTATATGATTTATTCCTGCAACGACAATTAGATAAAGTAAATGACTATGTCTTTCCGGGTAATGGTGTTGCGGGTCACCTTATTGAGCCAAGGAAACAAATGGCAATCGTTACCAAAGCCACCGGGATTGAATTTACCGTTCATGATCTAAGAAGAACGTTTATTACCATCGCTGAAAGTTTAGATATCCCCGCCTATGCCTTAAAGCGATTACTTAATCACAAAATGACTAACGATGTAACTGCGGGTTATATTATTGTGGATGTGGAACGATTAAGACGCCCTATGCAATTGATTACGGCTTATATTTTGAAGTGCATGGGCGAAGTGAAATCCGCTGATATTATTGCAATCCAACCCATGGAAAAGGAATTACTGAAATGAATACGCCAATCTCAAAAGAATTGCTATCTGCTATTCGAACCGTTTTAAGTCAAGCAAGAAACCAACTCCAGCAAACCGTCAACCACACAATGGTAAAAACCTATTGGGAAATTGGTCGTTTAATTGTTGAAGAGGAGCAAAAAGGGGAGAAAAGAGCAGCCTATGGACAATCACAGATTAAATCGTTGGCACAAGACTTGCGTAAAGAATTTGGTAAAGGCTTTACCACACGCAACCTATTGAATATGCGTGCTTTTTACTTACAAAACCCAATTTGGCACTCAGTGAGTACCAAATTGACGTGGACTCATCATCGCATTTTATTACGAGTTCAAGATCCTAAGGCACGGGAATGGTATACCCAAGAAGCCGTAGAAAATGCATGGAGTGTTAGGGCCTTAGATCGCCAAATTGATAAGCTTTATTATGATCGTTTACTCATGAGCAAAGATAAAGCCCCTGTCATTCAAGAAGCGGAAGATCATACAAATCCGTTACAAATTGACGCCAAGAATTACTTGCGTGATCCCTATATTTTAGATTTTCTAAATTTACCTTACCAACCAGTGGTTGAAACTGAATTGGAGCAAGGACTCATAAATAATCTCCAACAATTTTTGCTAGAACTTGGGAAAGGATTTGCGTTTGTTGAACGTCAACAACGGATTGCCACAGAAGATCAGGATTTTTATATTGACCTTGTTTTCTACAACTTCAAGCTCAAATGCTTTTTGCTAATCGATTTAAAAATAGGCAAATTAACCCACCAAGATGTAGGGCAAATTGATACTTATGTCAGAATTTATGATGAGCACCGCAAAAGCTCCGATGATAATCCAACGATTGGCTTAATTCTTTGCTCAGAAAAAAATGAAACCATTGCAAAATATTCTGTTCTCAAGGACAGCAAACAGCTTTTTGCATCAAAATATTTACATTATTTGCCAACTGAAGAAGAGCTGCGTCGTGAACTTGAACGTGAGCGTGCTGCTTTAAATCAATTGCCTGATGATAAGTAAAAAACAGATTACCCTCGGACTATATGAATAAAAAAAACAGTCGTAACTTTGAGCTGCTTTTTCAGGCTCAGATGCTGAATTTGCATACATTGCGAAGCAATGTATATTGCGCACTTGGAAAATTCTTTCCGCGGGATAAAATGAGTTTGATAATTTTGGGTAATGAGCATGAGTAAAAAATCGTTATGCAATATTTGAATAACGTAATATTTACTTTTGTTCCTGTAGTCGTTTTTTCATTTTGGCGTAGACAGCGTTTGATCTTGAATGATCAATTTTTATTGATGAAAGCATGTCTTTTGCAACAATACCCTCAACCCCACAAGAAGTTCTTGTTGAGCGTGCATTTAAGCGTTTGGCTAGTTCCTTATCCTGAAGATAAGGATTGGTTTCTGATAATGTCTTCATATTTTTAATTATACTATATTTTTCATGTTCCTCGAGCTTAGTAACTTTTTTATAGGGACAAAGGGGACAGTTGGGACAACCTTGTGGTTGATGGGCTATAGCCGTCCCACAGAAAAAAAATGACATGGGACAGACGGGACAAATACCGCGTTTTAACCGATATATTCCTCATTAAAGCAGTTTTTCACCCAATTCCTATTATTTTCTTATCACGCGCTTGACTTTCTTTTACGTTAATTGCAGCATTGCGATGAAGCTTTTGTAGTTTACTTGGTACAAACGCTTAATGGATTTTAGGATGGAGCATTACCCGTGATTTAACAATCAGGGTTTTCAAATTTAATGGATTCGATGGATCACTATTGGCCGGCAGTTATGCCGATTTGAAAATTCTATTGACGAGGTAACACCATGTCTAAAAAATCTACCCGCATTGATCTAATCAACGAATTCGAAATTGCACCAGATGCTACACTGTTCGATCAGAAAACGTTAGCCGCCGTACTCGATTGCTCCACCCAATTACTTGAACGCAATCGATGGGCAGGCCAAGGTGTTCCATATATTAAAATCGGTAGAACCGTTCGATATCGAAAACTGGATATTCTGCAATATCTCCAACAACAAAAAGTCTATTACACCAACAACGAAGCAATTTAGCGTTTATCTGTGTATTTAATTGAACTTAATCAGAAAGGCGCACATCGGCATATGTTCGCCCTCCTCTGATGGTTTTGGAGTGAGCTTATATGAATACCAATCAAATATACCATGTAGATTTTAAGCAGTCGAAGCAAATCACATCATTTCACTATGCGGGGGGGAGTTTTAAGCTTACCGAAGGCGGTGTGATTTATATCGGCAAAGATAAAGATGGAAATGAGTTACCACCCAACTGGATTTGCTCAGCACTTCACGTCGTTGCAAAAACTCGTGATGACAAGAGTGGAGAATGGGGTCGTTTGCTTGAATGGCACGACGATGATGGCATAAAACATCAATGGGCCATGCCTTTAGCGCTTCTACAGGGTGAATCAAGTGATGTTAGACGGGAACTAGCAAGATTAGGGCTTACCATTTCCCCAAGCAAAACAGCAAGAGATTTATTGGCTACCTATGTTCAGATTTTTCCTATCGATGCGCGTGCTCGTTGCGTTGATCGACTGGGCTGGCATGATGATGTGTTTGTAACGGCTCAAGAAGTGATTGGGCAAACCGATGAGACCATTGTATTCCAAAATCCAAATAGCATTGAACCTACCCTCTCATCATCTGGAAGTCTTGAAGCTTGGCGCGAGTCTATCGCCCATTTGGCAGAAGGAAATTCAAGGTTGGTTTTTGCCATTTCAACAGCCTTTGCACCAAGCTTAGGAAAGTTCGCCAGTGAAGATTCTGGTGGTTTTCATTTTCGTGGTGGCTCTTCTTCTGGTAAAACAACCGCCTTAAAAGTAGCAGCTTCTGTCTGGGGCAAGCCTGACCAATATATGCGGCTTTGGCGAAGTACAGCTAATGGCTTGGAAGGACTAGCAGCCCTTCACAATGACGGCTTGCTGATCCTTGATGAGCTGAGTCAAATGGACCCAAAAGCTGCTGGTGAGTGCGCCTATTTATTAGCAAATGGCCAAGGAAAAACGAGGGCTTCAAAGTGTGGCACTGCAAAACAAGCCATGCGATGGTCTTTGCTTTTTTTATCCGCTGGAGAGGAAACTTTATCTGCATTAATGGCAAAATCTGGCCAACGCTGCAATGCAGGTCAGGATATTCGTTTAGCCGATATTGACGCTGATGCGGGTAAAGAGATGGGGATTTTTGAGACACTACATGGTCACTCATCACCAGCACAACTCGCCATCGCGTTGAAAGAAGCAACCCATGCAAACTATGGGGCTGTTGGCATTTCTTGGTTAAACCAACTCATCCAACACCATCAAAAGCTAACAGAATTGCTCATCAGCGGTATACAGCAATTTGTTGAACAAGTCACAACAAGCAAGCACTCAGGACAAATCCAGCGAGTAGCAAGACGCTTTGCATTGGTTGCTGTGGCTGGTGAGTTAGCAACGGTGTTTGGACTCACCGGATGGCCTAAAGGTATGGCGAAGCATGCGGCGGCTTCTTGTTTCAAAACCTGGTTAGATGATTTTGGCAGCCAAGGCAGTCGGGAAGAGCGTGCCATCTTGTCACAAGTGAGAGCATTTTTTGAGTCTCATGGAGCCAGTCGGTTCGATAGTGCGAACAGCCCCAATAATAACATCATTCACCAACGGGCAGGTTTTTATCGCACGGATGATCAGGGCTTTCGCCTCTACGTGGTGCTTTCTGAAGTCTATCGCAAGGAAATCTGCCAAGGGTTTGAGCCGAAAATGGTAAACCAAGTGTTGCTTAATGCCGGATGGATCGAACCGGGAAAAGATGGTAATGCGTCTCAAAAGCTTAGAATCAAAGGTATTGGAATTCCACGTTGTTATGTATTCACGGATAAGATTTGGTCAGATAACGATTAACTTTATCCCAGTTGTCCCACTTGGTGTTTTTACGGTGGGACGTTTTTAGCCCTTTAGTTACAAGGCTGTCCCAGTTGTCCCCAATGTCCCACCAAAAAGAAGGAAAACCCGGGTTACACTTCGTTTCACCCAGGCTACCGCTTTCACCCGGCCACTTGCTGGCTGGGCAAATATCGACCACTCATATGGTATAATAGTAAGTGTACTTCAGTTTTTGTGCACACCTTTTTAAGTAGTCTTTAAAGAGGTAATAAATTATGAATAAAGAAATTGATACTATTAGCTTTCAAAAAGCTATTGCTGACACTTCTGAGGGTTCAAGAAGCGTCCTGTTAGGTAATGGTTTTAGTCAGAGCATCTGGCCTAAACTTAGCTATCAAAAATTATATGAACAATCTATCAGCACAACTGATGAGTGGATTTCGTGTCCAAGTGATAATTTGCAAAAGCTTTTTGAAACACTAGATACTCATGACTTTGAAAAAGTCATCTCTTATCTTAACAACACAATCACAGTAATTGAATGCTACCCGGCTGAACAACCATTGAAAAATCGGTTAATAAGTGACAAGAATAATTTAATTGATTCATTTGTTCATGCATTACAACAAGTGCACCCAGAATATAGAAAAGAGATAGAGAACAATTCAAATCCTATAAATAATTTCTTAGCGCATTTCAGTTCCATATTCACTTTGAACTATGATTTACTTCTTTACTGGCTGATCAATTATGATGGAGGTGTATTAGCTGATTTAACCGGATTCCGTTCTATAACAGATAAATATGATGATGGTTTCACATATCATCGAGAGTTTGGAAATATTTGGACGTCACAACCCAAAAAAGACAGAAAACCCCAAAATACTCACTATTTACATGGCAGCTTATTTATAAACGAGGAGAGCGGCATGGTATTAAAAACCAAACATAACTCAGAGAATGATGAGCGGATATTACCTCAATTAAAGAAAAAACTAATGGATGGCAAAAACCCTTTAATAGTCTTAGAAGGAACATCAGAAACCAAGCTTCGAAAAATAGATAGTAATGGTTATCTAACTCACTGCCTCGATTCACTAAAAAAAATTGACGGTAGCATATTTACTTTTGGCTTTTCATTCAATCAGTATGCAGATCAACACATAACTGATGCCATTCAACAATCTAACGTCAAAAACATATACTTAGGTTATTATAGTGATTCAGATAAAGAGCATTTTCGTAAGTATGTGGCGAACCATCTTTCTCAAAAAACTGAACTTGATAGAAATATATCCCTTTTCGATGTAAGAGAAGTAACAACCTGGGAGCCAGTAAAAAACTAAAGCTCATGGCTCGTTCCCCTAAAATGGGGAAGAGCCGTTTTTATTTTAAAAGGATTACTATGAAATATTTAGTTAAATGTGAACCAGTTAGGCCAGAGCTAGATAAAACATTTGATGTGATCGAAGATGCAAAGGACTATGCCTGCCAAATGTCACTCCAAAATATTAAACATACTTTTAAAGTCATACAAAATTTTGGCGATCAATGTATTTTGTATATATACAAGTATGGAACTCTGGCTTGTTCCTTTGATTGAAAAAAGCAATTATTTAAGTTTCATCCTTCGACACATATTCGACACATGAGAATTTAAAGTTTGGCAGGATTTGATAAGTTGTTGATTCTACTGGTGCCGTTGAGAGGAATCGAACCCCCGGCCTATTGATTACGAATCAATTGCTCTACCAACTGAGCTACAACGGCGATTAGGCAAAGTATATACTCGGCCTTAATGTTGATGCAATACAACACCCAAAGACCAATTAGTATTTGTGGCACTTGGTAAGTACTTCACTGGCAGCTGAGGCTGCAGGCCGTAGCCATTTACCATCAATGCATAATAATATGCTGAATATAAACAATATCCATAAACAAAATCATTATCAGGGTATTGTGCATGTAACTCTTGCCATTGCTTATGGCAAATTTGCTTATCTGCTTGTTCTAGTAAACTTTGGCTGGTGAATTGCTGGTTCTCAAAATGAAACGTATTATCCTCGAGCAGTGTCGTCAAGCCGCCCATGACATACCATGAGTTAACAGGGTTTGCAGCAACTGCTGGTTTTACAATACGCCCTGCTCCATGCACCATATTAATTAATTTCGAAATATCTCGCTGGCATGATAACGCATCACCTTGGGCTGAAATCCCGTTAGGTAATTGGTAATCTATTGCAAAACAATTTGCCGAATCAAGGAATTGATGGGACAACACGGTTTGACCTAAACCAAGAAAACTATGCACAAACAATTGAAGATGTTGGCCGTATATATCCACTTCCATCAAATCATTTCTATCAATACCATCTGCATTTTGCACGGGGAATACCATTTGTACCGAAGCCCCGCCCATGTCCATCACGCCGACAAAATTCTTATCCGCAGCAGATAATGTTCCCAGCTGGTAATTGACGGCAAGCCATCCATATAAACCCTCTTCACTACCTGTTATTGTTTTTGCATCTGCAAGTTGCCATTGTGATTGCCCTGCGAACCATTTTTGTAGTGCCTGGTAATATTTTTGTTGCCTGGGGTGGGAAAGCAGCCGCATGCCTGCTGTTGCATAGAAATATACCGGTATATTTTCAGCCTGGGTATGTGCAAATAAAATAGTTAAATACGCATTAATTGTTTCCTGATTTTGCTCAAGTGATGCGAAGCCAGGGGTAATTTTTTTTGACGAGATTTCGTTAATTTTAATTGGGTTATTACTGTCATCCAAATCATAGGAATATAGATATAACCTTGTTCCAGTGCTACCCGCGTCAACCACGGCCAGACAATGGTGTTGCTGGCATGCTTGATTTTGAGTAACTGCTTGGGATATGCCAACGAATGAAAAAAAACAAATTAATAATGCGATGAAACGTGGCATCAGAGAGCATCCATGAACAAAGGTATGTATATAATACATTATGCGTATATTAATTTCAAACCGTAAAAATGCAGCAAAGATGCAAAGAAAATGAGTGTTATATTCAATGAAAACAAGTAGGTTGCAAGCTGTTCCAGGGGTGCAATTTAACACGAACCATACCGCACTCCATCGTATTATAAACCTCAATATGATGCCGTTTGTAGGTGCGCATGGCTTCAGCATGAGGAAAATGATAGCGGTTATCAAAACCATATGAAGCAATGGCGTAGCGCGGGGCTACCTGCTCGATAAACGAAGGAGATGAGGATGTTTTACTGCCATGATGAGGTATAAGCAGCACAGAAGATGCCAAATCACTACCATAGGTTTTTATTAAGTCATTTTCTGCTGATTTTTCAATATCACCACTAAGCAACACCTGCCCTCCTCCGGTTGAAACTTGTAAAATACATGAGCGGTTATTTTTCCCACGGAAATTATTTTTTATTGGAAAAAAGCGAAACGATACCCCATCCCAGTTCCATTTTGGGTACTGATGACAAGACACACCACGTCGATAAAATTCAGGATCATCTACAATTAATTCACTTACGTTAAACATCTCTTCCAAAGATGCTAATCCACCACGATGATCAAGATCAGGATGACTGATAATTACCTTATCCAAACGTTTCACCCCCAAGGTATTAAGATAAGGAATAATAGCCAGTTTACCCATATCACTGCCCTGATAAAATTTAACGCCCGTGTCATAAATAAGCACGTGACTGGCGGTACGAACAACTACTGACAAGCCTTGACCAACGTCCAGCACATCAATAGTTGCATTACCCACGTTCACCCTTTCAAAGCCAGGATAAAGACCCGCAATTGCCAGAACAGCCACGGCTGGAAATAAACGATGCAATGGCATAAACAATACAATGCACAGGGCAAGCATCATTGCCAACGGCGATAAAAGCTGTGTAAACGAAAAATTCAAATTAAAAAATGCAAACGAATCAACCCAGTTTAAGTAATACAACAAAGAAATAATCGATCCCTTCAGTATCATTACAACCCAGGGAATTACGAGCCATTGCCCCAAAAATGTAGTGAATAAAGCCAGGGGTACAATGATGAATCCAACCCATGGGATGGCGATAAGATTGGCAACCAGCCCGTTCACAGCACCATAGGAAAACCAAAATAAGGTCAAAGGCATTAATCCTGCAAGACAAGCCAACTGCATTGTGATGGTTTTACGTATTCCTTTGCTTAAGACTCGCTGGTTTACTAAAATCAAAATAGCGACAGCAATAAACGATAAATAAAAACCTGACATCAGCACGGAATGTGGCTCGAACACTAAAACGCCGAGCAAAGCATAACGCCAGGCTTGCCAGACGCTAAAGCGCTGACTAAAAAAGTTGCGTAGCAACATAAAAAAGCAAACAATCAATGCCCGCTGCGCGGGTACTGCAAACCCTGCTAATAGCGCATAGATCAACGCCATCAGAAGCGCTGCAATACTTGCCACCTTTGGCGCAGGAAATCGCAGACAAAAACGGCTGGAACGGCACCACAACCACTTGATAAACCAATAGGTAAGCCCTGCAACAAGGCCTATATGCGCACCGGAGATAACCATCAAATGAATGGTGCCTGTACGACGGAACAGATCCCATTCATCTTTATCTATATGACTGGTAACGCCCAAGGTCAACGCTTGCAAAATCCCGAGTGTTTTCTCATTTGAGTCAATTCTGGCGAGCATTGCTGCCAAATCATCACGCAAACTAAGCAATGGATAATGAGAAGACTTTGTTGTGATACGTTGAAAGCTATTACGGCGGATATAACCTGTCCACGTAATATGTCGTGCATCAAGCCAGCTGACATAATCAAAGCCGCCAGGGTTAGCCAAATTACGTGGTTTTTTTAATTTTGCCATTAATTGCCAGTGTTGTCCGGCATGGAGATCTGGACAATGGTCATAACAAGAGAGCAACAACATGACGTTTACAGGCTTGGCATTGAGGCGTTCGGCAAAAAACTGAAATTGGGTTTTTCTTATATTTGTGGTGGGAATCGACGCAACGTAACCCTGCAATAAAGCATTTTTAACAATTTCATCATTCGGCATGCCCTGATCGGCAACCCAATATTGATGACAAAAACCCCACATAACAGCTGTTAGAAACCATCCGAGAATAGTGATGCGTGGTCTAAAAAAAAGAACAATCAATAAAAAATACAAGGGATATGCATTTTTTATAAAAACAAAAGCAATCCCTGCAAAAAAACAGAGAATTTCCATATCAGTTCAGGTTGGACGTATTTCTAAGGGGCACTTTATCGCAAACAGGGTAATCACTCAATCATTTATATTTATACAGCGCGCAGTATTATCAATATTGGGATTGGCCGAATAGTTACAAGACGTAAATTGTAAGCTATTGTTTTTTCAGTTTACGTCTTTCTGGATGTTTGCCCCAAAAGAACTAGGCCCACGAGTTGACATACCTAGGGGAATAAATCGAAAACTTAAATTACGCCACAATTCAACCACAAAGAAAGAAACAAATATACACAATTTGAACTATAATCAACCTTGTGTGTAGCAAGTTAATTGTTCGGAGAAAAAATCATGACTAGTCATGCTAATCGTAATATTTTACGAACTGCGGTATTTTCCATAGGCTTACTTGTGAGTGCCAGCTGTGCTGCCTGGCATGGCGGTGGTGGTTTTCATGGCGGTGGCTTTCACGCTGGAGGGTATCATGGTGGTTATGGTTATCATCATGGCGGAGCCTACTACCGTGGTGGCGGGTATTATAATCACGGTGTTTGGGGTGGTGGCGCTGCAGTTGTGGTTGGTGTACCAAGTGTCGGGTATTACGCCCCTTCATGCCAAACAGTTCGGACGTGTAATGCGGTTGGGCAATGTTGGTTACAACAAGCATGTAATTAGGCGAACAGATCTGGGTATGCGTCACGCGCGAAATTAACTCGCCTAAAAACCAGTGTCTTCATGTCCGATAAGCATAGATGCATGTCGAGTGGAAATATTTAATTATTTCTAATACGATGAATTAACTGATTGCATCAACTGCTGAAAAGGACATTGGCGATGATTATTGCGGCATTGCGTGAAGGAGGTAATGAGACTCGCGTGGCGATTACCCCTGCTGCGGTTAAACACTATAGTGAATTGGGTTTTGAGGTAATCTGTGAGCAGAATGCCGGTAAACACGCCGGGTTTTCTGATAATGATTATAGTGAAGCAGGCGCTTTGATCATGAACGACAGCAAAGCCCTGCTGAAAAAAACCAATGTCCTTGTTATGGTAAGCGAACCATCCCCCGAGGAGCTAAAAGGCCTCCCATCAGAATCATTATTAATAAGCCATATTGACAACGATCCGGAAAGCGATTTACTTCGCTGGTGTTTAAAAAATCGAATCAGTGTATTTTCCATGAACAACATTCCGCGTATTAGTCGAGCACAAAGCATGGATAGTCTCTCCTCGCAAGCCAATCTGGCTGGTTATCGTGCGGTAATTGAAGCAGTGGCGCATTATAATCGTGCCATACCGATGATGATGACTGCCGCTGGCATGATAAAGCCGGCTACCATTTTGATACTTGGAGCAGGCGTCGCCGGATTACAAGCGATTGCGACAGCCAAGCGTTTAGGTGCTGTTGTTTACGCATTTGATGTACGCGCTGCTGCTAAAGAACAGGTAGAAAGCTTAGGCGCTGAATTCATTGAGGTAAATCAGCAACAGGATGCTGAAAAATCCAGTGGCTACGCAGGTGAAATCAGTGATGAGTATCGTCTATTACAATCTGAATTAATTGACAACTACGCACAACGCGCCGATATTATTATTTGCACCGCCCTCATTCCCGGTAAAAAAGCCCCGGTTTTACTAAAAGAAAAAACTATTAATAAAATGAAACGAGGATCGGTGATAGTAGATCTCGCAACTTCACGCGGCGGTAATTGCGAACTGAGTGAGCGTGATCAAATCATACAACACAACCACATCACGCTAATCGGTTACAGCAACATGGCAGGGCTGGTTCCTGCCACTGCCAGTGAGTTATATGCCAATAATTTATTGCATTTACTGCGCCTTCTTATCGAATCATCACCAACACTTATTTTTAATGAAGAGGATGAAATTATCCGTCAAGCCATGTTATGCCATGATGGACAATACCTTCCATTCCACCCAGTTAAGGAGAAATGAGATGAATACAATCAATACATTAAGTAATCCTTACATGGCAATAATCACCATATTCATGTTGGCTTGCTTCGTTGGGTATTATGTTGTCTGGAAAGTCACGCCAGCGCTGCACACACCCCTGATGTCAGTCACCAACGCCATTTCCAGCATCATCATATTAGGTGCATTGATTGCGACGGGCAGTCAAGTAACAGGCAATACTACTATCCTGGGTGGATTAGGCGTTTTTATCACGTCCATCAATATTTTTGGTGGCTTTGTGGTCACGCAACGCATGTTACGAATGTATAAAAAATAAGTGAGCACAATGATGACAACTCTCGTTTCGTTTTTTTATTTAATTGCTGCTGTATGCTTCATCCTGGCTCTTAAAGGGTTAGCAAGCCCCGCCACAGCCAGGCGAGGTAATTGGTTAGGTATTGTTGGTATGGCTCTGGCTATTCTCGCAACCCTCATGATGCCCTCCATCCAGCACCATTTATTATTGCTTGTCTTGATTCTCGCAGGTGGCACCATTGGCAGCTTGATTGCCTTAAAAATCAACATGACAGCGATTCCCCAACTGGTAGCAGGCTTTCACTCATTAGTTGGCATGGCAGCAGTCCTGGTTGCATTTTGTGCTTATTTATCACCACGTGCATTTAATCTAGGCTCACCTGGCGCAATTGCACGTATCAGTCTAGTGGAAATGAGCGTGGGTTTAATCATTGGTGCAGTGACTTTTTCCGGATCGATTATTGCCTTTTTAAAATTACAAGGATGGTTGTCAGGTAAGCCGTTGCGTTTCAGTGGGCAGGCATTTATCAATTTATTAATTGCTTTGAGTATTTTAGGGTTATTAATCGTCTTTATCATCAAACAATCTCTAATAATCTTTCTACTGCTTGCATCACTTGCGTTTTTGATTGGTGTGTTATTAATAATCCCAATCGGTGGCGCGGACATGCCAGTCGTCATTTCCATGCTTAACTCCTATTCAGGATGGGCTGCTGCAGGTATAGGTTTTACATTAAGTAACCATCTACTCGTCATTACTGGCGCATTGGTAGGCGCGAGTGGCGCTATTTTAAGCTACATCATGTGTGTTGGTATGAATCGCTCAATTTTCAATGTTATTTTTGGTGGGCTTAAAAGTATCACTACTGGTTCACAACACGCAGAGGCTGAGTCGTTACAGACAAGGCAGGCAAATGGCGAAGATGCCGCTTTTTTATTATCTAATGCGAAAGATATCATTATTGTGCCGGGTTATGGCATGGCAGTTGCGCATGCACAGCATGCGGTCAAAGAGTTAACCGATGCTTTAGAAGCGCGTTCAATTCGCGTGCGTTTCGCAATTCATCCAGTTGCAGGGCGCATGCCAGGCCATATGAATGTGTTATTGGCAGAAGCTAATATTTCCTATGACCGGGTATTTGAACAAAGTGAAATCAATCGCGATTTTACAGCCTGTGACGTAGCGCTTATTGTTGGTGCAAATGATATTACCAATCCTGCTGCCAAAACTGACCCAGGCTCACCTATTTATGGGATGCCTATTCTGGATGTGGCCAATGCAAAAAATGTTTTATTCATAAAACGCAGTCTTTCCCCAGGCTATGCTGGCGTAGAAAATGAATTATTCTACCGTAACAACACCTACATGCTATTTGGGGATGCCAAAATGATGATTGAATCTATAGTCAAATCACTAGGATAGGTAAGATGGTCTTGAGGCTAGAATTTAGATCCTGGTAATCTCGCATTTTTATAAGTGATAGGTGTATAATGAACATTCAACCTTGCCTGCACGGTAGCATACATCGTCCGGCCATGATATACAAAACATCGTAACTTACTCAGTTATTTTTCTATTTAGGAGATATCTATGATGAGAAAAATTGGACTTAACGTGCTCTGCGCTTCTATTTTATTTGCCTCTAGTGCGCACTCCGCGCCTGAACAAATGCTATTATTACCTGGCATTACTATTAAGCGTGAAGTAGCCGCCGGTGAATCAATGCAGTTTCGCGTCCCCTTTAAAATTAAGGCCGAATGCGTAATCAACAGCAATGCGCCTGCAAATAATATTTATGTCACCATGTTAAGTAAATCAGGTTCTGTGGGTGATGTACCACTTTCAGAAATGGAATCACAAGAGTTTATTATTCAAAATGGCGAAACAATCAAGATTGGCGCCGTTGCTGGTGCAAAAGTACAGCTAAAAAATAATGGTGAAGTTGAATTTCAAGCAAGTTGTTCCGTTAAACTTTGGTAATGGTATCGCCCCTTTAGGGGGGCGTATCGACTTTTTAAATCCTTTTGGTTTTAATGCTCCCGGGTTGCTGAAAATTCTATTTTTGGATAGCGCTCTTCAGCCATGCTTAAATTAACTCTGGTAGGTGCTAGATACGTCAACGTATCACTGCCATCCAAAGCCAAATAATCAAACGCTTTCGTGCGAAATTCTGCCATGGCTTTTTCATCATCAGAATATACCCAGCGTGCTTGGGCAATATTTGCCGCCTCGTAAACACAATCCACCTTGTATTCATTCTTCAAACGATGAGCCACCACATCAAACTGCAAAACACCGACAGCACCTAAAATTAATTGATTGCTATTCAAAGGCCTGAATATTTGCGTTGCCCCCTCCTCTGACAACTCAATCAACCCCTTAATTAATGCCTTACTTTTTAAGGGATCTTTCAACCGCACCAGTCGGAATAATTCCGGAGCAAAATTTGGAATACCGGTAAATTTTAACATTTCACCTTGGGTAAACGTGTCGCCAATGCGAATAGTGCCGTGGTTATGTAAACCAATGATATCTCCCGCCAATGCGACATCGGTATGCGCTCGATCACCTGCCATAAAGGTTAGTGCATTAGTAATTTGCACCTCTTTTCCTAAACGCAAATGGCTTAGTTTCATCCCTCGTTTAAACGTGCCGGAACAAATGCGCAGGAAGGCAATGCGATCCCGGTGTTTTGGATCCATGTTAGCCTGAATTTTAAAAACAAAACCGGTAAAATTCGTCTCATCAGGTTTAACTGTTCGCTCATGTGCTGCGCGTGGCATGGGTTTAGGAGCATATTTTGCAAAATCATCCAACAATTCTTTAATACCAAAATTGTTAATCGCTGAACCAAAATAAACAGGGGTCATTTTTCCGGCCAGATAATCTTCCAGATTAAATTCATGTGAAGCACCTTTCACCAGCTCAATTTCATCGCGTAATTCTTCTGCATCATCACCCAACAACTCAACCAATTGCGGGTTATCAAGTCCTTTAATCTGCAATGCGTCTTGCCTTTGCATGTTTTTTCCAGATTGATAAAGATAGACTGTATCCTGGTAGAGATGATAAATGCCCTTAAACCGTTTGCCCATACCCACAGGCCAGGTAATCGGTGCACATTGAATACCCAGCACCGTTTCCACCTCATCAAGCAATTCGATGGGTTCACGCCCTTCACGGTCTAATTTATTAATGAAAGTCATGATCGGCGTATCTCTCAGGCGACATACTTCCATTAGTTTGACTGTTCTATCCTCCACCCCTTTCGCCACATCAATAACCATTAAAGCCGAATCAACCGCAGTCAGGGTGCGATAGGTATCTTCAGAAAAATCCTCATGCCCTGGTGTGTCAAGTAAATTCATTACGTGTTGATTGTGCACAAACTGCATCACTGAAGTCGTGATAGAAATTCCACGCTCCTGCTCCATTTGCATCCAGTCTGACGTGGCGTGACGGGTTGCTTTACGCCCTTTCACGGTTCCAGCCAACTGAATGGCACCCCCAAATAACAATAATTTTTCAGTAACGGTGGTTTTTCCTGCATCAGGGTGAGAAATAATCGCAAATGTTCGGCGTTTGGTGAAATCTTGGTAAAAATCAGACATTGGTTATACCTATAAAACTACAGTGCTTATGCACGATGCACTATTTTAAGTGAAACAGGCCAAACAAACAATTTTTAAAACCCTGTGCTTGTGTATTATTGTTGGGCCAAGGCCCAACCTACATTCCAGGGCAACAAACACATGATTAGTGAAGCTTTAAAACAAGTTTAACTCAACTTCCTCACCACATTCAAAATAACCATCAACCCTGTCCCTGGTTACCTGTGATAATATGTTAGGCTGCCAACGCGGGGATTTATCTTTATCAATTAATAGCGCACGTACGCCTTCATAAAAATCATGATCACGCATAAAATGATTAACCAGGCAATAATCCATTTTAACGCACTCAGCCATCGGCAAGGATTTAGCTCTTGTTATTTGTTCATGCGTCACTTTAAGGCTTAAAGGCGCCTTTTGTTCAAGTGCTTTCAAGATCTCTTGATGCCAAATATCATTAGTTTCCTGAAGCGAGCCCATTATTGACTCCACTTTGACATGATTAAAACATTGATTAATCGCATCCTCATGCACCATGACAGGTGCTGCAGCGACGGGCATGGCAAAACGCTGCAAACAGTCACTCACACCCAAGTGCGCATCATGCGATAGATCTGCTTTAATAAGCTCATCAATCACCAGAGCCAATTTATCTGAAGAAATGACCTGTTTTACCAAGCCTAATGCATACGCATCTGCAGCACCTAATCGTGCACCGGTTAAACCCAAATAAGAACCAAAATAACCAGGAGTTCGGGATAGCAAATAGCTGGCACCAATGTCTGGGAAAAAGCCAATGCTAGTTTCAGGCATGGCAAAAATAAAACGCTCGGTAGCTACAGGATGCGAGCCATGCAGAGAAATACCAACACCGCCACCCATGGTTACTCCGTCCATTAAGGCAATATAAGGCTTTTCAAAACAATGGATAAAATGATTCAGACCATACTCATTTGAAAAAAACTGCATTTGTTCAGGGCTTTCAGAACGCCCCGCCTCGTATAACCAGCGCACGTCGCCGCCTGCGCAAAAAGCTTTGCCTTCTGCTGCACGTACGATGACTGCATGAATGTCACTATCATCTTGCCAGGCCTGTAGCTGAACTTGTAATGCAAGAATCATCGGTAGTGTCAGGGCATTCAGTGCTGATTGGCGATTTAAAGTCACAATACCAAGGTGGTTTTCGCGGTCAAAAAGAATATCATCGCTCATGATTACACCCCGGTAAATTGAGCCTGGCGTTTCTCCAAAAAAGCAGCGACTCCTTCCGTCTTATCTTGACTGGCGCATACTTTTGCAAAATGAACTGCCTCCAGGTGCAATGCATCGGTTAACGACAAATCGTAACCTCGATCAATCACATCCATGACACTGCTGATAGCCAAAGGCGCCATGCTTAAAATTCCTGCTAGAATCCGCATGCCCTCTTTCAACAACTGTTCAGGCTCCACCACCTCACTTACCAGACCCCAATTCAGTGCCGTCTGGGCATTAATAAATCGCCCGGTTAAACACAGATCAAGCGCTCGCCCTTTTCCTACCAAGCGTGCCAGTCGCTGTGTGCCACCATAACCTGGAATAACACCCAATTTCACTTCAGGCTGGCCAAACTGCGCATTGTCTGATGCAATTCTTAGTGTTGCTGCCATTGCCAATTCACACCCACCACCAAACGCAAAACCATTAATTGCAGCCAGGGAAGGCTTACCCAGGGTTTCCAACTGTCGAAATACGTCCTGACCATAACAGGCAAACTCATAACCACTTTGTGCATCACATTCGGCCAACCGGCTTATATCAGCACCTGCACAAAATGCCTTGCCCTTCCCCGTGAGCAGCACACCCTTGACTTGTTGATTGTTTTTAGCGGAGGTGAATAACTCAGACAAGGTCTGTAACACATCAGCATTCAAAGCATTTAATTTTTCAGGGCGATTCAGGGTAAGCGTGAGAACACCATTATTATCCAGATTTTGTTCAATCAACTGCATATTTTAACTCCTGTTAATCTATTATATAGTCTTCATCCAAGGTTGATTTGGCAATGATTTCACGCATGATTTCATTAGTACCCTCAAGAATCTGGTGAACGCGTAAATCACGAAATATACGTTCAATTTGATAATCGCGTAAATAGCCATAACCACCATGCAACTGCATGGCTTTATCACTAATCTGAAAAGCAATATCAGTTGCCATGCGCTTTGCCATGGCACAATACATGGGTGCTTTGGGATCTTGTTTATCCAACCTGTCAGCAGCACGATACACCATTAGCCTTGCCGCCTCAAAACTAGTAAGCATGTCTGCAAAATAAAAACGCAAGGCTTGCATTTCGCTAAGAGACTTACCAAATTGTTTGCGCTCATGCAAATACGATTGAGTCAAACGCAAGCAAGCTGCAGCACCACCTAAGGAACAAGCGGCTATATTGACTCGTCCAGCATTGAGTGCATTCAACGCTATCTTAAAGCCCATTCCCTCATCACCCACGAGGTTCGTCACAGGCACGCGGCAATTCTCAAAATATACCATGGCGGTAGGCTGATTGCGCCAGCCCATTTTTTTTTCTAATTTTCCAAAACTTAAACCCGGCCTGTCATTTTCAATCAATAAACAACTAATTCCATGATGTGATTCATCGCCTGTGCGCACCATGCACAAATAAATATCACTGACACTGCCGCCTGAAATAAAAGCCTTGGCACCATCCAGTACGTAATCACCCCCATCAATGACCGCACGCGTTTTTAGTGACGCTGCATCAGAACCTGCACCTGGTTCCGTCAGGCAATAACTGGCAAGTGCCTCCATTGAGGTAAGCCGTGGCCCCCACGTTGCCCGCAGCTCTTTAGAGGCATAGTGATCAATCAATGTTGTTACCATATTATGAATAGAAAGATAAGCACTGGTGCTAACACAACCACTCGCTAATTGTTCAAAAATCACGGCTGAATCGAGTCGCGTTAACTGTGATCCACCGATATCTTCTCGTGCGACAATACCGGCCATTCCCAACTGTGCCGCTTCGCGCAACACGTCCACTGGAAAATAGCATTGCTCGTCCCAACTATCGGCATTAGGTAATAATTTACTGCGTGCAAATTCAGCTGCCATTTCGCGAAAAGCCAGGTGTTCTTCGCTTAATTGAAATTGCATGTGACATCTCCCAAATAAATTCCGTTTATATGTGGTTTAAGTTTAACAAATATAGGATGAGATCATTAAAAATGCTATTATTGCCAATTTTTAGCGCCCCTAAAAGTAAAAATAAGAACAATTATATGGAAATCTCAGTTCAGCCAACTGCTGCTCACATTTTAAAAGATTATTACGGCTTTGATGCCTTCCGCCCACCCCAGGAAGATATTGTTAATGACCTGGTTGCGGGTTTAGATTTATTAGTTCTCATGCCTACCGGTGGCGGTAAATCGCTATGCTACCAGATTCCAGCCTTATTACGTAATGGCGTAGGCATTGTTGTATCACCCTTAATTGCTTTAATGGAAGATCAAGTCGCCGCGCTTAAATTACTTGGAATACGTGCAGCTTACTATAATTCCTCATTAAATAGCACTGAAGCACGATCAGTGCTTGCCGATCTTCATAACAACGCCCTGGATTTGTTATACATTGCGCCTGAACGTTTGTTAAGTGAATCATTTCTCGAACGCCTGCAAGAGTGCCCACTGGCTTTATTTGCTATTGATGAGGCGCATTGCATTTCTCAATGGGGGCATGATTTTCGCCCGGAGTACGCCGCATTAGGCGCACTTAAAGCAAATTTCCCGCATGTGCCAATCGTGGCTCTAACGGCGACTGCCGATAAACAAACCCAGCTGGATATTGTTCGTAAGTTAAATTACCAACCAAAACAATATGTTGCATCATTCAATCGGCCTAATATCCACTATCGAGTCCTTGCTAAAAATAATCCTGTCAAACAATTGAATCAATTTCTGGAAGCACAAACACAACAATCAGGGATTATTTATTGTGGCACACGGGCTGCTGTAGAGCGAATTGCCGCAAAACTGCAAGAGTTGGGTTATCGTGCCCGCGGCTATCATGCAGGCCTTCCTCATCACGAGCGCCGTGAAGTGCAATCACTGTTTCGCTACGATCGCATTGATATCGTCGTGGCGACCATTGCTTTTGGCATGGGTATCGACAAACCCAATGTGCGCTTTGTAGTGCATCATGACCTGCCAAAAACCATTGAAAGTTACTATCAGGAAACAGGTCGCGCCGGGCGTGATGGCATGCCAGCACAGGCGTTATTATTGTATGACCCAGGCGATAGTGCCAGATTACGCGGCTTGATTGCTACCATTCCAATTGAGGAGCAAAAGCGGGTTGAAAATAATAAACTCAACCACATGTTGGCATTTGCTGAAGCCACGCATTGTCGCAGGCAAATTTTACTGCGCTATTTTGATGAATCTTATGAGCAAAGCTGTGGTTATTGTGATGTATGCGACAACCCACCTGAAACAGCAGATGCCACTGTTGATGCACAAAAACTATTGTCCTGTATTTACCGGCTGCGTCAAAATTACGGGCTAATGCATGTCATTGACGTGCTGCGCGGCAGTATGTCAGAAAAAATCAAACAGGCAGGTCATGATAAATTGTCAACCTTTGCCATTGGTAAAGAAAAATCCGCCAGTTATTGGAAACACCTGGCATGGCAGCTAATTCATCGCGATTATTGCTTTCAAGATCTTGAACGCTATAACGTGTTGTGCCTAAGGCCTAAAGCCATTCCCGTGCTGCGTGGCGAAGAGCGTATCGCCCTTACAGTTCAATCCCAAGAAGTAAAAGACACAAGCAGTAAAAGGAAAAAAGAGCGCAGCATGTTTGCAGCAACCAATAGTCCAGTATTTGAAATGTTACGTACATTACGTCGCAAATTGGCCGATGAGGAAAACAAGCCGCCTTTTATGATTTTCAGTGACGCAACCCTGCATGAAATGGCGCGAATAAAGCCACAGACCATGGAGCAATTACTCACAGTTTCAGGCGTCGGCCAGCACAAGTTAACGCATTACGGCCGGGCATTTTTGCAAGCATTACAAAAGATAGAATCTATCAGCGCATAGAAAAACTGTGCAATCAATGCGCGTGGCAACCTATTTTCAAATGTACTTGATAATACTTACTCTTATTGCCATCAATGAAACCACGCGTGCTGACTACTTCGTACCAATCAAGTTTACCATGCGATTTAGCAGCTTCAGCGATCGCATTGTTAATTGCCTTTTCAATACTCTCTTGGGATGTGCCCACCAACTCCACTATTTTATAGACTGCATCTACCATGATATTTTCTCCTAAGTCTTCTTTTATACTTTATATATTTATCTGCTTCTTCATATAGTATGACACGTATCACGTATATTGATAATTGAAGACGATACTAACCATTCTATGTAATTATGGCTTAAAAATGATGCCAGTGCCCTGCTGCTCTTTCACGCACTTTTCCAATTCGTTTACATAACTATGATGCCCCTTTCCCTGCGCAATACTCATTGCAGTTTGCCCAATCTTATTGGGGATGAAAAAATCAACGTTAGGAAAGCACTGGTAAATAGATTGCAGCAGTGCCGAATTACCCTCCTCGGCAGACATATGTAACATTGGTTCATAAAAAATAGATTCACAATGATTATAAATATTATAGTCTTTACGTAAACCATCCATAATCGCAGGCCAGCAATGATGTACAGCTGCAATATCAATGGATAAAAGATTTTTAAACCTGGATGGATTATCAAGACGCATGTTCTCGGAGAAATACCTATCTATCGCATCCCCAATCGCTGGGGTAACATATTTTTTAGCTATTCTGGATAGCTCCTTCATGAGCCATTCAAATGAACATTTACCTGGTTGAAGAAAAGGTAGTTTATTATGTGATAGTACTTTTTCAAAAGTATTATCCCCTGAAATAGCAACGATATCAGTAGCCATGGCAATAAGTTGATCATAATCATCATTATCTAAATGAAAACCTGTTATCAGCCTAATGGTTTTATGAGGCTTTTCTTCCGGGTTTTGCCTCAAATCAATGGTCTTTTTCTTATCTCCATCGATAATTTCGATCAAACCAGAAATTTGTAAAACTTTAGAAAAAATAAGATGATGTTCAATCCTTGACATTTTAAATTTGCCATCTTGCTCTTCAAATACCAGATTAGGGTGCTTTATTTTAAGTTGTCTGGTATCTTCCACGCCTATAGTATAATTAGCTTTCAGATCAAAATTTGGCTTATTAGCATGAATAACCAAGTCTGATTTATCTGAACGTTGAAAACGCTGAATACAAAAAGCGACAAACTTAACAGTGCTTTCATGACGCTGTAAATATGCAGGTACCAATTGTGATGTACCCAGGAAATTACTAAGTTGTTCAGAGGTAACTGGTCTAGTATCTTCTATTCCGACTAAACGATGTAAAAAATCCTGATTAGTAAAAGAAGCCACTATTTCTTCCGGTGGTCTTACAAGAGGGGGATTTAATTTAATTCCATACTCATAATGCACATCGTAAAGCCCCATCCAACGGGTATTAATATTAGGCCCTGCTTGGTCTGATTCACTCAATTCATCTCTAGGATCTAGCACCGATAACTTCCTTAACGAGGCAGTACAGCGCAGTCCATTTATTTCAGGAATATTGACAACCGGAATATTTTTCGGCGCATAGGTGAGCAGACAATCTTTTTGTTTTTGGGTTGTAGCAGTTGATATTTGAATGATGCTTAATGCATTTTGTAAGGCTAACCGAAGCCTGCCTTCGGCTTCGAGAAAACGTTTAAATTGATCATCGCAATCATTACCAGGTTGAGGCTCATCCATCGCCAATATAAAAGGTAACAAGTGTCCAGGTAAACTCTTCAGTTGAGTTTCTATGTATTCCTTTCTTTCAGAAGAGCAAAGAATAAGCGGCACAATCCGAATATTTATTTTTTTAGCTAATGGCATGAATTGTTGTGCATACCCCATAAAATGGGCGAAATCCCCGATGCCATCTAAATGATTGTAATTGAATAAAATAACGGTTTTCTCTGCAGGAACTGACGAGAAGAAATGCACCCCTTTTTTCATGTAACCAGCCTGTTGAAAGCATAGCCATCATTTTTTATTCTATTAATCATATTGGTAATTTTCAAATCAAAATCAAACAGATGAATTCCAGTTGTTTAAATGATCGATGTAATCAATGTTATCCAAGCTGCTGTTGAGCCTTGGCAATGGCTTTTCGAATTGCATCTGCATCTTCTGAGCCAGGTGGTGCAAGTTTAAGTAATCGCTGCCAATAATCAATTGCCTGTTGATAATCATGGCTCATGAAGGAATCCATTGCCAGCATAGCCAATGCATCGGGTTGATTGGGATTTTTTTGTAAAACCCC
>Ga0209024_1001205_pt1 | contig 24698 bp, 29 predicted proteins | sample AutmiccommunBRH5_FD_187380 | JGI IMG/M metagenome (GOLD analysis project Ga0209024, IMG submission 187380) | Deep subsurface microbial communities from Mt. Terri, Switzerland - Autotrophic microbial communities BRH/5 (SPAdes) (version 2) | ecosystem: Environmental > Aquatic > Deep subsurface >...
CAAATCTGCTCGTAGGCGATTGGGTTAAGATGTCCGTCTTTCCAGTAGGTAATGTTCAAGCGCTCGCCCGATTGTGGGCGTACCATTTCAAGTGTGCGTGGTTGAAGCCAAAATGTAAGATCAACCAGACCCGGATCGAACAGATCAGGCGGTGGAAGCAGATCGGAACCAGCGGCCAAAACACCCCGGTTCAAAAAGGTTTCAACCGAGCCAATAATGGCCAAAGTACTTACTGCTTTGATGAATGATCGCCGGTCGAAATTGTGCATTGCCATAACTGATAGCCGTAACCTAAGAATTTACTTGAACTTATAATATGAGTTCTTTGAAAAAAAGTCACTAATCCATGTCTACAGACCACCAAAATCAAACCATTCGTACCCGTTTTGCACCCAGCCCCACAGGCTATTTGCATTTGGGTGGTGCCAGAACAGCCTTGTACAGCTGGGCATTTGCCCGCCACCACAAGGGGCAGTTCATTCTTCGCGTGGAAGACACCGATGTTGAACGGTCAACCCCGGAGGCCGTGCAAGCCATCATGGACGGCATGGCCTGGCTGAACCTGGATTACGACGAAGGCCCCTTTTTCCAAATGCAACGCATGGACCGCTACCGCGCCATGATCGACAAACTGCTGGAAAAAGGCGCTGCCTACCTTTGCTACTGTACGCAAGAAGAATTGAATCAAATGCGTGAAAAGCAACGGGAAAATGGCCAGCGCATTCGTTATGACGGCACTTGGCGGCCCGAAGCGGGCAAAGTCCTGCCCTCGCCCCCTACGGATGTAAAGCCAGCTGTTCGCTTTAAAAACCCGTTAACCGGCGCCGTGACCTGGGACGATTTGGTGAAGGGCCCCATTTCAATCAACAACGAAGAAATGGACGATTTGATTATCGCCCGCCAGGATGGCACACCCACCTACAACTTCTGCGTGGTGGTCGACGACTGGGAAATGAAAATTACCCACGTGATTCGTGGCGATGACCACATCAACAACACGCCCCGTCAAATTAATATTTTGAAGGCGCTGGGTGGTGAGCAACCCGTTTACGGCCACATTCCCATGATTCTGGGTCCAGATGGCGAAAAGTTGTCCAAACGCCACGGCGCAGTCAGCGTGGTGCAGTACCACGAAGAGGGCTTTTTGCCCGACGCCATGATCAACTACCTGGCCCGCCTGGGCTGGAGCCACGGCGATGATGAACTGTTCAGCCGTGAACAATTGGTGGAGTGGTTCGATTCTACCAACCTGTCGAAATCGGCCGCGCAATTCGACCCGGAAAAGCTGAAATGGGTGAATGCCCATTACATGAAGCAAGCACCCAAAGAATTGTTGCTTTCCGACCTGCAAACCCGTTTGGAAAAAGACGGTGTGAATGCATTTGAAGGGCCCAAGTTAAACGATGTACTGGATGTGGTGCTGGAACGCGCTTCAACCCTGGTGCAGTTGCGTGATGAAGCAGCGCTGTTTTACCGTGTGCCACACGTGAATGCCGAAGAAATTGCACCCATGCTGGAAGAAGCTGGCGTGCGTGCTGCCCTGGCTGAATTCAATGAAGGCCTGAACAGCGTGGAATGGAATGTGGAAGCCTTGAATGGTTTGGTAAAAGCCACCATTAAAAACCACGGCCTGAAAATGCCAAAACTGGCCATGCCGCTGCGTTTGATGTTGACTGGCATTACGCAAACACCTTCAATTGACAAGGTAATGAACCTGCTGGGCAAACACACTGTACAAAGTCGAATTGCGCAAGGACTGCAATCATGAGCAACAACAAATCCAAGGCCAACCCTGCCGACTGGGCCACAGCCACACAGGCCATTCGCGCGGGCAGCCACCGCACTGAATTTGGTGAACATTCCGAAGCGATGTTTTTGACATCGAGCTTCGTGTTCGACAACGCGGCCCAGGCCGCCGCCCGTTTTGCCGGCACAGAAGAAGGCAACGTGTACGCACGCTTTACCAACCCCAGCGTGCAAATGTTTGAACAACGCCTGGCTGTGCTGGAAGACATGGAATACTGCCTGGCCACATCCAGCGGCATGGCGGCCATTACAACCACCTGCATGGGCTTGCTGAATGCGGGCGACCACATTGTTGCGTCCAAGGCTTTGTTTGGTGCAACAGTGCAGTTGTTCGTGAATATTCTGGCCCGCTTCGGCATTGAAACCACGTTTGTAGATGGCACCAGCATGGACGCTTGGGAAAAGGCCATCAAGCCCAACACCAAACTGTTCTACAGCGAAACACCGTCGAACCCATTGACGGAAATTCTGGACATGAGGGCATTGAGCGACCTGGCCAAAAAACACGGTATTTACAACGTGGTGGACAACTGCTTCTGCACCCCGGCTTTGCAAAAGCCAGTGGACTTTGGCACAGAAATCATTATTCATTCCGCCACCAAATACCTGGATGGCCAAGGCCGCGTGTTGGGCGGTGCCATTTGCGGCCCGAAAGATTTGCTGAAAGACAAAATTTTGCCAGTGTTGCGCACTGCAGGCCCCACACTTTCTGCGTTCAACGCCTGGGTGCTGTTCAAGGGCCTGGAAACACTGAATATTCGCATGTTGGCACAGTCTGCCGCAGCACTTGAAATTGCCAGTTGGCTGGAAGCCCAACCTGCGGTGAGCAAAGTGTATTACCCCGGCCTGAAAAGCCACCCGCAGCATGAACTGGCGATGAAGCAGCAAAAAACCGGCGGGGCGATTGTTTCTTTCGAAGTGAAAGCTGCGAATGAAGATGAAGCGCGTACCAAGGCCTGGCATGTGATTGACAGCAGCCAGCTGATGTCCATTACCGCCAACCTGGGCGACACACGCACCACCATCACCCACCCGGGCACCACAACGCATGGACGTTTAAGCCCTGAGGCGCGTGAGGCTGCGGGCATCAAGCAGGGCTTGATTCGCTTGGCGATTGGCCTGGAAGACGTGATGGATTTGAAGAAAGACCTGGCACGCGGGTTTGGCGAGTAACGTTTCTCGCTTTCTCTGAAAGTCTGCTCCCCAACAAAAAAGCCGCTGATCGAAACCAGCGGCCTTCTCACAGCGCAAACATGTTTCAAACGCGCATTTGGTCTTCTGTCATGCCCTTGGCCATTGCGTCTTTCATCCAGTTCGGGCGTTTGCCGCGACCCGACCAGGTCAAAGACGAATCTTGAGGATGGCGGAAGCGAACTGGAGCCGGGCCCAATTCACGTTTGCCTTTGGCCTTGCCGCCGCCCAATTCGGCAAACAGCTCTTCCAGTTTCAAGCCTTTGGATGCAGCCAGTTTCTTGACTTCTTCAATGGCCTGCAATTTGGAGCTGCGTTCATTCAGCTCTTTTTCAATATCAGATTTTAACTGTTGTAATTCAGAAGCACTTAAAGCTGACAAATTTAATTTTTTCATTTTATCTTTTCAGTAAAGTTTATTAACAAGCCCGATTGTAATTAATTTTAAAATCAATCACAAATTAAAAAGCAAATTGCTTACTTAATAAGGTCAAGTGCAAATTTGAAATGTTCATTTTCAGCACTTTCCAACCATTCAAATACCACCATTTCAGTAGTCACCAATTCAGCGCCATTGCCGGCAAGCCGATCAAATGCGGCATCCCGGTTTCTTTCTGTTCTGGACCCACAAGCGTCTGTTACCACCCACACTTCCATTTCATCATTCAGCAAATCGAGCGCGGTTTGCAACAAGCACACATGCGCCTCAACGCCCGCAATCACAATGCTGGGGCGATCACTGTCGGTGGTGGAGGGTTTTTGCAAATGCTTGGGCAAGCTGCGTGCATTTCCTGCATTGGGCTTGGGCAATAAAAGATCAGTCAATCCTTCAGGGCAGGCGCTGAACTGGGTTTTTCGCATGGTCGCCTTGCACATGGCCGCCAGTTCAGGAATAAAACAGCCTATTTTTTCTGGCACATGTTCGGTTCCATACACAGGCACCCGCATTTTCCTGGCCAATGTGGCCAGAACCATGGCATTGCGAAATACCTGATCCGCCTCATGAATGGCGGGCATCAGATTTTCCTGATAATCGATTAATACGAGTTGACTGGATTCGTGATTCAATAACATTCGATTTGGAGAATTGTAGTTCAAAGTGAGAGCATACAAGGTAATTCAAGACTGCAACACAGTTCACCCGACAATAGCTGTGAACATCATTTACCCTTGGGTACTTTCGGTGATTTGTTGACAATATTTTTCAAGGTCTTCTGGCAAATGGCTTGGGCACACTCCACACAGCTTGTTGCCAGGTACCGCATAATCAATAAACCTTGGATAAGGCAAATTCAGGTTACGCATAATATCGAGAAACTCATCCATTGATTTATCAAGGCCCAAACGTGGATTGCGTTTCATTTCCTGCCCAATCGAGGACACCCTGCGTTGGTGGTAATCGTGACCGGGATAAACAAGCGTGTCCTCCGGCAGGGTAAACAGTTTCTTGTGCACGCTGTGATAAAGCGCACGTGCATCACCATTCTGAAAATCGGTTCGTCCGCAACCGTCAATCAACAACGCATCTCCGGTGAACACGCAATTGTTGAACCGATAGGAAAAATGGCCGTCGGTGTGCCCTGGCGTGTGCAAGGGATCCACCGAAATACTGCCCACCACCAAAGGCACGCCCTCTTCAATTGCATGGTCCGTGCAAGGCAAATGATCAAAGGCAGGCGCTGCAATGCGGCTTCCAGCCTTGCGCTTCAGTTCAAGCGCAGCGGTAATGTGATCTGCATGGATGTGGGTATCCACCGTGTAAGCCAGCGTCAAACCCAGATCATTCAACAAGGTCAAATCACGATCCATTGCAGACACCACAGGGTCAATCAGCACGGCCTGGCCCGTTTCTTCACAACCCAGCAAATAAGTGTAGGTACTGGACACCGGTTCAAAAAGTTGTTTGAAAATCATTGCGCACCCACACTTGAAGCGTTCATTCACATTAAAATATTGAAAAATAGTTTATGTTTTTATATATTACTTGTAAAGCATTTGATTGAGCATATCCATGAACACCACCAATGAGCTACTTCGCCTTCAGTTGGCCTCGGCGAAAGCCACCCGCTTCCTGCGTGCACTGGGAAACCCGGCACGTCTGTTGCTGCTTTGCCAACTTGCGCAAGGCGAAAGAAATGTTCATGAACTTGAAACGCTAACCGGAATCAGGCAACCCACCTTGTCGCAACAATTGGGCGTGCTAAGGGAAGAGGAACTGGTAACAACCAGAAAAGACGGCAAGCACGTTTACTACCGAATTCAAAGCGAAGTTGCCCTGGCTGTGATGGAGGTACTGTATGAGCATTTTTGTTCACCCGCAGCACTGCAAAACACAGTACAACCATCATGATGGGAACTGCGGCACTCGGCCTTCTAGTCGGTTTGGTGATGGCCTTGACCGGCGCCGGTGGCGGCGTGCTGGCGGTTCCCTTGCTGGTGTTCACCACGGGCCTGACGGTACAACAGGTTTCACCCATTGGGCTGCTGGCAGTTGGCCTTGCTGCAACATTGGGTGCGGCATTGGGCTTGCGTGCAGGTGAAGTGCGGTACAAAGCCGCCATGCTGATGGGCTTTGTCGGGCTTCTGTTGTCACCCTTGGGGTTTTGGGTGGCGCAGCAGGTAGACACCCGAATACTGGGTCTGGCTTTTTCGGTGGTTTTGTTGTGGGTCGCCTACAACGCATTCCGGGGCAGCGCGAACACCGACATGAATGTAATTGATGCGCCGCCCAGCAATAAAAAAAGCGATTGCCCCTGCATTCGAAATCCGGCAACAGGCCGCTTTATATGGACCATTCCATGTGCCCGTGCATTGATTTTCTCCGGTGCGGTGGCCGGCTTTTTGTCAGGGTTGCTGGGTGTAGGTGGCGGGTTTATTTTGGTTCCTGCACTACAGCGCTTTACCGATTTGACCGTGCAATCGATCACGGTCACTTCATTGGCAGTGATCGCCATTGTCTCAACATTCGGCGTATTGAACAGCGTCAGCGCAGGTGCGTTCAACTATGAAATTGGAATTACTTTTTCTGCTTCGGCGCTTGCCGGCATGCTGGGCGGGCGTTTGATTTCAAACAAAATGCCCAGCGCACATCTTAAAAAAGCATTTGGCGTGATGTGCCTGGTGGTGTCTGCCTTGATGGTGTTCAAAAACATATGACACCCGGAACAAATCCATTGATCCATTCCGGGCATTGATCACAGCGACCGGGCAATAATTTCCTTCATGATTTCACTGGAACCACCGTAAATGCGCTGCACGCGGGCATCGGCGTACATTTGTGCAATCGGGTATTCCATCATGTAGCCATAGCCACCAAAGAATTGCAGGCACTCGTCAATCACCTTGCATTCAAGTTCACTGAGGTGCAGTTTTGCAATCGACGCAGTGGCCGCATCCAGCTTCCCGGCCACCAGTTTTTCAATTGAATTGTCAATGAATGCACGCGCCACCACTGCCTGCGCTTTTAGTTCTGCCAACTTGAAACGCGTGTTCTGGAACTCAAAAATTGTTTTGCCGAATGCCTTGCGTTCCTTGGTGTATTCCAGGGTAATTTCAATCGCCATTTCAATGGCAGCCATGGCGCCCACACCCAACATCAAACGCTCGTAGGGCAATTCAACCATCAATTGCATGAAGCCCGTGCCTTCCCCTCCCAATACGTTTTGGGCTGGAATACGCACATTGTCAAAAAACAGTTCGCAGGTGTCTTGCCCCTTCTGCCCCAGCTTCTCGAGAATTCGCCCAACCTTGAATCCTTCAGCATTTTTGGTTTCAAGCAGCATCAACGTAACACCTTTGGCACCTGCGCCTGGATCGGTTTTGGTGACCAAAATAATGACATCTGCAAGGTAGCCGTTAGAGATAAAAATCTTTGACCCATTCACCACATAGTGGCTGCCATCTTTCACGGCACTGGTGCGAATGCCCTGCAAATCGGAACCCGCGCCCGGTTCGCTCATCGCAATGGCACCAATCATCTCTCCACTGGCCATTTTGGGAAGAAAATACTGTTTCTGCTCTTCCGTGCCATGGTTCAAAATGTACTGTGCAGCAATGGCGTGCACATGCACACCAAACGAACGGTCGCCACTGTAGGCCAGTTCTTCAAACAGCACAGCCATGTGCGTGAAGTCGCCGCCAGCGCCGCCATACTCCTCCGGGATGTCCGCAGACAACAAACCCATTTCACCCGCTTTCAGCCAAAGCTCGCGGTCTACGTGCTGCTGCTTGGCCCATCTATGCTGGTTGGGCTTTATCTCGGTTTCTACGAAACGGCGAAGATTGGAACGGTACAGTTCAAGGTCGGAATTCATCCAGCTGGGCTTGGGGTATCTCATGGTCTCTTCACGCTTTTAAAGTTATAGGTCAACTGACCGAATGCAGTGAATCGATTATAGGTCACGTGACCTGTTTGTCAATATTTGGGTTAAAGTACGGGCATGAGCGCACACACCACCACCGACAAAGGTCAAATACGCACGCAGGAAATCCTGAAAACGGCCCAGTTCATTTTGGCCAGCGAGGGTTATGCGGGTTTAAGCATGCGCGGGGTGGCCAACCAGCTGGGCATATCGCTAAGCACAGTGCAGCACTATTACACCAGCAAGGAAGCACTGGTCGAAGCCTTGCTGACTTACGTGTTGGACAACTACCAAACCGCGGTGGCGCAGGTCATGAATGCGATGAGCGACAAAAGCCAGCTGGAGCGCTTCACCACCATTGTGGAATTGATTTTGATTGAAATTCGGCGACCGGAAACTTTCGGGGTGCTTGCGGAAATTTACGCCTTGTCAAACCGCCTGCCATTTGCAGCCCGTTTGGTAGAGGCGGTTTACGCCCGGGAACGGAAGGAAATTTTCAAGTTGATTTACGGACTGGAACCCAGGATCAGCAAGGCAGAATGCAAATTGCGTGCTGCAATGATCGTGGTTCAAATTCACGGTCTGGTGTCGCAGTTGGCACAGGACAACGACCCCAGCTTAAGCCGTAAGCAACTGGAGCAGGCCGCGCGGCAAAGCTTCTTGATGTTGGCAACAAGACCCTGAAAGAACCGCCAAGCCAATCAGGCGTAAACGTTCAGTTTTGTGCCCAAATTGCCGCTGGTAGCCAGGGACGGGGGTTGGGGAACAGACTGGATAAGCTGTGCAATCGATGTTTCTGCAATGTCCATGGTTTTCTTGAACACCGCAATTTGACCCTGTTGAATGGTTTGCGCCTGCTTCATTTGTGCCGTGGCATTTGCCATGGCGGCTGGGGAAACGTCCATATCATCCTCCGTATCTACAACCGATAACGGCAGAAATTCCACAAACTTGAGCATTCTGAAGCCGGTTAACCCCGCACACCGGAGATGTAAGCCGCAGTCAACTCATGGCCGGGTTCCTCGAAGATTTGGCGGCTTTGACCGTATTCAATCAGTTTTCCCACCTTTTCCTTCATCCAGAAAAATGCGGCGTAATTTGCAATGCGCTTGGCCTGCGCCAGGTTGTGGGTCACGATCACCACCGTGTATCGGCCCTTCAAACGCAACACAAGGTCTTCCACCACGCCGGAAGAGATGGGGTCAAGCGCACTGCAGGGCTCGTCCATCAAAAGCACCTTCGGTTCCAGCGCCAATGCCCGGGCAATGCACAGCCGCTGCTGCTGCCCACCCGACAAGCCCAGTGCAGACTGGTCCAGCCGGTCTTTCACTTCATCCCACAAACCCACATCGGTCAATGCACGCTCAAGGCGTTCATGCAAAACATGCTTGCCTGCAATGCCATGTTCCCTCAATGGCATTTCAATGTTCTTCCGAACGCTCAGGGGAAACGGGTTGGGCCGCTGAAAAATCATGCCCACATGGGTTCTCAAGGCACGCACATCCACATTGGGGTCATGAATGTTCAAACCGTCAAACTCGATCCGCCCTTCTACGCGGGCATGGGGGATCAAATCGGTCAATCGGTTCAAGCTGGACAGAAAACTGGTTTTTCCGCAGCCAGACGGGCCGATCAGCGCGGTAATGCAGCCCTGGTGAATCTGCAAACTTAAATCGTCCAGCGCGGTAATGCCGTTGTAGCTGACCCGCAAACCCTGCACGTCAATAATAGGGGTTGGCACACAACAGGCAGCACCCTGTTGCAAATCGCCCAGGGTGTAAGTGGCGCCGGGGGCAAGTGTGCCTGTTGTTTCGAGAGATTCATTCATGCAACAATCCTTTTGGCCAGCAATGTGTCCGACAACTTCAATGCCATGGCATTGATCAATCCGATGGCAAGAATCAGCGCCAGCGCGCTGCCATATGCGGCTTGGTCGCCACCGGGAATGTTCATCGACAAATCAAAAATGTGAACAGCCAGGGCACGGCCGGAATCAAAAATGCTTTCCGGCATTCGATCCACGTACCCACTCGTGAAAATCAAGGCAGCGGTTTCCGCCATGGCCCGGCCAATTCCCAACATCAAACCCGCCGCAATGGAAGGGGCAGCCGCAGGCAACAAAATTTGCCACAGGGTTGCAAACTTGCTTAAACCCAGTGCAGCAGCACCTTGCCGCCAGCCTTCCGGCACAGCGGAAAGCCCAGCTTCGGTGGTTCGAATCAGGATGGGCAACACCATGCATGCCAAGGTTAAACCGCCCGCTGCAATTGAATAACCCAAGCCCAGAAACACGCAAAAAAATGCGCTGCCAAACAAACCAAACACGATTGATGGCACACCCGCCAACACGTCCAGCGACAGGCGCACATACACCGCCAGTTTGCCGCCCTTGCGTGTAAATTCCGCAAGCCAGATGGCCGCCGCAAAAGCCAGCGGCACTGCCACCACCAAGGTAACCAGCAGTATCAAACCGGTAGAGACCAGTATGCTGGAAATACCCCCCTTGCGGCCAGAACTTCGAGGCAACTCGCTCATGAATTCCCATGACAGTTTTGCAACACCGTTGAGCAGCAAATCCAGCACAATCCATGCGAAAGCACTGGCCACCACCACCGCAGCGACATACACCGCAACTGCAAAAAAGTGATCTGAATGAATTCGCGCTGCGCGAACAAGCCTCTGTTGCTGAAGTCGATTGTTCATTGTTTGGCGTACTCCCTGCGGTGCACATAACTGACCATGAACACGATCAGCAACGTCAACACCAAGCCCGAGAAGAACAGGGATGCCCGGTGTTCACCAGTTGCATACGCCATTTCAAGTGCAATGTTTGCGGTCAAGGTACGCACGGGGTCGAACACACTGCCTGGCATTTCAACCACATTGCCGGTCACCATCAACACGGCCATTGTTTCGCCCAAGGCACGGGTAATTGCAAGCACCGTACCGGCGATCAAACCTTGTCGGGCTGCTGGAAACAGCACCTTGAAAGCAATTGCCGCTTTTCTCATACCCAGTGCGTGTGCACCCTGCAAGTAACTTGCAGGCACCGCTTTGAAAGCGGCTTCGGCTGTCAAGGCCACGGTGGGTAAAATCATCAGGGTCAAAATGAGAATACCCGCAAGCAAACTTGCACCGGGTGGCTGATAACGACCAATCAAAGGCACCAGCACGGTTAGCCCCCAAAAGCCATACACAACGGAAGGAATACCCGCGAGCAAGCCCAACAGCCAACGGTATGGCCGCACCAGGCCGCGGTGCCCGTAGTACTGTGAAAACAGGGCCGATGCCATGCCCAAGGGCAAGGCCAACGCAATTGCACCCAAAGTACACAAGAGGCTGCCCGCCACCATGGGCATCAAGCCACGCTGCCCCTCCAGTGGAAACCAGGCTTTTGAAGTGTCGAAGAAACCGGCCACATCTGCATTGATGACTGGCAGTGATTCAACAAACACAAAGGCCACCACCAGGCCAATCAGGCTGGCCGTGACCAAGGTCAATGCCAGGCTGACAAACTGCAGGACTTGGTCAGCGTTGAACCGGAACAAAATATTGCTCTTTCACCAAGTCGTGCACCAACGGATTTTGTGCGTAATCCACAAACTGCCTGGCCAAACCGGTGAGCGGCCCTTTCCTGACCAGGTTCAAAGGGCGCGACAATGGAAAACTGCCATCACGAACGGATGCGGTACTGGGCTTGACCCCATTCATGGGCAGCATTTGAATGGGCACGCCATTGTCAATTTCAAATTCTGCTGCGCCAATGGACACATAACCAATGGAACCCGGATTACCCGCCACGGTTTTAATGCCCTGCTGGTTATCGCCAATCACAACCTGCGCCTTGATCTGGCTGTTTTTCAAACCAAAGAATTGCGCAAACAATTCCAGCGTAGACCTGCCCTCGGCCTTGTTGACCACGGTAATTGGCTGGTCTTTGCCACCCACTGCCTTCCAGTTTTGGATTTGCCCCGTGTAAATCGCGATTATCTGTTCTTTGCTCAACACACGCACAGGGTTTGTTTCGTGCAAAATAATGGCAATGCCGTCCAGTGCGATGGTGAAGCTTTGCAAATCGCTTTCCTCAGCCTTCAAGGCACGCGAGACCAAACCCAAGTCGGCCACACCGCTGCGGGCATCGGCCAAACCACGGCCTGAACCACCGGTTTGCACATCAATACGAACCCCGGCGTTGTTCTGCTCAAAACGCTTGGCAATTTCCAGCGCCAAAGGGGCCACAGTGCTTGATCCCGTCAGGGACAATTTTTTATCTGCTGCAAAAACACCCAAGGGCTGAAGCAGCCCAAACACCAGTGCCAGCGCCGCTGCATTCGTACCACGCAAAACACGCATCAGCAGCAGGCCCCCGCACCCAAGCCGTCACTGCCATTCTGGTCAAAAGGCATCACACTGCCACAACCCTCGAACACACCGTAGTGCCGGGAAAAGTCGCCAATGAACTCGAAGTGTTCCTTGAAGCGGGTGTCGTGCAACATTTTGTAGGTGTTGCCGCACACCGGGAATACCTTGCCGGTTTCAATCAAATGGTGTTTGTCCAGCAAAAACGCATGCGGCTGGTTTTCGCTGCTTCCTTTGTAAACCACAGCCTGGCCGTAGTCTTCGCAGGCTGTTTCAAGGCCATCCAGTTTGAACAGGCGGTAGGTGGCTGAATAAAAACGTGTCTGCCCCACAAGCTTGCTCAAGCGTTCATCCGTAATTTCAAGGGGGCGGTCTTCCACCAATCGCGGGTCTGTAAAACCGTTGCCCGTACTCAAGCGCAAAAAGTCGTACCAGTACATGGCACCGCCCAAACACTCGCCGTACAACACCGGGTCATTGGCCACATTCGAAGGAATGCGTCGATCCGAATAAACATCAGAGAAATAAAATTCGCCGCCCGGCTTCAACAGGCGATACACCTCGCGAATGACAGAATCTTTGTCGGGCGACAAATTGACCACGCAATTGGACACGATCACGTCAAAGCTGTTGTCTTCAAGACCAAGCTCATCAAGGCGCTCAATGTAGCCCTGCAAAAAAGTCACATTGCTTTTTGCATGGCCAAACTTCTCGCGGTGGTACTCAAGGTGGCGGTTGGCCACATCGAGTTGCTCTTCGGTCATGTCAACGCCAACCACATGCCCGGTTTCACCGACTAACTGCGCCAAGGCATACACATCGCGCCCGGAACCAGAACCCAGATCCAGAATGCGCTTGCCCTTTAAATCGGTCGGGCACACCAGGCCACAACCGTAATACCGGCTAAGCACTTCATCGTGAATATTGGAAAGCAAAGGCTTTAACCAGGAGGGAATCGCAGAGAAATCGCAGCAAGCTGTGGTTTTTAAATCGCTGCTGCTTTGAAGCTGTTTGCCATAGTAGTCTTTGACTACATCGTACATATTGGGTCTCCAGAAATTGCACATGCCGCCAAAAGGCCAGCCAACTAGCAATATATTCGGAGTTTTTATAAAAAGGTTACCTACCCGCGCAAATACATCGTATCGCAATCATGATTTCGCGAAGTTTCCTGCTGTCAGGTTCCGTTCAGCGCCCCTTCTTCGCACGCTCAAGAATTTGCACCACCAACTCACTGCGTATTTGTTCGCCGCGCTCTACATTCTGGGCATGAAGCAACACGTTTTCTTCGATCAACTTGGCCATTGAACTGAGCAGTACGTAGATCAGGTCTTCGGCCTTGAACATGGCGGCATTTTGCAGAATATTCAACGCACCAAGGCAGCAGGAGTGCCGCAGTGCCATTTCATCCACGGCAAGGTCGCCGTAATCAAGCGGATCCTCTTTCGCAACTTCATTGACCAACATCACCAGTGTGTTCAAATCAATTTCAATTTGATGCGTAGTTGCCATGGTGTTTCTCCGTGGGTTGCACACTTCCGTTCTACCATAGGGCTGTACAGAAAACCAGCACTGAATGGGTTGCCGCCCACTATTAATTACATATATTTGCAAATCTGCTATAAATGCGTAATTATAGGGAATGCAAATCATGAAATTACCGGAGCCAATCCATGAAAACCGCCAAAGAACTGCGCAACGCCCCAAGCATTGGTGAAACACACCAGGTGCACAACGTGGCCCGCGATTTGCACAGCTACAACCTGTTCACCAGCGACGCGGCATTGGCTGACGGTGTAAGGCGTGAAGGTGGCCAATGGGGGCTGGCCGAACTGGCCGCCTTTGGCGAAAAGTGCGGCAAACCGGAGTACCTTGAACTGGGTTTTCTGGCCAACAAGTACACGCCTGAACTGGACACACACGATCGGTTTGGCAACCGGATCGACGCCGTGCGTTACCACGGCGCATACCATGAATTGATGAAATCAGCCCTGGAGGAAGGCTTGCACAGCCAGCCCTGGACTGACACGCGCGAAGGCGCGCACGTGGTGCGCGGTGCCAAGGCATTCATGCAAAGCCAGGTTGAAGCAGGCCACGGCTGCCCGGTCACCATGACCTTTGCATCCATTCCCAGCTTCCGTGTCCAACCGGAAGTAGCCACCATGTTCGAAGCGAAAATACTGCACCGTGGCTACGACCCCCGCAATGTACCCATCGATGAAAAACAGTCCATCACCGTGGGCATGGGCATGACTGAAAAACAGGGTGGATCCGACGTACGCGCCAACAGCACCATGGCCACACCGGTGAACCAGCCCGGCGCCGGGCAAATGTATTCACTGGTGGGGCACAAGTGGTTTTTGTCGGCCCCCATGTGCGACCTGTTTTTGATTCTGGCGCAAACCACAGCGGGTGTGTCGTGCTTTGCGGTGCCCCGCTGGCTGCCCGATGGCACCAAGAATGCATTGAACGTGATTCGCCTGAAAGACAAAATGGGCAACAAATCAAACGCATCCAGCGAGGTCGAGTTTCGCGGCGCGCAAGGTTGGTTAATTGGCGACGAAGGCCGGGGCGTGCCCACCATCATTGAAATGGTCAGCCTGACCCGTTTTGACTGCATGGGCGCATCGGCTGGCCTGATGCGTGCGGGGCTGGCCAACGCCATACACCACTGCAAACAGCGTGCCGCATTTGGTGCGAAATTAATTGACCAGCCATTGATGCAAAACGTGCTGGCCGATTTGCAACTGGAATACGAAGGTGCCATGGCTTTTTCCATGCGCATGGCGCGCGCGCTCGATTTAAAAGACAACGACGAACACGAAGCCCAACTGGCCCGACTGGCCACCGCCGTGGGCAAGTACTGGATTTGCAAACGCGCCCCGCAACACAGCTATGAAATCATGGAATGCATCGGCGGCAGCGGCGTGATGGAAAACTCGATCTACCCCCGCCTGTTCCGCGAAAGCGTGATCAACCCGATTTGGGAAGGCAGTGGGAACGTGCAGTGTCTGGATGTGCTTCGCGCAATCGGCAAAACACCCAGTGTGCTGATGGCTTTCAACGCCGAGCTGAACAAGGCGCGCGGTGGCAACTCCATTCTGGATGCGTACCTGGATGGGTTGAATCAACAGTTCATGCAACTGAACCCCGCCGACATGCACGGTCTGCAATACAGCGCCCGCACCATGGTCGACCAAATGGCTTTGGCATTTGAAGCATCGCTTCTGGTGCGCCATGCACCTGCAGCTGTCAGTGAAGCCTTTTGCGCAAGCCGACTGGCTGCGCGGGGCCACCACAACTATGGTGCTTTGCCCAAAGGCATGAACGTGAAAGCGATTATTGAGCGAGCCGACCCGGCCGTTGTGAAAGCGTAATCCCATTGCTCGGGCACAGACACTCCACGCGCTTTCACTGACAGCGCGTGCACCATGTCGTGAAAGGGTTTGCGCATTCGGGGCGTAGGCCAATACAACTTGCCCAGCAAAGCGGGGGTTTCCAGCAGCACTGCTTCAATGGCCGGAATGCAATCATTCCACACCCAGGCATCAGGCCAAATTTCACAACCCCATTCAATGCTTTCCTGCTCGGCCAGCACCGAGCTAAAGGCCTCGCAAGGCTTGCTGTGCAATTGCACAACCACACCATCTTCCATACACACAGCTGCCATGCAATAACGGCCCTGCCCTGCGCCAGATGCGTCGACCAGCACATGCCTGCCGGTATTAAACACGGCAACATTTCGATTTTCCAAAGCAACACGAAAAGGCATGGGCGCAATACTAAAAAAGGAAGGCCAAGCATAAAAACAAGCCATTGAGAATGGAAGAAAATTCAAAAGATGCGTCTGTAATTCGCAACGTTGAAAATTTGCCCACGAAAGGGTATTTACCCTGAAGGCGCCCCGCTTCAATTGCCGCTAAAATTTCCAAATCCAAAAATCAACAAAACACACCATGAGCGCAGCAACCCCATCACTACCCGGCAAACTATTCCAGCTGGTGTTCGCCCTGATCATGGGTTTCCTCATGGTGGGCATTGTCACTTTTGTCACCACCGCCAGCAATTTCGGCTTCAGTGCAAACTTCCTGGCCACTTGGGGAAAAACATACCTTATTGGCTATCTGGCGGCCGTGCCTGCCATTTACCTGCTGGCACCTATCGCGCGGCAAATCACCGCACGCGTGCTGGGCTAGGCTAGACTAGCGACTGGATAAAATGCCACGCCCAAGGAGCCTGATCAGTGACCGAATTCAAACGCACTCAGGAAATGCACCAGTACTACAGAGACAGTTTGATCAAAACCTACTTCTTTGAAGAAATCGGAAAAATACCCAAAGAAACACTCACAGCGCTGATCGATTCCAATTCGTGTGATCCCATTCAGTGCGCCGAAACCCTTATTCCGCTTCAATCCGGCCTTCCTGCTACTCGTGACCTTGCCCTCAAGCAAATGGTGTTACTGATTGCACAATCGCACCTGTCCATGGACAAACACAGAAACGGCCTGCAAACCCCCTTGCCCGCAGCCTACAAAAAAAGTATTCGTGACGGTTTGATGCGCGTGCTTCAAAAAGTACCCAGCGTGAAATACCTGATCAATGCCATTCAAATTTTGTACCGCATTGGCGAAATTGACGAAGCCATGGCGCTGGTTCGCAAAAATGAAAAAGTGGTCGACAGCTCACCCAACCTTCAACAAATTGTGGCCATGGTCTACACCATGGAAGAACGCTATGAAGAGGCCCTGCCCTACCTGTTGAAACTGGTCGATTCGGGTGCCCACCAAAGCAATTCGCTGATCAAGCTGATGAGCATGACCTGCATGTACAAATTGGGCGCACTGCCAGACGAACCCGCGGATTTCGCCACGCTGGCACACAAACCCGCTGAATCCGCAGATGAATTTCCTTATGAATGGATTATCGAACCAGGCGCCACATGCCGCAGAAAACCAACCCTCGTGATAGCCTGCGACGACAAATATTTTCACGAACACGCACTAACGCTTTTGTACTCAGTGGTTGAGCACAACGATGCCGACCTGCTGATTCATTTTCACCTGTACACCCCCGCCGACAACGTAATCGAACACGTGAAAGCATTGGCGGCGCAATACCCTGCCATGGAAATCAGCGCCACCCGCGAAAACATCAATCTTGAATCGCCCACCAAAGTGGTGGAATTTGCCACCCGGCGCTTTGCCGCAAGCCAGGCTTTGCTAAGGCACCTTGATTCGCCAATCATCTTGCTGGATGCCGACGCCCTGTGGCGCAAACCCTGGCAGGCAACGCTGGGTGAACTGGCCCAAAACCACGACGTCATTGTTTGCCAGCCAAAGGCAGCACCATTTTGGGAACACGTTGCCGCCGGGCTGGTGTACTTGAACAACACACCGGCCGCCCGGCGATACATTGCGCAAGTGGTCGCGTTTATTGATGACAACTTGAACAAAGGGAAGTCACTCTGGTTTCTGGATCAGATTGCCTTGTCTGCCTGCCACCAGGAAGCGGTCAAACACCAGTGGAACGTGCGGTTTGCCAGCACCACCCCCGACCTGCTGATGGATGTGAACCACGGCGAGAATGCCCTGACCTGGGTAGTCACGAATCAAAAAAACGCACCTGGCCCTTACGCTGATTACAAGCTCGAACTTCTGAACAGGTACAGACAATCAGTCGACTCACGCCCCGAACAGGAATAAAATAAACGTCCAATCGAACGTTTGATTTATTTATTGGGGCAGGAACAACATGACAGGCTGGGCAAATAAAACTGTATTCATCACAGGCGGCAGCCGCGGCATTGGACGTGAAATCATACTGAAGTTGGCCCATGAAGGCGCCAACATCACCATTGCTGCAAAGTCTGATATTCCAAACCCCAAACTGCCGGGCACCATCCATTCTGTTGCTCAAGAAATTGTTCAGGCAGGCGGCCACGCCCTGCCCATAGCAACAGATGCGCGCGACGAAGCCCAACTCAAGAAAGCGATCGAGGCCACCGTTGAAAAATTTGGCGGCATTGACTTGCTGATCAACAACGCCGGGTTTCTCGGCGTTACCCCACTGGCCGCAACCGACACCAAAAAATTTGACCTGATGCATGCCCTGAACACGCGCGCACCGCTGATCACCATGCGCGAATGTCTGCCCCACCTGCAAGCCAGCAAAGGCAGCGTGTTGAACCTGTGCCCGCCGCTGAATATGGACGAAGGCTGGCTGGGTGCATTCATTCCCTACACAACTACCAAATACGCCATGACCCTGCTCAGCATGGGCTTTCAACAGGAAGTTAAGAACAGGGGGATTGTGGTTAAAACCCTGTGGCCCGCCACATTGATTGCCACGGCTGCCGTGGGCATGTTCAGTGGCGAGGAAGGTTTGAATGTGTCCAGAAAACCCGCCATCATGGCCGATGCTGCATTTGAGCTGGTCAACAACCCAACTCGTTTTGCATCCAAAGTGTCATGGCTGGATGAAGAGGTGCTTCGCGAAACCGGGGTGACTGATTTTGCGCATTACGCCAACAACCCTGAACGGGTTGCAGACATTCAACGCGACTTTTATATCGGCTTGTTTTCGTCATAGATGGTGCCGCCAAACCGCAAAGCGGAGTCTTCCCGTTTGGAATGCGCAAGTGGATAAAACATTTGGTGCGCCCAGTGTTCCTGCCCGTGAATGCGATCGTCCATCAAACCAATGTGCTCAGGGTATTTGCGGGTAATGTGTGCGGTGCCAAAAACAACGTCCCACAAAAACAGCATGTTGCCAAAATTGCCCGTGTAATTGCCAATGCCGTCTTTGTTGGTCAGCGCGTGGTGGGCCCAATGCGTGGCAGGGGTAGAAATGGTGCGTTCAACAATCCACATCAAAGGGCTTAGTGCACGAATTTTGTACAGGGGCTCATCCCAACGCCAGGCACAATGGGCACCCAGAATAATCGTCATCTTGGTGCTCAGGTACAGCACATAAACCCACCCACCAATGCCCAAAAACAGCAACACACCCGCAATCCACAGGCCGGGCATCATCAGGTAGTAAAAAAAGTTGTTGCGGAAAGTCATGCGCACACTCATGTATTGGGCCGAGTGGTGCGCCCGGTGCAATGGCCACAACAGGGGCGAATGGGAAGCCCGGTGCCACAAATACTGGGTTAAATCATCACCCAGCACCAACACGCCGAACATGGCCCACCAAGGCCAATCTGCCATCGCGCCTTGCCACTGGGCGAACCAGGCTTGGCCCATGCCTTGGGTAACAAGAATAGCCAAAGGCTGGGAAACGGCAACAACGCTGATAAACACCAACAAATCAAGCTTGGTGTCGTTCGCTGTGGCGTGCACAGTGGCTTGGTAGCGGCGGCTTGCAAATTCCATCAATGCAAAACCTGTGATGGCGATCAAAATAAGCACATTCTGAAATCCCGAGACTTGCATGTTCAGCCCTACCAGTTAATCGATGAGTTGACTGTAAGCTTGCCCAGTCAATTCGTCCAATGCATAATAACTGCGTTCTCAATGCAAACACTGCATTATAATGACAAACATTCATCAGCTTGAACATCTCTTGGCGCTCGACGAAGCACGCCACTTCGCCAAAGCCGCACAAAAAGTTCACCTTAGCCAACCCGCATTCAGCCGCAGCATTCAAGCGCTCGAGAAGCAAACCGGCTTGCTACTGTTCGAGCGCAAAAGTGGCGAAATACGACCCACGCCCGCCGGCCAGTTTCTGATTCAACGTGCGCGAATTCTTGTACTTGAAGCCAAATCACTGAAACGCGACATTGGTCTGTACCAACAAGGCGAAGTGGGTGAACTTGTATTTGGTGTGGGGCCATTTCCAGCAGCAACTTTGGCAGGCCTTGCCATTGAAAAAATTCGCCTTGAGTTTCCCAAGGTTTCTGTCCGCGTTGAAATCGACAACCCTGCAAACCTGCTGGCCTTGTTGTTGAAAGAGGAAATCGATTTCTTCGTGGCCGACACCGGCGAAGTCAATACCGCACCCTACTTGAACATTCAACCTTTGATGCGGCAGTACGGGAATTTGTATGCACGTTGCAAGCACCCCCTCGCCGGTCAACCCCATCGTTTCGCAGCAGCCTGGGATTACGGTATTGCGTCTGTGAAATTGCCCGACATGCTCAAGGCAGGCTTGGGCCAACTGCTGGGGCAAAACAGCCGAAACCTGCCGCAGCTTGCACTGGAATGTGACGACGTGAACCTGTTGCATCAACTTGCGTTAAAGACTGACACCGTGGTGGCCTCCACCGAACTGGCGGCCAAACCCTTGCTGGAGAACGGCACCCTGGTCAAGTTGAATATCGTCGACTTTCCAACGCTGTTTAGTAACATCGCGATCGTGAACTTGAAAGCTCGGTCGCTTTCGCCTGCAGGTCAGTATGCAATCGCGAGATTTAAAGCCAACGTTTGAATCAAACACCGGTAATTGGCCTGCGACTGAAAATACCGACGATTGGTGTTCCCTGGGCTCGCAGAACAGGTTCAATGTCACGGTGAAGCGCGTGGTAACGATAGAAAGGTACTCTTGGAAACAGGTGATGAATGGAATGCAAATTCTGTCCCAACCACAACCACTCAAAAGGCTTCATCCAACGGGGCATGATCAAACTGTTGGTGTTCTGGTATCGGGCCGATCGTTCATAAGGATGATGCGGGCGGTATGCAAACCAGTACGCCGTAAAAAAGGCACCCAACAGATACCCCAACACAAGCAGCACCACAACCTCCGAAGTACCCACCCACACGCCGTACAACACGCGCCAGGCAACCATGCAAACAAGCTCAGCAAAGTAAAGGCTTTTGTCCTTAAGGCTGGTTATTTTCCAATGGTTACGAAAAAGAAAGGTAATTTGAACCCAGAGAAAATGAAAACCGCTAACAATGAATGAGAAAAATCCGTGCCCCATCTTACTGACCACGTAATCTGGATCTTTGTCGGGTTGGTTGGTGTAGCGATGATGCGTGAAATGCTCAACCTTGTGGGTTGAATACGGCACAAAAATCAGCAACGCAGCCAGATAACCACACGCATCGTTCAGCCATTTCAATCGTTCCCGGTCCCCGTGAATGTTGTTGTGAACCGCCTCGTGCAACGGTGTATAGGACATGTAAGTAAGAACAGCGTAGACAGGCAAAGCTACCCAAAGAGAAAGATCACCGCTGGCGAAAAAATCAAGCAGCAGGCTCATCGAACACAGCACGAACACCACCAGTGCAACCGTGCCCCAGGCAGGCGTACCAGTATACTTTTTCGAAGCCATGATGGCCTTCCTGTTCAACTGCTCCAAATCTGCCTGCATGCATTTGTCTCCGGTAATCTCATTGTTGTGATACTTTTCAATCTAATGTCGTGCCGAAAATTAAAACAGGGCATTTCAGGTCTTTGGAACAACATTTCTGGCCATGACAAATCATTTGATGCACCCAGCCACCATCGCTCAAGTGATGGTCAATTTCGCAAACCGCTTTGGGATTGACTCCCAAACATGTTTGCTGGGCAGCGGTATTGCGCTAGAAGATCTTGCCCGGCCAAACACGTGGTTAAGTCGAAGCCAGGAAATACAACTGCTAGAAAACCTGCTCACGAACTTGCCTGACAAGCCCGCGCTGGGATTTGAGTTGGGGCTACAGTACAACCTGGCAACATTTGGAATTTGGGGATTTACCATTCGCACCTGCCCAACATTGGCAGACGCGATCAAACAAGCTTTGCGTTATTTGCCATTGAGCACGGCGTATTGTCGTTTCTCAACATTCCAAACCAGTGAAACACTGACCATCACAGCAGACCCAAGCGCCATTGAGCCGCATTTGCAACAATTTCTCCTGGAGCGAGATTTGGGCACTGCATTGAACTTACTTGGCGAGATGGGCCTGCATGGCATTCCCGTGAAACGACTGGAATTTAAAAATTTGCCAGAAAGTCACCGAACCAGAATTGCGGAACTAACCGGAATACAACCAGGCAGCGGATATTCCGCCAATGCGATTGTGTTAGACAGGCGGATGACAGAATTGACATTGCCAACCTACGATGCCCACTTGCTTCGCGTGTTTGAAGATCAATGCGCCAGACAATTGCGCACGCGACAAGTGGAAGGTGTAGTGGGTCAAGTCCGCCAACTTTTGCTGGGTTCTCTGGGTATGGTTTGCTCGCTTGAGGATGTGGCACTAGCACTGGCGCTTTCACCTCGAAGTTTGCGCCGAAGACTGAATGATGAGGGCCATTCATTTCGCGATGTACTTGAAACAGAACGCAAACAACTTGCAGCGCATTTGTTGTCGTCACATTCAATGACACAAGATGAAATGGCGTTGCACTTGGGCTATAGCGACACAGCCAGTTTTACACGTGCATTTCGCCGATGGTATGCCTGTTCTCCCGGCGATTATCGGCGAAACCGAATGAACTCACTCACCGTTACATGACTCGGTCAATATGAACATCACTCCAATTTTCATATCGTATACGCGCCAGGATTCCGAATGGGTACAAGCCATCAGCGCAAGCCTGGCCGACAAAGGCGAATTTTTCAAAGCCTACGACACTGCCTTACAGACCCTTGTCAGTAACCCCCACAACACAGCACTGCACAACAAGCAACTACACAGCATCAACACCTGGGGCGACGGTATATTTGCGGTATTCAACCACGTGGCCGCGCTGCGCGAATTGAACCTGTTACGCCGGAGGCTGCGTGTATGTCACCGAAACCTTTGCAGCGGTGTTGGCCATTGGCAGCAACAATGAATTTGCCTGCGACTATATGGGGCAAACTGAAACAGCCAAAAACTATGGGCTGATGCGCATGTTTTTATTGAGAAGAACTGAGAACAGCAGTGCCACTACAGCGGTGCTGGATTTTGAAAGATAAACAAGAGAATCTTATCAAATTGATAATTTATCAATTATTTGATAATCTATCAAATTCGAATCAAGAAACTCCGTATGAGCACCACCAACCTTGACAAAGCCATTCTGGACTGCATCGGACAGCATCAACAATCTGGTAATGAAGGAGTCGCTGCCAGCCTTATACAGCAACAAATAGGCCGCCCGCGTCCCACAGTCAATCGGGCTCTGGCCAGGCTGGTGGAAAGCGGCGAATTGATAAGATTGGGCGCTGGTCGTTCAATAACCTACTCAATTACCTACTCATTTTCTTATCAAAACACCGCAAAAGCGCCCTCAGCCAGCCAAGTGGAACAACCACAGGCAAGCTACTTCAACACATCCAGATCGTCACCAGGCTTTCAATGGAGCAACAAAGCTCACAAGGTGGTAGCGGCGTTGGCTGCTCCCCTGGGCACGAGAAAGCCCATTACCTACCAGCGCTCTTTTGTCGAGGACTACGAACCCAACCAATCCACCCTGCTACCCCGGGCACTGGCCACAAACCTGTTCAACGCAGGAAGAGCCAAAGACCAACTACCAGCGGGCACTTACGCGCGCAAGGTACTCGAGCAATTGCTGATTGATCTGTCGTGGTCATCCTCGCGTTTGGAAGGCAACAGAAAAAGCCTTCTGGATACCCGAGCACTTTTTGAGAAAGGCCGTGCAGAATTTGGCGATCGGGATTCAGTCATGCTTCTGAACCACAAAGAGGCAATCGAATTTTTGGTGGACGCTGTGCCCACTGAAGGCATCACCGTACCTGTAGTGCGCAACCTTCAAAGTATCCTGATGCGCGATTTGCTGGACGACCCAAGCGACCTTGGGGCCATACGCAAAAAAATTGTGAACATACAAGACACAGTGTATTTGCCCAGCCAGGCACCGCACCTGCTGGAAGAAATGCTGACGCTGGTCGTAAGCAAAGCCTGCGAAGTGCGTAACCCCGTAGAAGCAGCGTTTTTTCTGTGGGTGAATATTGCGTACCTTCAACCCTTTGTAGACGGCAACAAACGCGCCAGCCGCTTGGCGGCCAACATGCCGTTTTTACTGAGCAATTGTGCGCCCCTGTCATTCCTGGATGTTGGGCAACAAGAATATGCACTGGCCATGCTGGCCGTGTACGAGAAACTGGACGTAAGCCTGGCTGCTGAGCTGTTTGAATGGACCTACCGACGCTCGATTGACCGATACCAAGTTGTGGTTGAATCCATGGGTGACCCCAACCCACTGCGAGTGAAGTACCGGAACCAACTGGGCGAAGCCATTCGACACATCGTATTTTATGGTTTGAAGCTGAACCAGGCAGTGGCTGAAGTCAGCATTTCCAAAGCTGACCACGCAGTGTTTGTCGATATGCTTCAAGAAGAATTAGACACGCTACAGCCGTACAACTGTGCGCGTTTTCGCTTACCTATGAATAAAACCGCGGAATGGATAAAACAGAAACGACCGAGGTGAGTGTGGCGCACTCAAACGTCGACGATTGAATTGAAAATGTTCACTTTGGTACATTAGAAACGCAAGGCCCCCTGATTTGATGAACAATACCTTCCGCGCACAGTGTCAATGTGGTCAATTGGCAGTCAGCTTCGCCCACGCGCCTGTCGCACAGCTGGTTTGCCATTGCCGGGATTGCCAAACCATCAGCGGCTTGCCCTATGCAAATGTCGCTTTTTTTAAAACCGAAGAACGATGTGCTCAAGGCCAATTCAAGGCGATTGACATGAAGGGTGGCTCTGGCAAACCCAAGCAATACCGCCGATGCAGCAAGTGCAACGATTTTGTTTATGCCACAGTGGATGTGTTGACTGGCCTGTTGGGCGTTGCTGCAGACAAGCTGGGGCCGCCTTACGAATTCAAACCCATGGCCCATGTGTGGACCAGTGAGAAAGCGCCCGAAGTGGAAATTCCTTCAGGCGTATTCCAGTTTCCCAAAGCACCGCCGTTCAGGCCCGGCAAACAGTAAAGAAAAAGGGCTTAGCAAATGCTAAGCCCTTTTTTTATTTGGCTCCCCGACCTGGACTCGAACCAGGGACCTGCGGATTAACAGTCCGAAGGATTTTTG
>Ga0209024_1001206_pt1 | contig 24693 bp, 22 predicted proteins | sample AutmiccommunBRH5_FD_187380 | JGI IMG/M metagenome (GOLD analysis project Ga0209024, IMG submission 187380) | Deep subsurface microbial communities from Mt. Terri, Switzerland - Autotrophic microbial communities BRH/5 (SPAdes) (version 2) | ecosystem: Environmental > Aquatic > Deep subsurface >...
AGCCAGGGCTTCGGGATCGTCAGCAGCTTCACCCACAGCCCGATCAGCGGCAGGTTCAGCACCAGCAGCATGGCGTTGGCGATCAGCAGGCTGGCGATCAGGCCCCAGACCAGCTCGGGGTTGGTCACGAACAGCAGCGGGCCGGGCTGCAGGCCGAATTGCTGGAAGCCCGCCAGCATGATCGCCGCCGTGGCCGTGGTCGGCAGCCCCAGCGTCAGCAGTGGCACCAGCGTGCCGGCCGCGCTGGCGTTGTTCGCCGCCTCGGGTCCCGCCACGCCCTCGATGGCGCCATGGCCAAACTCCTCGGGGTGCTTGGTCAGCTTCTTCTCGGTCGCATAGGACAGGAAGGTGCCGATCTCGGCCCCGCCCGCCGGCATGGCGCCGATGGGGAAGCCGATGAAGGTGCCGCGCAGCCAGGGCTTCCACGAGCGGGACCAGTCCGAGCGGTTCATCCAGACCGAACCCTTGACGGCATGGACCTTGTCCTCGCCGGTATTGCCAAGCGCGGCGATGGCCAGCGCTTCGCCCACCGCGAACATGGCAACGGCAAGCGTGGTGACCTCGATCCCGTCCAGCAGGTCGGGCACGCCAAAGCTCATGCGGGCCTGGCCCGTCAGCTGGTCGATGCCGACGCAGGCCAGCCCGAAGCCGAGGAACAGCGAGGTGAGGCCGCGCAGGGTGCTGTCGCCGAAGGCGGAGGACACGGTGACAAAGGCCAGCACCATAAGCGCGAAATACTCGCGGGGGCCGAAGATCAGCGCCAGTTTCACCACATGCGGGGCCAGGAAGGCCAGCAGCAGCGTGGCGATGAGGCCAGCGACGAAGGACCCGATGGCGGCGGTGGCAAGCGCCGGGCCGCCGCGGCCCTTGCGGGCCATCTTGTTGCCCTCCAGCGCGGTGATGATGCTCGCGCTCTCGCCGGGGGTGTTCAGCAGGATCGAGGTCGTCGATCCGCCATACATCCCGCCATAGTAGATCCCCGCGAACATGATCAGCGAGCCGGCCGGATCCAGCCGGTAGGTGACCGGCAGCAGCAGCGCCACGGTCAGCGCCGGGCCGATGCCGGGCAGCACGCCGACCGCGGTGCCAAGCGTCACCCCGATCAGCGCATAGAACAGCAGCATTGGGTCCGAGGCCGTGGCAAGACCCTGCAGCAGGAAATCGAACGCGCTCATCTTGCACCTCCGAGGATCAGGTGCTCCAGCGGGCCGGCGGGCAGGTTCAGCATCAGCAGCTGCGAGAAGATCGCCCAGACGACAAAGCTGAGGATGATGCCGACCGGCAGGGTCAGGCCGAAGTTGCGCTTGCCGAAGGCCCGCGCGGTAAAGGCGAAGAGGATGCCGGTGGCGATGGAAAAGCCGGTGATCTTCAGCAGCACCAGCTGCGCCGCCAGCCCCGCGACGATCCACAGCACCGGGGCGGGCTGCTGGCGCGGGCGTTCGGGGAAGTCACCGCGCAGGGCGGCAGCGACTGTCCAGACGGCCAGCAGGATCAGGCCGATCCCCACCACCCGCGGCACGGTTCCGGGACCGACACCGGAATAGCCGCCAAGATCGGCGAGGCGCGCGCTATCCCACAAGATCACCGCGCCGAACACAGCGAGCCCGGCGGCGATGATCAGCGCCGCCCAATCGGGGCGGCGCTGGATTTCATAGTGCTTCAGGCTCATTTCACCAGACCGATGTCCTTGAGGACAGTCTCGGTGGCGGTGATGTCGGCGGCCAGCTGGGCGTCGAACTCGTCCCCGGCGAGGTAGGTGTCGGCCCAACCCTTGGTCGCCAGCTGTTCCTGCCACGAGGCGGATTTCACCATCGCCTCGATATCGGCCGAAACCGCGGCCTTCTGCTCATCGCTCAGCCCCGGCGCCGCGGCGACCATGCGCCAGTTTTGCAGCACCACATCGAGGCCCGCTTCCTTCAGCGTCGGCGCGTCCACGCCCTCGATCCGCTCTTCCGAGCTGACCGCCAGCAGGCGCAGGGTGCCGGCTTCGACCTGAGCGACAAACTCACCCAGCGACGACACGCCCGCGGTGACCTGGTTGCCGAGGATGGCCGCCAGCGCCTCGCCGCCGCCCGAATAGGCGATGTAGTTGATCGCTGTCGGGTCGACGCCCGCCGACTTGGCCAGCAGGCCCACGGCGATATGGTCGGTGCCGCCTGCGGAACCGCCAGCCCAGCTGACCGCGCCCGGATCGGCCTTCAGCGCCTCGACCAGTTCCTCGATGGTCTGGATCGGCGAGGCGGCGGGCACGACGATCGCCTCATACTCGCCGGTCAGGCGGGCGATGGGGGTCACGGCATCAAGCCCGACGGGGGCATTGTTGGTCAGGATCGCGCCGACCATCACATAGCCGCCGACGATCAGCGCATTGGCGTTGCCGGCGTTCTGGCTGGCGAATTGCGCAAGGCCGATGGTGCCGCCGGCGCCGGGGACGTTCTGGACCTGCACCGAATCCGAGATCTTCTCGTCCTGCAGCACCTGCTGCATGGTGCGGGCGGTCTGGTCCCAACCGCCGCCGGGATTGGCCGGGGCGATGATCGTGTAGTCGGCAGCCAGTGCGGGCAGCGCGACAGAGCCGGCCAGCAGGGTTGCGAGCATGAGTTTCTTCATTGCGGTATCCTCCCAGGGGCACCCGCTTGGGGTGCCGGATGTGTGACGGGCGGGGGCTGGCCGATGGTGATGGCGCGCCTCCTCCCCGAAGCGCGGGCGCTGCCTCCACAGTGCCCATGCCTCCATTCAGCACAGGAACCTGTCATCTGCCTGACATGGGTGCCGAAAAAATGCGCGGGGCGAAAACTATTGCCCGGCGAGGGCGGCCTTCCAGCGGGTGATCAGCCGCGCGCGCTTGGCCTGGTCGAGATAGACCAGCAGCCCGGGGCTGACCGGCACCGGGCGCAGCTGGCCCCCCAGCGTGTCCTGCATGGCGCGGGCGCTGTTGCGCTCCGACACCTCCAGGCTGACGGCGGGCAGGCGCAACTCCTCGGCCAGGATGGTCTGCCCGGCGCGGGACAGGAAGAAGCCCAGCATCCGGGCGCCAAGCTCCGGGCTGCGCGCCGCCCGCGGCACGAGGCCGATGCGCGAGGCGACGACGGTATAGTCGCGCGGCAGCACCAGCCCGACATCGGGGTGGCTGCGCGCCCAGTCGGCGGCATAGGAGCCAAGGATGTTGTAGCCCATCGCCAGCCGCCCGTCGGAGATGCGCAGGAGGATATCCTCGCTGGTGGGGAACTGCTGCACGCCCGCCGCGCCCATCGCCCGCACCACCGACCAGATGTCGGGGAAATGCTCCTGATCGCGGGCCAGGAACAGGTAGCCGACGCCGGACCGCTCGATGTCATAGGTGCCGATGCGGCCCTGCACATCGGTGCCGGTGCGCATCCAGTCCAGAAACTCGGCGCGGGTGGAGGGGGGCGACGCTCCTTCGAAGCTGGGCTTGTGGTAGACGAAGACCGCAGGTTCGAAGGTCATCGCATAGGCGGTGTTGCGCCAGTTGGCCCACTCCGGCCAGTCACCGGTCTCGGGCGCGGTGACGGGCAGCGCATAGCCGTCATTGACCAGCTTCACCTGCAGGTCCATCGCCGAGGAAAAGGCGAAATCGGCGGTAGGCTGCCCGGCATCGGTTTCGGCGGTGATGCGGGCATGGATCTCGCCGGTCAGCAGATCTTCATAGCGAACGGCGATGTCGGGGTTCTGGGTCTGGAAGCCGGCGATGAGGGGCGCTGCCAGCCGCTCATCCAGCGAGGAATAGACGAGGATTTCCTGCGCCGCGCTGCCCGAGGGGGCGGGGAACAGGAACATCTCGGCCCGTGCTCCCCCGGCCAGCAACGCGCTGCAAAGGGCGAGGGACAGGAGGCGGAATGCGATCATGGCGCGCAGGATGCCCCAGCGGCAGCCCGTTCACAAGCGCGGGCGGCGGGGCTAAGGTCGCAGGCAGAGGGGGCCCAACATGCGGATATTGCTGGTCGAGGACAATGCCGCGCTGGCCGAGGGGCTGGCGACGATCCTGCGCGGCACCGGCCATGCGGTGGATGTGGTGCAGGACGGGACCTCGGCCGAGGTGCTGGCGGCGGCGGAAAGCTTCGATCTGGTGATCCTCGATCTGAACCTGCCGCAGATGGATGGCCTCTCGGTGCTGCGGGCGATGCGCGACCGCCAGAACCGCGCCGCCGTCCTGATCCTGACCGCGCGGGGCAGCGCCGAGGACCGTATCCGCGGGCTGGACCTTGGTGCCGACGACTACATGGTCAAACCCTTCGACGTGGGCGAGCTGGAGGCGCGGGTGCGATCCCTGCTGCGCCGGCAGGCGGGCCTGCGCGCCTCGACCGTCAGCTTCGGCGCGGTGACGCTGGACCTGACCAGCCGCAGCTTTCTGGCGGATGGGGTGGCGCTGGACATCCCCGCCCGCGAACGCGCGCTGCTGGAGGTGCTGTTCACCCGCGCCGGCAAGGTGGTGGCGAAGGAGGCCATCGTGCAATCGCTGACCAGCCTTGATGACGACCTCAGCGGCAATGCGATCGAGCAATATGTCAGCCGGTTGCGCAAGCGGCTGGCGCCGCACGGGCTGACGGTGCGCACCGCGCGGGGGATCGGCTACTACCTCGACCGGCTGGCCGAGGCATGACGCCACACGCCGCCTATTCGCTGCGCCGGCGGCTGCTGGGATGGCTGCTGATCTCGACCGCCGTGCTGGGGGTGCTGGCGCTGGTGGACACCTGGCGCGAGGCGGTGCGCACCGCCAACACGGTGTCGGACCGGGTGCTGGCCGGATCGGCGCTGGCGATTGCCGAGCGGGTGACGGTGGACGAGGATGGCGGGCTGCAGGTGGACATCCCCTATTCGGCGCTTGAAATGCTGTCCTCCGCCGCTCAGGACCGGGTGTTCTACCGCGTCGATGGCCCGCCCGGCACCTTCCTGACCGGCTATGACCAGCTGCCGATCCTGGATGGCCCCTCCGACACGCCGGTCTTTGCCGATGGCAGCTTTGGCGGGGAGCCGATCCGCATCGCCTCGCTGCACCGCGCCGCCTCGACCGGCATCGACTCGGTGCCGTTCACGGTGATCGTGGCCGAGACGACGGCAGCGCGGCGGGCGCTGACCGGGACGATCCTGCTGCGATCCGCCTTGCGGCTGGCGGGGATGATCGGCGGGGCGGCGCTGATCGTCTGGGTGGCGGTGACGCTGTCGCTGCGGCCGCTCTATCGGCTGGGGGAGGCGATTGCGCTGCGCTCCCCCGATGACCTGCGGCCCATCGAGCAGGCGGCGCCGAACGAGGTGCGCGGGCTGGTCGATACGGTGAACAGCTTCATGCTGCGGCTGGAAACGGCGCTGCGCGCGATGCGCAGCTTTACCGGCAATGCCAGCCACCAGCTGCGCACGCCGCTGGCGGTGGTGCGCACCCAGCTGGCCCTGGCGGTACGGGCGGGCGATTTGGCTTCCGCGCGCGCGGCGGCGCAGGCGGGAGATGCGGCCTTGGCCGAGGCGGAACGGATCCTGGCGCAGCTGCTGCTGCTGGCGCGGGTGGATGCGGCGGGGGGTGCGCCCTTGCCCGATGCGCCGCTGGATCTGGTCGCGCTGGCCCGTGACCTGACGGCGGAGAAGGTGCCGGCGGCGGCCGAGGCGGGGATCGACCTTGGCTTTGCCGGCGAGGGCCTGGTGCCTGTGCGGGCCGAGCCGGTGCTGCTGGGGGAGCTTTTGCGCAACCTTCTGGACAATGCGCTGACCTATGCCGGGCGCGGGGCCGAGGTGACGGTGCGGGTGTTTGCAACGCCCGAGGGCGGCGCGGTGCTGGCGGTGGAGGATGATGGCCCCGGCATCGCCCCCGCCCGCCGGGGCGCGCTGCGCGGCCGCTTCGTGCGCGGCGCAGATGAAGGGGAGCATCCGGCCGGCATGGGCCTCGGCCTCGCCATCGTCGAGGAGATCGCCACGCTGTTCGGGGGACGGCTCAGCCTCGAGGATGCCGCGCCGCCGGACAGGGTGAAAGACCGGGAAGGGCGCCGGGGCCTCGTGGTGCGGGTCGCCTTTCCGCCCGCCGCCTAGGCCTCGCGCGGGCGCAGCATCAGCCAGATCAGCGCCCCGCCCGCCGCCACCAGGAACGGCACCATCGCCAGGTTGACCGCCTGCCACCCCGCCTCGACCGTGCCGCCCGAGCAGTTCATCAGCCCGCCCGAGGACAGCGAGGCCACGAACACGCCGCCGAACACCACGAAGTCGTTGACGCCCTGCAGCGTCCCCCGCTCCTCGGGCTTGTGCGCCGAGGCGAGCATCGCGGTCGAGCCGATGAAGCCGAAGTTCCAGCCGACGCCAAGCAGCATCAGCGCCACGAAGAACTGCTCCAGCTCCACCCCCGACAGCGCGACGAGGCCCGAGGCGGCGAGGATCACGAGGCCCAGTCCCACGATCACCTCCTTGCCGAAGCGCGCGATCAGATGGCCGGTGAAGAACGAGGGCAGGTACATCGCCAGCACATGCGCGCCGACGATGTCGGCGGCATGGCCCTCGGTGAAGCCGCAGCCGACCACCGCCAGCGGGGTCGAGGTCATCACCAGGTTCATCAGCGCATAGGAGACGGTGGCGCAGATCATCGCCACGATGATCACCGGCTGGCGCAGCAACACCTTCAGCGGCCGGCCTGCAGCGACGCTGCCCTTGGGCGCGACCGGCGTGCGCGGGATGTCGAGGAACGAGAACAGCAGCGGCCCGGTCAGGTTCAGCACGATCACCGCAAGATACGTGGCGAAGAACGGCACCACCATCGCCTGCGAGGTGACCTTGACCAGCTGCGGCCCGATGATCGCCGCCGCAAGGCCCCCGGCCATGACATAGGAGATCGCCTTGGCCTGGAACTCCGGCGGGGCGGTGTCGGTGGCGGCGAAGCGGTAGAAGCCCTGGGCGCTCATGTAGACCCCGGTGAAGAGGGCGCCGAACATGAAGAGCCAGAACGATCCATACCAGAGCGCGGTCGCCGAAATTGCCGCCCCAAGCGCGCCCGATCCGGTGGCCAGCGTGAAGCCCGCGCGCCGCCCGTAATGCTGCATGAACCGCGAGAGGCGGGTGGAGGACAGCACCGAGCCGAGGATGATCAGCGACAGCGGCAGCGTTGCGAAGCACGGGTTCGGCGCCAGCGACTGCCCCGCCAGCCCGCCGACGGTGAAGATCATCGACATCTGCGCGCCCAGGATCGCCTGTGCGGCCACCAGAACCGCGACGTTGCGCCTGGCGCGGGGCATCGAGTCGTAGGGCGTCGGGGCGGCGGGGGGCAGGGCAGAGCCCGGCGCGGCCGCGGAATCGGGGGAGGACAGATCTGACATGGTGAATGCGTAGCGGGTGCGCGGGGCGGGGGGAAGGGGCCTTCGGGGAAGCCGTCGTCCTACCTTGCGCCGCTTTGTTCGGGCGGGACAAGGCGAGGCACTGCCTCGCCCCCGCTCGCCGTGGAACCGTTCCCCCGGAGCCAGCGGCATCAAGAAACCGGGGGAGGACAGCGCCCGCCAGGTCGGGCGGGCGCTGGTCGGGCCCTTTGGGGCCCATCCGGTGTGGGATGAGAGGCATCGCATGGCGAAGGCGATGGCCTTCGCCAAGGCTGGCGCCGTGAGAGCGGGTGCTAAGCCGTCAGACTGATGAGCGGGTCTGGGACCGAGAGACTCCCCGTGGCAAGGTGGTGCCCCTCTGGCCTTGCCGCGCCAGACGGGGCAGGGTGCCTGGATGACCCACGACATGACCCACCTCATCGACACCGAAGCCCACCTCTCGACAGGCGCCGCGCACCTCCTGCGGATCGAGCCGCGCTTTGCCCCCGCGCTGGCGGAACCCCTGCCGCTGCGCAGGCGCCCCGACGGGTTCCCCGCGCTGGTGGATGCGGTGATCAGCCAGCAGGTCTCGGTCGCCTCAGCCTCGGCGATCCACGGGCGGATGCAGGCGGCGGGGCTGACCGATCCGGCGGCGCTGGTGCTGGCGGATGACGAAACCCTGCGGGCCGCCGGCCTCTCCCGCCAGAAGATGCGCTACCTGCGCGGGATCGCGGCGGCCGATCTCGACTACGCCGCGCTGCGCACCGCCCCCGATGCCGAGGTGATCGCCCGGCTGGTGGCGCTGCCCGGCATCGGGCCTTGGACGGCCGAGATCTACGCGATGTTCAGCCTCGGCCGCGCCGATGTCTTCGCGCCCGGGGACCTCGCGCTGCAGGAGGCGGCGCGGCTGCTGTTCGGCCTGCCCGAACGGCCCTCCGCACCCCAGCTCCGCGAGATGTCCGAGGCTTGGTCGCCCTGGCGGGCGGTTGCGGCGCGGGCGCTGTGGGCCTACTACCGTATCGCCAGAAACCGCGAGGGGATCCGATGACGCGCAACCTGAACTTTGGCCGCAAGCCCGCAAGGTCGGGCAATGCCCGCTCGATGGTGGTGTTCCTGCATGGCTATGGCGCCGATGGGGCCGATCTGTTGGGGCTTGCGGACCCGCTCGCACCGCATCTGCCGGACACCGTGTTCGTGGCCCCCGATGCGCCCGAACCCTGCGCCGGCAATCCCTTTGGCCGGCAGTGGTTCCCGATCCCCTGGCTCGACGGCTCCAGCGAGGCGGCGGCGACCGAGGGGCTGGCGCGGGCGGCAGAGGATCTGAACGCTTTCCTCGATGCGCAACTGGCCGCCGAAGGGCTGCTGCCCTCGCAGCTGGCGCTCGTCGGCTTCTCGCAGGGCACGATGATGGCGTTGCAGGTCGCCCCGCGGCGGGCGGAGCCGATTGCGGCGCTGGTGGGCTTCTCGGGCCGGCTGCTGAAGCCCGAACTGCTGGCGGCGGAGGCGGTCTCGAAACCGCCGGTGCTGCTGCTGCATGGCGATGCCGATGAGATGGTGCCGTTCCGCGACATGGAGCTGGCCGGCGATGCGCTGGTGGTCGCGGGGTTCGAGGTCTACGGCCATGTGATGAAGGGCACCGGACACGGAATTGCGCCCGATGGCCTGTCGGTGGCGCTTTCTTTCCTGAAGGACCGTCTGCCGGGCTGATCGCCCTTGAACCCCGCCCGAGAGGGGTTACATTGGGGTCAGCAGATATCGGAGGATACGCCATGGACCATGCACTGATCGTCGCCCTCGCTCTGGCCGTTCAAGGCGCTGTCCTTGTCGCCTTCCTCCAGATGCCGCGCCGCAAGATGCAGCCTGTGCGCGTTGTGGCGACCCGCCGCACGCGCTGAGGCAAGCCCCCGGCTCGACGGACTGAGAGACGCAAGCGGCGCCCCCCGTGGGAGCGCCGCTTTTTGTTGCCTGCAAGCCTGTGCACGCCTTGATGACGGCCCGCCGGTCCTCGCGTCATCCGCCTGTCACGTTCCTGAGATACCCGATGCTGCGACGGCACCATCGCAGATCACGGGGCTTGTCAGGCGGTTTACGCCAGATATAGTCTTAACATGCCGGGGCGGGTTCCCCCGCCTTGGTGCCGGACCGGTCAGTCAGGGCAAGGACGATGAACGATGCTTGACCACAGCGAAGACGCGGACTTCAGGACCAGTTTCGTGCGCGAACCGGCGGCGCTGAAGCATTACCCGGCGCTGGTGCTCAACGCCGATTACCGGCCGCTGTCCTATTACCCGCTCTCGCTCTGGCCCTGGCAGGAGGCGATCAAGGCGGTGTTCCTCGACCGGGTCGAGATCCTCGCGCAATATGACGAGGTGGTGCGCAGCCAGCGGGCCGAGTTCAAGATACCCTCGGTCGTGGTGCTCAAGGATTACGTCAAACCCCAGAAGCGCGTGGCCTTCACGCGCTTCAATCTTTTTCTGCGGGATGAATTCTGCTGCCAGTATTGCGGCAGCCGCGGCGATCTGACCTTCGACCATGTGCTGCCCCGCTCGCGCGGGGGGATCACCAGCTGGGAGAATGTTGTCGCCGCCTGCTCGCCCTGCAACCTCAAGAAGGCCAACAAGCTGCTGCGCCAGGCCGGGATGCAGCTGCGCAAGCCGCCGCGCCAGCCCTCGGCCGAGGAGATGCGCAACACCGGCCGCCGCTTCCCGCCGAACTACCTGCATGACAGCTGGATCGACTTCCTCTACTGGGACGCCGAACTTGAGGAATAGTCCCGAAGGGACCGGATGACCATTACCCATCAGGACGAGCTGGACGGGCTGAAGGCCATCGGCGGCATCGTCGCGCGCACGATGCAGGCGATGGCACGGGCGATGGAGCTGGGCATGACCACGCGCGAGCTGGACGGGATCGGCCGCGCCCTACTGGAGCGGGAGGGGGCCACCTCTGCCCCCGAAGCCACCTACGGCTTCCCCGGCGCGACCTGCATCAGCGTCAATGAAGAGATCGCCCATGGCATTCCGGGCGAGCGGGTCCTGAAGCCGGGCGATCTGGTGAATATCGACGTCTCGGCCAGCAAGGCCGGCTATTTCGCCGATACCGGCGCCAGTTTCCGCGTGGCTCCGGTGCGCCCCTCGCTGGACCGGCTGTGCCGCGATGGCAAGCGGGCGATGCAGATCGGCATCGCGCAGGTCGGCCATGGCAAGCCTCTGGCCGGGATCGGCAATGCCGTGGGCCGCTTCGCGCAGGCGAATGGCTACACGCTGATCCGCAACCTCGCCAGCCACGGCGTCGGCCGGGCGCTGCATGAGGACCCCGAGGAGGTGCCGACCTGGCCGACGCGCGACAAGCGCCGCATCCACCGCGGCCTCGTGCTGACGGTGGAGCCGTTCCTGTCGAAGGGCGGGATCTGGGCCACCGAAGGCGATGACGGCTGGACGCTTTACAGCGAGCCCGCCGCGCCGGTGGTGCAGTATGAACATACCGTGGTGGCGACGGATCGCGGCGCGGTGATCGTCACGCTTCCAAGGTGAGGGGAGGGCGCGGGGCGATCAGCCCGCACGCTCTTCCAGTGTCATCCACTCTTCCTCGGCCGCTGCAAGCTGCTGCTGGCGCTCGACCAGCGCCGCGCTGGCCTTGTTGAACTTGGCGGGCGAGGTGGCGAACAGGTTCGGGTCGGCGAGGAAGTCGGTCAGCTTGGCGATCTCGGTTTCCAGCTTGGCGATCAGGCCGGGCAGGGCCTCGAGCCGGTGCTTCTCGGTGAAGGACAGCGCCGCCGAGGCCTTGCCGGCGGGTTTGTCCGAAGCCTTCACAGCCGCCCGGGCCGCGGGTGCCGCAGCCTGCGCCGCCTCTGCCGCATCGCTGACCAGCCGTTCCGCCCGCTGGCTCTGATAGTCGGTCCAGCCGCCGGCATAGACGGTCGCCCGCCCGTCGCCTTCCATCGCGATGGTGGTGTTCGCCACCCGGTCGATGAAATCGCGGTCGTGGCTGACCAGCAGCACAGTGCCGTCGTATTCGCCGAGGATGTCCTGCAACAGGTCCAGCGTTTCGACATCCAGATCGTTGGTCGGCTCGTCGAGGATCAGCAGGTTCGACGGCCGCGCCATGATCCGCGCCAGCAAAAGCCGCGCCCGCTCACCGCCCGACAGGGACCCGATGGGCGCCCGCGCCTGCGATTCGTCGAACAGGAAGTCCTTGAGATAGGCGATCACATGCTTGGGCTGGCCGCGCACCATCACCTGATCGGCCCGGCCCGACACCCGCATGTCCGGGTCGTTCACGAGGCCATCCCATAGCGTCATCGACAGGTCGAGCGTCGCCCGCGCCTGATCGAAGACCGCGATATCAAGGTTGGTACCCAGCTTGACGGTGCCGGCATCGGGCGCCTCTTCCCCGGTCAGCATCTTCAGCAGCGTGGTCTTGCCCACGCCGTTCGGCCCGACAAAGGCCACCCGGTCGCCGCGCTGCACGCGCAGGTCGAACCCGGTCAGGATCACCTTGTCGTCGTAGCGTTTCGCCAGCCCCTTGGCCTCGATCACCATCTTGCCCGAGGTGCCGCCCGATTCCAGCGCCATCGCCGCCGTGCCCTGACGGCGGATCTGGCTGGCCCGGTCGGCCTTCATGTCCTGCAGGGCGCGCAGGCGCCCCTGGTTGCGCTTGCGGCGGGCAGAGATGCCCTCGACAGCCCACCGCGCCTCGGCCTTGATCTTGCGGTCGAGCTTGTGGCGGGCGTCATCTTCCGCCGCCCAGACCTCTTCGCGCCAATCCTCGAAGCCGCTGAAGCCGCGTTCCTGCCGCCGAACCTGGCCGCGGTCGATCCACAGCGTCGCCTTGGTCAGCGCGCGCAGGAAGGCCCGGTCGTGGCTGATCAGCACATAGCCGGCGCGGGTTTCGGTCAGGAACTTCTCCAGCCAGGCGATGGCCTCGATGTCGAGGTGGTTGGTCGGCTCGTCCAGCAGCATCAGCTCGGGCGCATGGGCCAGCAGCCGCGCCAGCGCCGCGCGCCGCCGCTCTCCGCCGCTGGCTTTCGCCGCCTCGGCCTCGGGGCGGAACTTCAGCCCCTCGGCCGCCGCCTCCACCCGCCAATCCTCGCCCGCATCCAGCCCCTCGGCGGCATAGTCGCCAAGCGTGGCATAGCCGGTCAGGATCGGCTCCTGCTCCATATACCCGGTGGTCACGCCGGGGGGCACGACGCGCAGCCCGGCATCGGGCTCGATCAGCCCGGCCATCACCTTCATCAGGGTGGATTTGCCCGACCCGTTGCGCCCGACCAGCGCGACGCGGTCAGAGGGTTGCACGACGAGGTCGAGCCCGTCGAAGATCGGATCGCCGCCGAAGGTCAGCGAGATGCCGGAAAGCTGGAGGAGGGGGATGCGTGCCATGCGCCGGGGGCTACAGGGGGCGGCAGGCGGCGTCAACGGGGGGCGTGGGGGAGGGACGGGTGTTGGGGGGCAATATCCGCCTCGGGGGACGGCAGTCTCTGAAGCTCTGCCCTTCTTGCCCGGAATCAAGGCGCCTTGGCGCCGCCGGGCAGCGCCCGTCCGCCCCCTCGGGCGGGCGCTTCTCAACGCCTGCGCCTAGAACGCCGGTGGAGGGGGCTGCACCATAAAGTGCCTAGAACAACCGTCGCTCGCCCACCCGGCGGACGGGCGCCGCCCTCTGACTGTACAAGACGACAGCAGATTCTCGCGCGGCGCTAAGGGACTCCTTCCGCCTCACCGTCCCCGCCAGATCCAGCCCCCGCCCAAGATCCGCGGGCTCTCGGTATCGTAGAACACGCAGGCCTGCCCCGGGCTGACGCCGGTTTCCGGGTCCAGCAGCTCCACCTCCGCCTCCGTCGCCGAGATCGGCCGGATCACCGCCGGGCGCGGCGGGCGGGTGGAGCGGACCTTGACCGCGACATGCCACTCGGGGCGCGAGTCAAAGGCCTCATCCCCCAGCCAGTTGATCTCGCGCAGCGGCACGGTTCGGGTGGACAGCGCCGCGCGCGGGCCGACGATCACCCGCCGGGTATCCGGGTCCAGCCGCACCACGAACAAGGGATCGCCTTGCCCGCCGATGCCAAGCCCCCGGCGCTGGCCGATGGTGTAATGGATCACGCCGCGATGGCTGCCGATCACCCGGCCCTCCAGATCGACGATCTCCCCCGGCTCGGCAGCCCCCGGCCGCAGCTTCTCGATCACCGCGGCATAGTTGCCATCGGGGACAAAGCAGATGTCCTGGCTGTCGGGCTTGTCGGCCACCGAAAGCCCGTATTTCGCCGCCAGCGCCCGGGTTTCCGCCTTGCTGTGCAGATGCCCCAGCGGGAAGCGCAGATAGGCCAGCTGCTCGGGCGTGGTCGAGAACAGGAAATAGCTCTGGTCGCGGTTCGGATCGGCGGCCGAATGCAGCTCCGGCCCCGCAGCCCCCATCTGGCGCTGGATGTAATGCCCGGTCGCCATGCAATCGGCGTCGAGGTCCTTCGCCGTCGCCAGCAGATCCTTGAACTTCACACGCTCATTGCAGCGGATACAGGGCACCGGGGTCGCGCCGGCCAGATAGGCATCGGCGAATTCCTCGATCACCGCCTCGCGGAAGGTATTCTCGTAATCCAGCACGTAATGCGCAAAGCCCATGGTTTCCGCCACGCGCCGCGCATCATGGATGTCGCGGCCCGCGCAGCAGGCGCCCTTCTTGGCCAGCGCCGCACCGTGGTCATACAGCTGCAAGGTGACGCCGACGACGTCATAGCCCTCTTCCTTCAGCATCGCCGCCACGACGGAACTGTCGACGCCGCCCGACATCGCCACCACCACCCGCGTGTCAGCAGGCGGCTTGGCAAAGCCGAGCGAATTGAGCGGGTGGGGCGTGTCGAGCGGCATGGCATTGGCCTTTGGCGGCCCGCTTGGGCGGGCGGGGCAGGGGTTCGGGGTAAGGATCGCAGGAATATAGGAAAATGCGACACACTCACAACCCCGCGTTTCACCGCTCCTTAAGCCTGGCCGGGCAGCTTGCCCCGGATGAGCCTGCGATCCGAGGGAAGCCGTATGTATCTGAAGAAAATCCAGGGCCCTCGGGCCGTGACGCTGCCCGACGGAACGGTGATGACCCGGGCCGACCTGCCCCCCCCTGAAACCCGCCGATGGGTCGCCAGCCGCAAGGCCAAGGTGGTCAAGGCAGTCGCCTATGGGTTGATCTCGCTCAAGGACGCTCTGGAGCGCTACGGGCTATCTGAAGAAGAGTTCGAGCTGTGGCGTGCCGCGGTAAACCAGCATGGCGAGGCAGGACTGAAAGTGACCACACTGCAGAGGTATAGACAACTTTAGGTTGAAACCGGCCAGCGCTCTGCCAGAGTAACCCCTGATTAACCATTTGCCCCGAGTGTAAGACCGTTCGAGGGATGTAAGCGGAGTGACCCAGATGCGAATCCTGCTGGTTGAGGACGACCCCACCACATCGCGCAGCATCGAATTGATGCTGACCCATGCCAACCTCAATGTCTATTGCACCGATCTGGGCGAGGAAGGCATCGATCTGGCCAAGCTCTATGATTACGACCTGATCTTGCTGGACCTGAACCTGCCCGACATGCACGGGCTCGACGTGCTGCGCCAGCTGCGGCTTGCGCGGATCAACACCCCGATCCTGATCCTGACCGGGGCGGATGATACAGAGAACAAGATCAAGGGCTTCGGCTTCGGCGCCGACGATTACATGACCAAGCCCTTCCACCGCGAAGAGCTGGTCGCCCGTATCCACGCGATCATCCGCCGCTCCAAGGGCCATTCGCAATCGGTGATCCGCACCGGCAAGATCGCCGTCAACCTTGACGCGAAAACGGTGGAGACCGAGGGCAAGGCCGTGCATCTGACCGGCAAGGAATACCAGATGCTGGAGCTGCTGTCCCTGCGCAAGGGCACCACGCTGACCAAGGAGATGTTCCTCAACCACCTCTATGGCGGCATGGATGAACCCGAGCTGAAGATCATCGACGTCTTCATCTGCAAGTTGCGCAAGAAACTCTCCGAGGCGACGGGGGGCGACACCTATATCGAAACCGTCTGGGGCCGCGGCTATGTGCTGCGCGACCCGAACCCGGCGGAGCAGGAGCGCCGCATCGCCATCGGCGCGTAAGGCAGGCGCCTGATCCGCTGGAATTCCCCCCCGCGCCGCCCTATCACTCTCGGGCGGCCCCAGCCGCAGCACGACAGCGGAGGCGGCGGCATGGTGGATCTGGCGGACCTGGCGGTTCAGGACATGGCGCCCGAGCAGGCGGCGGCCGAATGGCAACGGCTGGCCGAAGCCGTCACCCGCGCGAATCGTGCCTACCACACCGAGGACGCGCCAGAGATCACCGACGCCGAATACGACGCCCTGAAGCGCCGCCTGGCCGAGATCGAGGCCCGCTTCCCCGCCCTCGCCGCCGGCAGCCCGACGCAAGAGGTGGGCGCACCGCTGGCCGAAGGCTTCGCCAAGGTCCGGCACGAGGTCCGGATGCTCAGCCTCGAGAATGCCTTTTCCGAAGACGAAGTGACGGAATTCGACACCCGCATCCGCCGCTACCTGGGCCTCGCCGCGGATGCCCCGCTGCCCTTCACCGCCGAACCCAAGATCGACGGCCTCTCGCTGTCCCTGCGCTATGAGGGTGGCAAGCTGGTCCAGGCCGCCACCCGCGGCGATGGCGAGATGGGCGAGAATGTCACCGCCAATGCCGCCACCATCAGCGACATTCCGCAAAGCCTCACCGGCGCGCCCGACATCCTCGAAGTCCGCGGCGAGGTCTATATGAGCCACGCCGATTTCGCCGCCCTCAACGCCCGCCAAACCGAGGCCGGCGCCAAGACCTTCGCCAATCCGCGCAACGCCGCCGCCGGCAGTCTGCGCCAGCTAGATGCCAGCATCACCGCCGCCCGCCCGCTGCGCTTCTTCGCCTATTCCTGGGGCGCGCTCTCGCAGCCGCTCGCGGCCACCCAACTCGGCGCCATCCGCCGCCTCGCCGATCTCGGCTTCAGCACCAACCCGCTGACCGTGCTCTGCGACGGCCCCGCCGCGCTGATCGCGCAATACCGCGCCATCGAGGCCGAGCGCGCGACCCTCGGCTATGACATCGACGGCGTCGTCTACAAGGTCGACGACCTCGCCCTGCAGGCCCGCCTCGGCTTCCGCTCCACCACGCCGCGTTGGGCCATCGCCCATAAATTCGCCGCCGAACTGGCCTGGACAAGGCTCGAGGCAATCGACATCCAGGTCGGCCGCACCGGCGCGCTCAGCCCGGTGGCGCGGCTGACCCCGGTCACCGTCGGCGGCGTCGTCGTCTCCAACGCCACCCTGCATAACGAGGATTACATCGCCGGGCGCGACTCCGCCGGCCAACCGATCCGCGGCGGCCGCGACATCCGCATCGGCGACTGGGTGCAGGTCTACCGCGCCGGCGACGTGATCCCCAAGATCGCCGATATCGACCTCGCGCGCCGCCCCGCAGAAGCGCAGGCCTACAGCTTCCCCACGCGCTGCCCCGAATGCGGTTCCGAAGCGCTGCGCGAGGAGGGGGATTCAGTGCGCCGTTGCACCGGCGGGCTGGCCTGCCCGGCGCAGGCGGTGGAGAAGCTCAAGCATTTCGTCAGCCGCGCCGCCTTCGACATCGAAGGCCTCGGCGCGAAACAGATCGAGGCCTTCTTCCACGACACCCTGCTGCCGATCCGCGCCCCCGCCGACATCTTCACGCTTGAGGCGCGGGACAAGGCCAACCCCCTGCAAAAGCTCAAGAACCGCGAGGGCTGGGGGGAACGCTCCGCCAGCAACCTGTTCCGCGCCATCGACGAAAAGCGCCAGATCCCCCTCAACCGCCTGATCTTCGCCCTCGGCATCCGCCATGTCGGCGAGACCGGCGCCAGCGTCCTGGCCGCGCATTACGGCACCTGGGCCGCGTTCGAAGCGGCGATGACCGCGGCCGACCCCGCCGCCGGGGAGGACCCGAAACCGAAGGGCAACGCCGAATGGCAGGAGCTGATCGCCATCGACGGTGTCGGCCCGGTGCTCGCCGCTTCGGTCGTCACCAGCTTCCACCAGCCCGCCGAACGCGCCGCCATCGACGCGCTCGCCGCGCATCTTGATGTGCAGCCCGTGGTCCGCCGCGTCGCCACCGACAGCCCCGTGGCCGGCAAGATCGTGGTCTTCACCGGCACGCTGGAGCGGATGACCCGCGCCGAGGCCAAGGCCCGCGCCGAGGCGCTCGGTGCCAAGGTCGCGGGCTCCGTCTCGGCGAAAACCGACATCCTGGTGGCGGGGCCGGGGGCCGGATCCAAGGCCGCCAAGGCCGCCGACCTGGGGGTCGAGGTCATCGACGAGGATGCCTGGCTGGCGCTGATCGGGGGATGAGGTGAGCGACGCGCCCGTGAAAGGCCGCCCGCCGGTGCTGTTCCCGCTGTTCGCAGAGCTGGAAACGCTGGAGGGGGTCGGCCCGAAGACCGCTAAGCTTTTCGCCGGGCTCGGGGTGGAAAGGCCGCGCGACCTGCTGTTCACCCTGCCGCATTCGGGCGCCGACCGCCGTCCCCGCGCCTCGATCCGCGACTATCTGCCCCCCGCGGTGGCGACGGTGGAGGTGACGGTGGGCGCGCATTTCCCGCCCCTGCGCAAAGGCGGTCCCTACCGGGTGATGGTCCGCGATGCGGTGACAGAGTTCCAGCTGGTGTTCTTCCGCGCCCAGGGCGACTGGCTGCAAAAGCAGTTGCCGACCGGACAAAGGCGCATAATTTCCGGAAAACTCGAAATCTTCGACAATGTCGCGCAAATCGTCCACCCGGACCACATCCTGCGCCCCGAGGAAGCCGGGACGCTGCCGGCCTGGGAGCCGGTCTATCCGCTGACCGCCGGCCTGACCCAGCGGTCGGTCGCCCGCGCGGCCGCGGCGGCGCTGGAGCGCGCGCCGGATCTTGCCGAATGGATCGACCCCGCCCTGAAGGCACGCGAGGGCTGGCCGGATTGGGCGGGTGCCCTGCACGCCGCCCATGCCCCCGCTTCGGGCGCCGACATGGCCGCGACCGCCCCGGCCCGCGCCCGCCTCGCCTATGACGAGCTGTTCGCGCATCAACTGACCCTCGCGCTCGCCCGCGCCACCCTGCGCCGCGGCAAGGGGCGCGCAATCCTTGGCACCGGCGTCCTGCAGCGCAAGGTTCTGGAATCGCTTCCCTATTCCCCGACCCGCGCGCAGACCCGCACCCTGGCCGAGATCGCCGCCGACATGGCCAGCGACCGCCGCATGAACCGGCTGCTGCAGGGCGATGTCGGCGCCGGCAAGACGCTGGTCGCCTTCCTCGCGCTGCTGGTCGCGGTCGAGGGGGGCGGGCAGGGCGCGATGATGGCCCCGACCGAGATCCTTGCCCGGCAGCATCTGGAGAGCCTGAGGCCCATGGCCGAGGCCGCCGGGGTCCGCATCGAACTGCTGACCGGGCGCGACAAGGGCACCGAACGCGCCGCGAAACTCGCCGCTTTGGCCGACGGGCAGATCGATGTGCTGGTCGGCACCCATGCGATTTTTCAGAAGGATGTGAACTTTCACGACCTCCGGCTGGCGGTGGTCGATGAGCAGCACCGTTTCGGCGTCGCGCAGCGGATGGAGCTGGGGGCCAAGGGGCAGGCGGCGGATGTGCTGGTGATGACGGCGACGCCGATCCCGCGCAGCCTGGCGCTGGCGCAATATGGCGACATGGATGTCAGCCTGCTGGACGAAAAGCCCGCGGGCCGCCAGCCAGTGCGCACCGCGCTGGTCTCCACCGGCCGCCTCGACGAGGTGGTGGAGCATCTGCGCCGCGCTGTCGCCGAGGGCCGACAGGCCTATTGGGTCTGCCCGCTGGTCGAGGAGAGCGAGGTGCTCGACCTGACCGCGGCGACCGAGCGCTTCTTGATGCTGCGCGCCGCGCTTGGCGAGGGGGTGGTCGGCCTCGTCCACGGCCAGATGCCGCCCGCCGAGAAGGACGCCGCGATGGCCGCCTTCGCAGCCGGGCGCAGCAAGGTTCTGGTCGCCACCACGGTGATCGAGGTGGGGGTGAACGTGCCCAATGCCTCGATCATGGTGATCGAGCGGGCCGAGATATTCGGCCTCGCGCAGCTGCACCAGCTGCGCGGCCGGGTCGGGCGGGGGGCGGCAGAGTCCACCTGCCTGCTGCTCTACCAGCCGCCGCTTGGCGGCACCGCCGAACGCCGATTGCAATTGCTGCGCGAGACCGAAGACGGCTTCCGCATTGCCGAGGAGGATCTGGCGATCCGCGGCGCCGGCGACATGATCGGCACCGCGCAATCGGGCCTGCCGCGCTTCCGCATCGCCGATCTTGAACTTCAGTCGGCGCTGCTGGCGGTCGCACAAAGCGATGCCCGCGCGCTGCTGGCGGTGGACGCGGCCCTGACCGGCCCGCGCGGCCAGGCCGCCCGGGTGCTGCTGTGGCTGATGGAGCAGGACCGCGCGATCCGGCTGATCTCCGTCGGGTGAGCGTGCCATCTCCCGGCCGGCGCAGGCGGTGAGCGGCGCGTCACGGCCCAGCCGGCTTGCCGGGCGCAATCCCGACTGCGCTGCGGCGATTGACGTTGGCGCGTGCGGTCACGGAGATGACCGCCGCGCCACACGCGGCGCCTCGGCAGCGCATGACATTTTCTCTCGCTGACATCGCCTCTTCCATCCGTCGATGCTCACCGCTGCGGCGGGCTGTGAAGCGTGCGCTGCATCCCCGTCCGGCAAGGCGGCTCCGGCGCCTATCGCCGCCGATGAGGAGCCGCGCGCGGGCTGATCCGCATGGCTTTGGCAGGGTCGCGCAGGCGAGTTCGGCGGGGTTCGGGACGGTGGTATCCGATGGCGTTTCCTGGGCAGCGGCGCATGACAGTCTCCTCTCGTTTCAGCTTGTTCCCAATTGTTCCGCCTAAGTTCTTAAAAAGTTCTTTACAGGCACCCGCAAAAATGAGAACAAAGCAGCAACAGAAACGCCTGACAGGAGCCAGCCGATGTTCGCAGAGATCAGATCCGTCCTCCTCCGCTCGCGCGATACGCTGATCGAGGATGCCGCCGGCGCCGTGGCGCTGATGGTGATGCTGCTGGTCGGCCTGCACCTTCCCGGGCTGGTCTGACGCACGCCCCAGCCGCCTTGCCGTCGGGACTCACCCCCTTTGCCCGGCGCTAGCATGCCGGCGCATCGAGCTTAAAGGGCGGCGCGCCTCACGCCGCACAGTCACACCGGCCCGCGGCCGCCGCTGCGCGCCTCTCTCGAACTGCCTCGCGCCTTTTCCGCCCGGCGGTGCGGCGGGCCAACCCCGCCCGTCCGCATCAACCCCTGTCCTTCCGGGTCCGCACCCCGGCCAGCCGGTGACCGGAATCTGCGCCACTTGCCGCCGCCATCCCCCAGGGTGGCGGCGGTTTTTTCGCCCTCAGGCGTCGAACCCATAGGCCAGCCGCAACCCGCCCCAATGCCGGCCCTTCACCCGGATCGGGGCCGACAGGTCCTTCATCGTCACGAATGCGCCGCCGCCCATGTCGCGCCGGTAGACTTGCAGCAGGAAGGGCGCCGTCGAGTTGCCCGCCTTCAGCGCCACCCGGTCGTCAAAGATGCGCCGGTTGCGGGCATGGGCGGCGTTCCAGACCGGATCGCGCCCCTGCGGCTGAGAGAATTTGCGGTTATGCGTCGGCAGATAGCCGCCCCGGTCCACCGCCGCGCAAAACACCACCCGCGGGTCCAGCGCCAGCGCCGGTTCCTGGATCTCTGGCAGCACCTTGTCGGTGAACTCGGTGAAGCGGGTCAGGTATTGCGGCGGATCGCTGCCCGCCACCGCGCGATAGTCGCGGTCGAAGAGCGCGGTGGGGCTGATCTCGCCGCGCTCCACCCCGCGCTCGAACGCGCGGCCGATGGCTGCCGCCGCGGCCCGCACCTGGGCGATCAGCTGGGCATCGACCGAGTCGGCGCCGAGGCCGACCGCCTCCTGCACGATGGTTTCGCTGGCATCGATCAGCCCCGAAATCCGATCCCGCGTTTCATGAATCGCACTGGCGGTGGTCTCCACCCCCGAGCCGATCCGCGCCACGGCCGGCGCAAAGGCGGCCACCGCGCCCGCAACCTCGGCGCTGCGTCCGGCGATGGTCGCAGCGCCGCTGCGCGTTTCCTTCAGCCCGTCAGAGATATGCTCCATCGCGCGGTCGCTCTCGGCGGCCTCGCTGCGCACCGCGCCGGCCTCGGCCGAGATCTTGCCGGCATCGGCCTTCAGCCCGCCGATGCGCCCCGAAAGCCCGCGCACGTTTTCCGAGATCGCCCCCGCCGTGGCGGCGGTCTTGCGCGACAGCTCATTGATCGCCTCGGCCACCACGGCAAATCCGCGCCCGGCCTCGCCCGCCCGCGCCGCTTCTATTTTTGCGTTGATTGCCAGGATGTTGACCTGCCCGGCGATCCCCGCGATCTCGCCATTGGCGGCCTGGATGCCGGTCAGCGCCGCCTCCACCTCGGTCATCCGCCGGTCAAATTCCTGCACCCAGGAGGCAATCTCCTGCGCGCGGCGACCGGCGCCGCGCACCCGCGCAACCGAGGCCTCCACCGCCTCCAGCGTCGCCTCGGCCCCGCGCTCCAGCGCCTCGGCGGCGGCGAGTGCCTCGGCATTGGCATGGCTCACGGCATCGGCGCCGCGGCGCACCGCCGCCAGCTGCGCAATCTGTTGCGCGGCCTCCGCCTCCACCTCATCGAGGAAGCCGGCGACGTCGACGATATCGCGCCCCAGCAACTCCGCCTGATGCAGGAGCCGGGTCGAGCCCTCACCGCCGGGCGTCGCGGACGCCGGCTGAACCTCGGCTGTGGGGGAGAAGGGAATCATCCGGGGTTCTGCCTGTGCGCTGCCTGGTGGAAGGCTAGCGCGGCGCAGGTTTCGGCAAGGTTAAGCGCTGGCCTCTGCCGCCGCAGCCGCCTCGGCCGCAGCCTCCAGCGCCAGCAGGATCGAGGCGTGGCGGTTGCGATAGTCGCGCGCCGGGAGCAGCACCTCGAAGCCGTCAAAGGGGGCGGCGGGGACCGGGCCACCGTCCTTGAGCATCACCGCCAGAGCGTCGCGGGCCGCTTCCAGCTCGGTGCGGGTGCGCCCGATCATCGCCGCTCCGGCCACCGCCGCTGCCGCCTGCCCAAGTGCGCAGGCCTTCACATCCTGCCGGAATTCGACGATTTTTCCGTCCTGCAGCACCACATCCGCGGTCACGGTCGACCCGCAAAGCGGCGAGCGCCGCCGCGCCGTTCCCTGCGGCGCCGGCAGCCGTCCCAGATGCGGAATATCCGCCGCCAGCGCCAGGATGCGCTGCGAATAGAGGCGGATCAGGTCGGTTTCGCTCATCCGGGGTTTCCGTGTCTGTGGCAGGACTATAGATAGTCGGTGCCTCCTGGTTTGCAAAGGTGCCCCATGACTGTCGATCCCACTACGCTGCGCTATGATGTCAACGGCCTGATCCCGGCGATTGCGCAGGACCATGCGACGGGAGAGGTGCTGATGATGGCTTGGATGAGTGCGGAGTCGCTTCGGAAGACACTTGAAGATGGCCACGTAACCTATTGGTCCCGATCACGGAAAGCCTTCTGGGCGAAGGGCGGGAGCTCGGGGCATGTCCAGCGCCTGGTCGAGCTGCGGATCGACTGCGACCGCGACTGCCTGTTGCTGCTGGTGGACCAGACCGGGCCCGCTTGCCACACCAACCGGCGGAGTTGTTTCTACACGGCGGTGAGGGACGGTGCGGAAGTCGTGATCTCCGAACCTATTGCGTGACCTTACAACCGGTTACAGCCCGATCCTGACGCGGATATCCGCGGGCGTTTCGCCATCCTCGCGATAGCGCCGAATGGCACGGGCATCGTCGCGCTTGGCAAGGCGCTTGCCCGTCTCATCGCGGATAAGGGTGTGGTGGTGATGGGTTGGCGTCGGGAGCTCAAGTAATCTCTGAAGAACGACGTGTATCTGCGTGGCTTCAAACAGATCTTCGCCCCGCGTCACCTCGGTGATCCCCTGCGCGGCGTCGTCCACGACCACGGCGAGATGGTAGGAGGTTCCGATGCCAGGACGCGATAAAATCACGTCCCCGACACGGGTTATCAGGCGATCTTCATCCAGTTCATGTTCGCCCGGGTGAACCGGACCGGTTTCGGTAAACCTCAGCCCCCCACAGCCAAGAAACGTCAGCGCCTTTGCCATGTCCAGCCGGATCGCGTCGCCCTCGCCGGCGTCGCTCATGCGCCGCCCGCGGCAGGTGCCCGGATAGATCAGCCCATCCGGGCCTGCCAGCGGCGCGCCTTCCTGGGGGGCCGAAAGAGCGGCACGGATGTCACCGCGGGTGCAGCGGCAGGGATAGGAAAGTCCCAGCGAAATCAGTTTGTTAAGCGCCGTATCGTAGGCCCTGCGCCGCTCCGACTGCCGCAGCACCGGACGCTGCCAGTCAAGCCCGAGCCAGGCCAGATCCTCGTAGATCGCCATCTCGAACTTCGGGCGGCAACGGGCGGCGTCGATATCCTCGATGCGCAGCAGGAACTCACCCGGTGAGGCGCGAGAGGCGGCGACGAGCGCGGCATAGGCATGCCCCAGATGCAGCAGGCCCGTGGGCGAGGGCGCGAAGCGGGTCCGCCTCAGCTCTGGTCCGCAAGCCACTCTGAAAACGCCTCTTTCGCGCGGTCGGTATAGGCCTTGTAGCGGTCCTTGCGGCCGCGGCGCCCGCCCTTGGCGTCGATCGGCGGGAACAGCCCGAAGTTCACGTTCATCGGCTGGAAGGTCTTGGCATCGGCCCCGCCGGTGATGTGGGTGATCAGCGCGCCCATGGCAGTGTCGGCCGGCGGCGGCGGCAGGTCGCGCCCCAATATCTCGGCGGCGGCCATTCGGCCCGCCAGCAGGCCCATCGCGGCGGATTCCACATAACCCTCCACCCCGGTCACCTGCCCCGCAAACCGGATATGCGGGCGCGAGCGCAGGCGCATCCGGTCGTCGAGCAAGGTTGGCGAGTTCAGGAAGGTGTTGCGATGGATGCCGCCGAGCCGGGCGAAGCTCGCATCCTGCAACCCGGGAATCATCTTGAAAACAGCGGTTTGCGCGCCGTACTTCATCTTGGTCTGAAAGCCGACGATGTTGTAAAGCGTCCCCAGCTTGTTGTCGCGGCGCAGCTGCACCACGGCGTAGGGCTTGACCTGCGGGTCATGGGCGTTGGTGAGGCCGACGGGCTTCATCGGGCCAAAGCGCAGCGTCTCGCGGCCGCGCTCGGCCATCACCTCGATCGGCAGGCAGCCGTCGAAATAGCCCGCGGTCTCGCCCTCATGGAACTCGGTCTTCTCGGCCGCCAGCAGCGCGTCGATGAAGGCCTCGTACTCGGCCTTGGTCATCGGGCAGTTCATGTAGGCGGTCTGCTCCTCCTCCGTCTCGCCCTTGTCATAGCGCGACTGCATCCAGG
>Ga0209024_1001207_pt1 | contig 24681 bp, 24 predicted proteins | sample AutmiccommunBRH5_FD_187380 | JGI IMG/M metagenome (GOLD analysis project Ga0209024, IMG submission 187380) | Deep subsurface microbial communities from Mt. Terri, Switzerland - Autotrophic microbial communities BRH/5 (SPAdes) (version 2) | ecosystem: Environmental > Aquatic > Deep subsurface >...
GTTTGCCCTGACCGGTGCATTCGGGTAGCTTTGCGCCCTTTCCATGCCACCCCATTTTCGGCCCCCCACGGCCTGGGTCAGGCATCATTCACCACTGTCACGGGCATTCGTTTCCATGGCTCAATACCGCGATCTGCGCTATTAAATTTTAGTCACGTTTTTACGATCTTCAGTCGAGCCCTCATGGCCACTGGCTTTCCAAGCCAACCTACCATCTTTTTTCTCTCAATCCTCTGTCAGGGCAGAGCTTATAGTTAGCTTTTGCTGAATTTGGGTCAAATTTAGGCTCCAAAACTTAACTTTTTGGTAAGTGTTCCTGTGATCGCTTCTTGTCAGCTTTCGCCAGCCGATTTCCTCTCCTGAGATAGCAAATAAAGCTCTTCTTACAGCAAGCGGCACCTTACTTCTCAGGGCATCCACAAGCCTGACTTCCGTGACACTATTGAGAAAACTCAAACAGTGCAGGTGAGGTGGTCACGGACGTCTGGGTTAGACTCGCGTTTTTTGCGCGTATTCCAAGGAGCAGTAGCTTGAACACGGAGAACCATTCTCAGACGGCCGCCTTTCTCTGGTCGATTGCCGACCTGCTGCGCGGCGACTTCAAGCAGTCCCAGTACGGTCGCATCATCCTGCCGTTCACCCTGCTGCGGCGTATGGAGTGTGTGCTGGAGCCGACCAAGGAAGCGGTGATCCGTGAGTCCTATGCGCAGGAGGGCCGGCCTGATCTGGTGCGTGAGCGTTTGCTGCTGCGCGCGGCCGGGCAGCAGTTCTTCAATGCCTCCAAACTGACCCTGGGCACGCTGTCAGACACCCAGACCGCCGCTGACCTGATGAGCTATGTGCAGTCCTTCAGCAAGGACGCCCGCGAGATCTTCGAGCACTTCCACTTTGAAGACTTCGTACAGCAGCTCTCGTCAGCCAACCTGCTGTATCAGGTGGTGCAGCGCTTTGCCGCCACCGACCTGAGCCCCGAGCGCATCAGCAACTTCGGCATGGGCATCATCTTCGAAGAGCTGATACGCAAGTTCGCGGAAAGCTCCAACGAAACCGCCGGGGAGCACTTCACCCCGCGCGATATCGTGCACCTGACCACCTCGCTGGTGATCACCGGGCAGGACGACAAGCTCAAGCCCAACAGTATCGTCACCATCTACGACCCGACTGCCGGCACCGGCGGCTTCCTCTCCGAGGGCGACGAGTACATCCAGTCCATCAGCCAACAGGTCACCGTGTCACTGCACGGTCAGGAGCTCAACCCCGAGTCCTACGCCATCTGCAAGGCGGACATGCTGATCAAGGGCCAGGACGTCACCAGCATCAAGCTGGGCAATACACTGTCCGACGACCAACTGGCCGACAGCCGCTTCGACTTCATGCTCAGCAACCCGCCGTTCGGCGTGGAGTGGAAGAAGGTGCAAAAGCAGATCACCGACGAGCACAGCGAGAAGGGCTTCAACGGCCGCTTCGGGCCGGGCCTGCCGCGTGTGACCGATGGCTCGCTGCTGTTCCTGCTGCACCTGGTGAGCAAGATGCGTGATCCGCGTGAAGGCGGCTCGCGCATTGGCATCATCCTCAACGGCTCGCCGCTGTTTACCGGTGGTGCCGGTTCGGGTGAGTCGGAGATTCGCCGCTACCTGCTGCAGAACGATCTGGTCGAAGCCATCATCGCCCTGCCCACCGACATGTTCTACAACACCGGCATCGCCACCTATGTGTGGGTGCTGAGCAACCACAAGGCTGCCGTGCGCCAGGGCAAGGTGCAGCTGATCGACGGCAGCCAGCACTTCGCCAAGATGCGCAAATCGCTGGGCAGCAAGCGCCAGTACCTCACCGAGGAGCAGATCGACGAGCTGGTGCGCCTGTATGGTCGCTTCGAAGAAACTCCGCAGAGCAAGATCTTCCCGGTCGAGGCCTTTGGCTACCGCCGCATCACCGTCGAGCGCCCGCTGCGCCTGAACTTCCAGACCAGCGCCGAGCGCATCGAGAAAGTGCTGGAAGAAAAAGCCATCGAGAAGATGGATGCCCCGGCACGCCAGCGTCTGCTCGAAGCCCTGCAGGCCATGGACGCCAGCGTGCTGCACCGCAATCGCGAGCTGTTCAGCAAGCTGCTGAAAAAATCGCTCAACGCCCACGATGTATTCCCCAGCACGCCCGAGCTGAAGGCCATCCTCAATGCTCTGAGTGAGCGCGACCCAGAAGCCGATATCTGCATGGTCAAAGGCCAGCCCGAGCCGGACGCCGGCCTGCGCGACAACGAGAACGTGCCGCTGGGCGAGTCGGTATACGACTACTTCGACCGTGAAGTGAAACCCCATGTGCCAGATGCCTGGATCGACGAAAGCAAGACGGACACGCAGGACGGTGAAGTCGGTGTGGTCGGCTTCGAGATTCCGTTCAATCGCCACTTCTATGTGTTCCAGCCGCCGCGTCCGCTGGAAGAAATCGACCGCGACCTGAAAGCCTGTACCGACCGCATCAAGCAAATGATTGAGGGGCTCTCGGCATGACGTTTCCGAGTTATCCGGCTTACAAAGATTCCGGGGTGGAATGGTTGGGAGAGGTGCCGGAACATTGGACTGTTATCGCTTTGAAGTGGCTTTCCCCCGTGTTCAGAGGCGCATCTCCACGGCCGATAGACGACCCTATCTACTTTGATGATGAGGGTGAGTTTGGCTGGGTCAGGATTGCTGATGTAACAGCTTCTCCTGATGGTTATTTGTATGAGACAACTCAAAAGCTTTCAGCGCTCGGCTCTTCTCTGAGCGTGAAGCTTGATCCCGGCGAACTATTTCTAAGTATCGCGGGGTCGGTTGGAAAGCCATGCATAACTAAGATCAAGGCATGCATTCATGACGGGTTTGTTTATTTTCCGTGGCTGTCGATTGATCAGCGTCTTTTGTATCGCGTGTTTGAGTCTGGTCTTTGCTTCGGCGGTCTTGGCAAAATGGGCACGCAGCTTAATTTAAATACAGATACTGTCGGCGGGATTATTATTGCTGTTCCTCCAGCACCTGAATTGAGCAAAGCGCTTACGTTTCTCGACCACGAAACCGCCCGCATCGACGCGCTGATCGAAGAGCAGCAGCGCCTGATTAAGCTGCTCAAGGAAAAGCGCCAGGCCGTGATCTCCCACTCCGTCACCAAAGGCCTCGACCCAACGGTGTCAATGAAAGACTCTGGCGTGGAGTGGCTGGGCGAGGTGCCGGCGCATTGGCGGGTGTGCAAGCTCAGTTTTCGCTACTCAGTCGAGCTTGGGAAAATGCTCGATGAGAAGAGAAATACAGGAGCCAATCCTGTGCCCTACCTGAGAAATCAGGATGTTCAATGGGGTACAGTCAATATCGATGAATTACCGTTAATGGATATTGAACCTGCTGAGTATGGACGTTATACGGTTAGGCTCGGTGATCTCCTTGTTTGTGAAGGTGGGGATGTGGGGCGAGCTGCAATTTGGAGGCATATTGATAGAACTATCGGCTACCAGAAAGCATTGCATCGACTGCGCCCGGAGTCGCTGAAGCATGATACTGCAGAGTTCTTTTTTTATACTTTGATGGCGGCAAAATCGTTGGGAGTCTTTGAAGAGTCCGATACGAAAGCAACAATATCCCATTTGCCTGCCGAAAAATTTAGGCAGTACAGATTTGCTTTTCCGCCTCTCGAAGAGCAGCAAAACATTGCTGCAGTGATGGGAGAAATACTCGAACGTTCAAACGAGACTATCTCCTACGCTGAGCGCACGATAACCCTCCTTCAAGAGCGCCGCTCCGCCCTAATCTCCGCCGCCGTTACCGGCAAGATCGATGTACGCGGCTGGCAGCCTCCAGCCAGCGCCCAAGCCCCCGAATTAGCCGTAGCAGAGGCCGTGTAATGGCAGACAGCAAGGAAGCTCAATTCCAGCAGGACATCATCTCCGCCATGGTCGCCGAGGGCTGGCTCACCGGCCCGGCAAGCGGCTATGACCGGCGCACGGCGCTGTATACCGAGGATTTTCTCGGCTACTTCAAGGACGCCTGGCCGGAGCGTTGGGACAAGTTCGCCAAGGCCAACCCGAACAACCCGGAAAGCGTACTGGTGCAGAAGCTGGTGCGCGAGCTGGAGCAGGACGGCACCCTGGATGTGCTGCGCCATGGCTTCAAGCTGCCGGGGGTGAAGATTGAGGTGTGCAGCTTCAAGCCCGACCACGGCATGAACCCGGACACCCTCAAACGCTACCAGTGCAACCGCCTGCGCGTGGTGCCGGAGGTGTCGTATTCCCCTCACTTCCGCGAGGGGGAATACAACCCCCGTCTGGATCTGGTGCTGTTCGTCAATGGTATTCCCGTCGCCACGCTGGAGCTGAAAAGCGAGTTCAAGCAGAGCGTGGAAAATGCCAAGCGCCAGTACCGCCAAGACCGCCCGGTGAAAGACCCGCTGACGCGCAAGCCCGAGCCGCTGCTGACCTTCAAGCGCGGCGCGCTGGTGCACTTTGCCGTGGGCCAGAATGAAGTGGCGATGACCACCAAGCTGGCGGGTAAAGACACCTTCTTCCTGCCGTTCAACCTCGGCAGCGCGGAAGGCGGCGCGGGCAACCCGCTGCCTGAGGATGACAGCCAATACGCCACCAGCTACCTGTGGCAACGCCTGATGCAGCCGGATGCCTGGCTCAAGGTGCTGGGGCGCTTTTTGCACCTGGACAAGAAAACCAGCGAAGGCTTCGACGGCACGCCGGTAACCAAGGAGACGATGATCTTCCCGCGTTACCACCAGTGGGAAGTGGTCAACACGCTGATTAACACCACCCGCGCCGAAGGGCCGGGCAAGCGCTACTTGATCCAGCACAGCGCCGGCTCGGGCAAGTCCAACTCCATCGCCTGGACCGCCCATCAACTGGCCTCGCTGTACGACGAGGTCGGCCAGCGCCTGTTCAACTCGGTGATCGTGATTACCGACCGCACCGTGTTGGATAAGCAGCTGCAGGACACCATCTACCAGTTCGAGCATGCCCAGGGCGTGGTCAAGCAGATCAACCGTGAAACCAGCAGCCAGAGTAAATCCGAGCAGCTCGCCGAGGCGCTGGCCGAGCAGACGCGCATCATCATCGTCACCATCCAGACCTTCCCGGCGCTGTTCGATGCGCTGGACAAGTACCCCAAGCTGGCCAGCGGCCGCTATGCGGTGATCGCCGACGAGGCGCATTCCTCGCAGACCGGCTCCTCAGCCAGCAAGCTCAAGCAGATTCTCGGCAGCGATGCGCCGGATGCAGAAGAGATCAGCGCCGAAGAGCTGCTGGACGCCGCGGTGGCCGCCCGCGCGCCCAACGAGCGCATCAGCTACTACGCCTTTACCGCAACGCCCAAGGCCAAGACCTTGGAGCTGTTCGGTCGCCCGGCCAACCCGGCGTTGCCGGCAAGCGCCGACAACAAGCCCGAGGCGTTCCACCTCTACTCCATGCGCCAGGCCATCGAGGAAGGCTTCATTCTCGATGTGCTGCAGAACTACACCACCTACAGCACCGCCTGGAAGATCGCCCACCCGGACGGCGACGACGACGACGAGGAAGTGGACTCGAAAAAGGCGCGTATGAAGCTGGCGCGCTGGGTGCGCCTGCATCCGTACAACATCAGCCAGAAGGTCGAAGTGATCGTCGAGCACTTCCGCGCCAATATCCGCCACCTGCTGGGTGGCCAGGCTAAAGCCATGGTGGTTACCAGCAGCCGGCAGGAAGCGGTGCGCTACCAGTTGGCGGTGCAGGCCTATGTGAAGCAGATGGGCTACAACGATGTGCACCCGCTGGTGGCGTTCTCCGGCAGCGTGTTGCCGGATGAGGTGATCCCCGAAGAGGTGACGGAAAGCAGCAGCCTGCTTAACGCTGGCCTGAATGGCCGCGACCTGGCGCAGGCATTCGACACTCAGGACTTCAACGTGATGATCGCCGCCAACAAGTACCAGACCGGCTTCGATCAGCCCAAGTTGTGCGCCATGTACGTGGACAAAAAGCTGCAGGGCGTGGACTGCGTGCAGACCCTGTCGCGGCTGAACCGCACCTTCGGTGACAGCAAGGAAACCTTCATCCTCGACTTCTTCAACGAGCCGCAGGACATTCTCGACGCCTTCTTGCCGTACTACACCAAGGCCGAGCTGACCGACGTGACCGACCCGCAGATTATCTATGACCTGCAGAAGAAGCTGGATGCCGAGGGCGTCTATCACTGGCAGGAGGTCGAGGCCTTTGCCATGGCCTTCTTCGACCCCAAGGCGGCGGCCAGTAAACTCAGCTACTACTGCACGCCGGCCAAGGAGCGCTTTGCCAAGCGTTATGCCTTCTCCGTTGAGTCGCGCCAGCAGGCGCTGGATTACAAGCGCACCGCCGAAGCCAACGGCGACAGCGCCGGCCTGAAAAAAGCCGAGCACGCGCTGAAAGAGGCTGGCGAGCAGGTGGACCAGCTCGACCTGTTCCGCAAAAACCTGCAGAGCTTTGTGCGCCTGTACGAGTTCCTCTCACAGATCGTGCCTTATGAGGACCGTGAGCTGGAGCAGCTGTGCGTGTTCGCCAAACACCTGCACCCGCTGCTGCGCGTGGATCGCCTGCAGCAGGACGACGTGGATGTGGGCGAGCTGCAACTGAGCCACTACCGCCTGAGCAAGCGCGCCGAGCACCAGCTGCGCCTGAGCGAGGAAGATGGCGAGTACACACTCAAGCCCGGCAGCGACGTGGGCAGCGGTAAGCCCCACGATCCGGAGAAGAAGCGGCTGTCGGAAATCATCGAGGCGCTGAACGATATCTTCGGCGCCGAGGTGAGTGATGAGGACCAGCTGCAATTCCTCACCGGCATCGCCAACCGCATCAGCCGCCAGGAGGATGTGATGGCCCAGGTGAACAACCACTCGGTCGAGCAGGTGATGCACGGCCTGTTCCCCAAGCGGGTGCTCGACACCGTTCTAGACGCAATGACCGACAACGAAAAAATGTCGCTGGAAGTGCTGGATAACGAGACCAAGAGCCGGGCGTTTGCGCTGGTGATTTTGAAGATGCTGACGGCGGCTGGTGGCTTGGGACAAAGTCACGGCGGCGCTGCTGTCTGAATTTCTTGCGCGGTGGACTACTTGCGCTGACTAAATTTCAGACGACTGTGGCAAAAGGCTCGAAGGATCGCAGGCGAGCTCGCCTGCGATGCGGTAGAGCTTCTCGACCGTGATGTTGACCTCACCACGCTCTATTCGGCCCATGTAGCTGCGGTCGATATTGCAGGCCAGCGCGAGTGCATCCTGGGAAATCCGGCAGACCTTCCTCTGCATTCGGATGCGTTCCCCTAACGCTTTCGCCAACGTATCCATGACCGTCTCAATTCCACTTGAGGCGGCACTATCGTGCGTTTGCGGACAAGCAGGCCACGGACTATAATCCGCATTTCTTTCGCTCTAACCCTTCTGGTGCCTCAATGAAATCGGCCTCGTTCATTTTCGACAGGCGCCTGTATGAGCTGCTTCAGGAGCAAGGCCGTACAACGTTCACCACACGTGAATTGCGGGATGCCTACGCCGAGCGTCTTGGAGAGGGCTTTTCTCTCAATGATGTTCGCCGTTACGTTTATGAACAGATCCGTCGCATGCTCCGGTTGGGCTGGCTTGTGCTTGATGAAGAGCGCCGGACACGAGGGCAGGTTTACCACCTGAAAACGTTACCGGCGCGTGCTCAGCTTGAACTGATCGACGATGGGTTCGAGCTCCGTCTTATGGCGATGCGTGAAGCCGATCAGGAGCGATCACTGGTTGAGCCGGATGTTGTGGCGGAAAGCCCGGTACCTGATGCAGAGCAGCATCTGGAAACGCTCCTCAAGGAGATTCGGCTGGATTTCCTTTCTGCGATGGGGGAAGCGGAGCGCTACAAGCAGCTCTTTGAAGATATGCCGCATCTGCGAGACAAGGTCGAAAGCGAATATTTGGATGCTCGGGACCGAAGTTCGCGACTGATTGGGCATCTCCGCGCTGTCGAGAATACGCTCAAAACGCTCGCCGCTACTCGATGACCTCCTCGCTGCGAGATTGGCAACGCCGCTGTATCAATACGGCGCTGGAACACTTCCTTTCCACGTCACATTTTTTCTGCCAAGCAACACCAGGCGCTGGCAAGACGCGCATGGCAGCAGAGCTGGCTCGCAACCTGCTGGATCAGGGCAGGATTGATCTTGTGCTCTGCTTTGCGCCGTCATGCCAGGTAGTGGAGGGCTTCCGCTCGACCTTCATGGCGGTGCTAGGCAGGCGTCTGGACGGTCAGCTCGGCGCAGTGGGCGCTGCGTACACCTATCAAGCCATGGATTATCGTGAAGAGGCGTTCTGGCAGCTCCTCGACGACTACCGGGTTTTCGTTGTCTTTGACGAAATCCATCACTGTGCGGGTCATGATCCGCTGCTGAGCAACGCCTGGGGGCAGCAGATACTCCAACGGGTTCAGGATCGCGCCGCATGCACGCTGGCTCTGTCCGGCACACCATGGCGCTCGGATGACCGGGCCATTGCCTTGGCTCGCTACTCGTCGCCGGAAGGCCAGCTGATTTGTGACTTTCGCTATGGATTAAAAGAGGCTATCGCTGATGGAGTTTGCCGCTCGCCCCGCATAGTCCTCCTCGACAATCAGCAGGTGAAGCTCACGGAGGAGTTGCAGGCTGAAAGTACCGTCAGACTTTTTCCCAGCATCGCTAAGCTCCTGGGAGAATCCCCCGTCACCTACGAAGAACTACTGCGTCACGACGAGGTGATCGATCAGTTGCTCATCTTGGGACGTGCCAAGCTGGACGTGCTTCGCCAGATCAAGCCAGATGCGGCTGGCTTGGTGGTATCTACCGATATCGAGCACGCACGACAGATAGCCCATGCCTTGGAGGCCATGGGGGAAAGCTGTCAGATCGTCACCAACCGAACGCCGGATGCCCAGCAGCTAATCAATACGTTTAGGCACAGCGACTGCCGTTGGATCGTCGCAGTGGGGATGATCAGTGAGGGAACGGACATCCCCCGTCTGCAGGTGTGCTGCTACCTCAGTCGTATTCGTACTGAGCTGCACTATCGGCAAGTGCTGGGTCGGGTACTCAGGCGCAAGGATGGGTCAGATGATCAGGCTTGGTTATTCATGCTGGCTGAGCCGACGCTACGGCGTTTCGCCGAGCGAATTGCGGTTGATTTGCCGGACGATCTGGCGGTATTGAGTGTACAGGTGCCAGACCCTGCCTCGGGCTCTGCGATAGGGTGGTCAGGCCCTGGCTTCAATGAAAGCGAGCGAGCAGGCGGAGAACCGGATGGCGAGCAGGTTCATGATGCCAGCGTGGAAAATGTCGTATCCCTGGATGGGCTGGCAGATGGGCCGACCTATCAGGTCAGCTTTTCTCAACACTATCGGCAGCAATTATTGGCGTGCTATTAGCGCTTCTGTGGGACAAAGCTGAATCGCCTCTGGTTTCGTAGACGCCCCCAAGCTTCCACATGGAGGTCTGCTAAACCGCTACGAAACGGTTCCCTTCTGGACGAAAGTGGTCGTCCGTCTATTAACGTGACTTTAAATGATGAAGATCAAATGGCAGCCCCTAATAGTCCACTTGCAGGCAAGGTCGCGTTGACGTTTTTCTTTAACCTTATGGAAAAATGGGACTGCTCTGAAGCTGAGCAGAAAGTTCTGCTGGGAATAATAGGCGACGCCGCGTATCACGAGTACAAGTGTTTGCCAGAGGTATGCCTGTGCCACGATCTTATGGAGAGGATTTCCTACCTGATGGGGATCCACAGATCCTTGAGGGTGATCTTCAGCAATCATGCCGACTACGGCTACCATTGGGTTAGAAAACCCAATAAAACACCCCTATTCAACGGCCAAAGCGCTCTGCAGTTCATGCTGTCAGGGCGCACTGCTGAACTGGCGGAGGTGCACCGCTACCTAGCTTCGATACGGAACTTGTAGCGGCGCAACTACGAATCATGAGCACCTCTAACCAGTTTCCGCCCTAGATATCCTTTATTTTAAGGGTAGAACCGGCCAAGCGGCCGACCGGCTCCATATCTCGACCCGCGGCAGCGGCAATAGCTAACAAGCGCCCTTGAGCACCATGGCGTTTAGCCAACACCAAGCGCGCTTCTTCTCGGAATCGAGCTATCATTTCAGCTTCAGATGTACGTTTCCGCTTTTTCATCGAAACCTCGCGTGCTCACGTTTGCTCCGATGGCATGGTACGACAGTTGCCGCTGCGATGAAGCGCCGTGATAGAAGCCACGCAGCAGCTTGCGGAAAGCGACGATTTGCTCTAACCAGCCGCTGACCCTCGTCCAGGCCTTTCTACGACTCAGAGCGCTCGACACGATTACGCCCCATTTTTGCCTCCCGTCATTCCGCCAACTTGGGCTGCCTCCAAAATGTCGGTTGAGGGGTCCACGGAGGCATACACGACGTTTCGTCCCGGAGGATTCCAACGGCCCCACATCTTGTACGCACCCATTCCACAGTCCCAGGTGTCCTGGTAGAGCTCGCAGTCGAGGCGCCATGCGTACCAAGAGCTAGACCAGTGAATTAAATTCACTGATAGACCCCGTATTCGATACGTTCCAGATAATCCTCGACCGCCTGAAAGCCGAACGGATTGTCGATAACGTCCAGCGGCACGTCGCCATCCAGGTGCTTGCAAGGGCGCCCTAGCCATTCTTCAGCCAGCTTCTGGGTGCCGAACACATTCATCGCGTGCTCCAGCACCTTCGCGTACTGGAAAGCAACGGCGCTCTGTTGAGAGTTCAGGTGTGCTGGCTGCCTGCTGCCCTGGCGCTGAATTGTCCTGATGGACTTACCAACAATGCGACTCATGATCTTCTTGGTTGAATACAGATCAGATATCGCAAGCATGTCTTTAACGTCTTTCAGATCAAAGCCTTTGACCGTGAGCCTGTAGACGATGACAGGACTGAGCTGGTCAGCACTTTTTTGGAGAAGGTATTCCGTTGGCTTGCGGGGGGCGGCCGCTGCCCTGCGAGTACGAGCAAACGCGGAATCCATAGCGTCACCTCCAGATGCGAAAAATGACATGAATGTAGCGCTGTTCGGCACCATAGGCAGTAGGTGCTTGATATCACATCGCTCTGTTCATCGTCTGAATCAATTATGCGCATCACCTGACGCCCATTCGGGATGCTCAGTTCGCACTGCGCAGTTGAGCTGCCCGGCGCCAGTCCTGAAACTGCCAGCCACCAAACAGCGATAAGGGCTGCGCGCCGTGCGAGATAGCCACGCCTTGTCCAGACCTGCCAATCTATATTAAGGGCGGAGCTGTACGGGAGCCGGACGCCGTTGGGCGGGTCGTTATCGACTTACAGCTGTTGTCACGAAATACAGTAACCAGCCAATAGCTGTCGATGGCCTCAAGCGCTTTGGCGGATAATATGCGGAACTCAGTCATTGAGCCCGGGATTTATCGAGCCACATCATTCTGCAGCGATTCGTTGCGTCTCCTTCGATAGAACGAGAGCACGGCGCGCTGAATTATCGAGGGCCACGATGATAGCAGTGGCTTGCAAAAGCCAGCGCAGGTAGCGTTACAACCAGATCTATGAAGGAGACAGCGCTATTAACAAAAAGCCGATTCGCTCCGATGAGGAGTTAGCCACCGCCTTAGCGCGCTTGACGCAACTTTGGGGTGCAGAATCCGACTGCTCAGAGGGCAGCGAGCTGGAACTATTGGCGAAACTGATCGTGGAATACGAACGTCAACACCATCCACTGCCGCCATCTGATCCAATCGAAGCCCTCAAATTTCTGATAGACCAGCAGCTAATATCTGTTGACTCTGATCGCTAATCGCGACGGGAAACGGCTGTTTCACCTGGCCACGGTCTTCGCCCCGCTGTCGCCGGTAAGAGGCAGCTAACGGCCAAAAGCGGCCTGTCGCGAAGGGCAGGTTTCAGCTAAAAGTAGATAAGGGCGCGTTAGCGGAGCTCGTTTTTTTGTCCTGACGAAGTGGTAGATGGGCGAATCGGCGAGACCGAAACTCATATCGCAGGGTATGAGCGCCAAGCCCCGCCCATCAGATACCGAGGGTTTGGTGGTTTGAACGATCTATCCGGATAGCTCCGGTTTGGCACCAGGTTTTTGCTCGTCGGAGTTTTGCGCGCTGGAAGACGCCTCGATAGACGATGGGTTTTCCTCATCCAGCTGGCAAATCGTGCAGTTCTGGCTATCTGGATGATTAGTTTCGACATAGCGAACGCGGCGGCTTCCCGATTGCCGGTTTGCGCTCACGCGGAAACGGGGTCGATCAGGGGTCTTCATATTCAATCCCTCACGTAGCGAAATGGATGCTTGGTAACGTCGCCTGGAGGCTGCGAACGGTGATGGATTCCCCGGGCCTCAAGGGGGCTGGCATGACGTGCTCAACCCTCAGGACTGTGCTCAACCTGTTCGCAATAGCGACGGAAATTATCCGTCAGGTCGGGTGGGCATACGCCGCACTGGCGATTCCCCGGCACGGCGTGATCGATGAACGCGGGATAGGGCAAGTTCAGTTCCGCCATGATGTCGCGGAAGCGCTCCAACGTTATCGCTTCACCGAGTCGGGGATTGCGCTGCTTTTCCTGGGCGATGGTCGAGACTCGTCGACCGCTGTAGTCGTGGCTGGGATAGACCAGGGTGTCGTCTGGCAGCGTGAACAGCTTGTTTCTAACGCTGTGAAACAGGTCGTCGGCGCTGCCGTTCTGAAAGTCAGTCCTACCGCAGCCGTCGATGAGCAATGCATCACCGCTGAACAGGCGATCAGCGAGGAGATAGGCAAAGTGCCCGTCTGTGTGCCCGGGGGTATGCAAGGGTGTGAACTGCAGGCTGCCGACGATGAAAGGGACACCTTCTTCGATGCCCACATCCGTGCAGGGCAACTTGTCGATAGCCGGCCCCGCGATACGGCAGCCGGTCTGCTTCTTCAGCTCCAGCGCGGCGGTGATGTGGTCGGCATGTATGTGGGTATCCAAGGTGAACGCCAGCTGCAGGTCCAGCCTGGCCAGCTCGGCCAGGTCGCGGTCCGTTGCGGAAATGACCGGGTCGATGAGCACGGCCTGGCCGGTGTCCTCGCACCCGAGTACGTAGGTATAAGTGGACGACACGGGCTCGAACAGCTGGCGAAATATCATGATGGTCTCGGCTAGTGGTGAGTGTTCAGCGGTGCCTGTTCCAGCGCACTGAGCAGTGCATACTTTTCCTGATCGATCTCGCCCCGCGTGCGGATACCCAGCCGGCGCAAGATCGCCAGCGGCGGGCACCAGCCCTGCAAGCCGTGTTGCAGAAGAAACGGCAGCACGACGCCAGGCAGCAGAAACCACTTTCGGTTTGCTGTCAGGCCAAGTAGCAAGCCAGACAGCGCGAGCGAGGAGGCATTGACCTCAAGCACGCGCTCCACGTCCCACTCGCGATCCAGGGCGTCGATACGCTGAAGGATTGCGCTTCGTCCCATCCCGCTGAATCGACGAATGTTCCCGTCCGTTTGCCGATCGATTTCCTGATTCACAGGTTGGGACGTTGAGCGGCGAACCCGGTCCGCCTGGCCATAATTGGTACTGTTTTGCTGTATCGATGACATGTTGATCTCCTGGTTCGCGCCGACGGGGTGGGCGCGGCGAGGTGAAAAGTCACAGCGATGCCGCATATTTTTAGGACGTGTGCGGGACGTCGAGTTCCGACCGGGCGTCCGCTGTCGCGTCTATACGATCTATTGAAATATATATTGATAAATCGTATTGTCAAATCCACCTGACCCACCTGAACAAAATGGCCCACATGGCAGATCTCGATATCGAAACGCTTCGTCGCAGTGCTGCGGACGCCTGCGGCTTGCTGAAAGTGCTCGGCAACCCTGACCGCCTGTTGTTGCTCTGCCAGCTGACCCAGGGTGAGCACTGCGTGGGTGACCTCGCCAATGCGACGGGCGTTGTGCAGCCGACCCTGTCGCAGCAGCTCACGGTGCTGCGCCACAACGGCTTGGTCAGCACCCGACGCGAGGGCAAGCAAGTGCATTACAGCATCGCCAGCCAACAAGCGATGGAGGTCATGCAGGTGCTCTACCGGCTTTACTGTCAGCATCCCAAACGCGAGGAACCCTCGACATGACGATTGACTGGGTACATTTCACACCGTGGTCCTCGCTCGCCGGGGGCGCGCTGATCGGTCTTGCTGCGACCTTGTTTATTCTGTTGAGCGGAAGAATCGCGGGCATCAGCGGCGTGATCGGCGGCTTGATGCGGCCAGGCAAAGGCGATGTGCTCTGGCGTGTTGCCTTCATTGCCGGGCTGGTGATCGCGCCGGTGCTGTTTCAGGCCGCGTTCGAGCAACGAGACATCGACGTAGAGGCGAGCACCTTGACCCTGATCGCGGCTGGTGTGTTGGTCGGGATCGGCACGCGGTATGGCTCCGGTTGTACGAGCGGGCATGGCGTCTGCGGGTTGTCGCGACGGTCGCCGCGCTCGCTGGTCGCGACGGCCGCCTTCATGGCCAGCGGCTTTCTAACCGTATTTGTCATCCGCCACCTGCTGGGCTGAGGAGTTGCCATGAAATTACTGAGCGCCTTTATAGCGGGGCTGGTTTTCGGCCTCGGCCTGATCCTGTCTGGGATGGCCGATCCGTCCAAAGTGATCGCCTTTCTCGATCTGGCCGGGCCGTGGGACCCCTCGCTCGCGTTCGTTATGGGCGGTGCGATTGCGGTCGCCAGTGTCGGGTTCTATTTCGCCTCCAAACGGTCCCGGGCGGTGCTGGGAGATATCATGCGAATGCCCACCGCCACCCGGATCGATCGCCCTCTTGTACTGGGCAGCCTGGTATTCGGAGCGGGATGGGGGCTGGCTGGCTATTGTCCGGGTCCGGCGGTCGCGACGCTTTTGAGTGGTCGGAGCGAACCGCTGATCTTTGTCCTCGCCATGTTGGCAGGTATGGCGCTCTACGAGTTGCAGACACGCTTTTCAGGGAAGCCGCAGTGAAACGTTGCGGTCGCTGTAAATCGAAAGGTGATCCAAGGCTTCCGGAGCGCAACGATGGTTGAGATCGGGCTCGGGCTATTGGTCGGCCTCGTCCTGGCGCTGACGGGTGCTGGCGGCGGCATCCTCACCGTGCCGTTGCTGATCTTCGTGGTCGGGCTCGAGCTGCATCAGGCCGCGCCCATCGGGTTGATGGCGGTCGGGCTTGCCGCATGGGTTGGGGCGGTGATTGGGCTGAGGGACGGCATTGTCCGTTACAAGGCGGCGGCGCTGATGGCCTGCTGCGGTGTGTTGCTCGCGCCCGTCGGCGTCTGGGTGGCCGGGCGGGTAGCGCACGATGTGCTCGCCGTGGTGTTTGCGCTGGTGATGTTCTGGGTTGCCTTCAGGGCATTCAGGCGCCCGCCGAGCGATGACACGACCCCGAGGGCCGTGCCCTGTCGGTTGAATCCCGACACGGGCCGTTTCCACTGGACGTCCCGCTGCGCGGCCACTGTCGCCGCGTCCGGCACCTTGGCCGGTTTCCTCTCCGGCTTGCTGGGGGTCGGCGGCGGGTTCGTGCTGGTGCCGGCGCTCAGTCGCTTCAGTGATCTGCCGATGCATTCGATTGCCGCCACGTCGTTGGCGGTCATCGGCCTGGTGTCGGTCAGCGGCGTGTTGTCCGCCGCGCTGACGGGTAGCATTCAGTGGGCAGTGGCGCTGCCGTTCTCGGCCGGTGCGGTGCTGGGGATGTTCGCCGGCCGCATGGTTTCATCTCGCCTGGACGGGCGCCTGCTGCAGCGAGGCTTCGGGTTGGTCGCGGCTGTTGCCGCGTCGGCCTTGCTGCTTCAAGTCGCCTTCTGATCGCACACCCGCAGGTGGCAAACCAGACACCTGCGCGCGACCGGATAAGACGTTAGCCTTCCTGAACCGGCAGGTTTGCCGCCTTCCAGGCCATCCAGGAACCGGGGACATTGGCCACATCACAAAAGCCGGCCTTCTTGAGGATGCTGGCGGCGATGGAGGCGCGATAGCCGGAGCCGCAGTAGGTGGCGGTGGTCTTGTCCGGATCCAGCTCGTTGAGCCGGTCAGCAAGGTGCGCGACGAAGATGTGCCTAGCGCCAGGCACCCGGCCCGCCGCGACCTCTTGAGGGCTGCGTACATCCAGCACCTGCACATCGGGCGCTTCACGACGTGCATTCAGTTCATGAACCGTCCATTCCTGAAGCCTGTTCAGCGGTAGCGCCGCGTTCTGCCAGTCCGTCATGCCGTTGCGTAGATAGCCGCGAATATCGTCAAGGCCTATCCGGTAGAGCTGGGTGACAGCCTGGTGAACATCGTCGGCCGATTCGCCCACCAGCAGGATCGGGCGAGCGTCGTCGAGCATCCAGCCAGCCCAGTTCACGAACTCGTTGCGCAAGGCAATGTTGATCGCCCCGGGCACGTGCCCGCCGCCAAACGCGAGGATCGAGCGGACGTCCACGACCTGCATGCCGCGCGCCGCCAGTGTCTCGAACTCGGACGGCGCGAGTGGCGGTGGTAGGGAAGCGCCCTCCATCTGTACGGCCGAACGCACGTTCAGCTGTTTCAGGCGCGCGTAGTGACGGGGTGGTTCCGGCATGTCCGCCAGTAGCCAATCGATAAACTCGTCCTCGCTCCGCTGCTCGCGCAACGCGGGGTTGAAGAGACGCTCGCTGCCGAGCGTGGAGTGGCGTCGGTCGCCGATGGATTTGCCGCAGGCCGAGCCGGCGCCGTGGCAGGGGTAGATTTCGATCCGGTCGCCAAGGGGCAGGTAGTGATCGAAAAGTGTGTGGTACAGCGCGCCGGCGAGTTTTCGTTCACTGCCTTCGCCCAGCAGGTCGGGGCGCCCGACGTCCAGGTTGAACAGGGTGTCGCCGGTAAACAGCGCGATCGGCTGGTCGCCCTGCTGGGCGTCGAACAGCTGCAGGGAGATGTGTTCTGGCGTATGCCCGGGCGTGTGCATGACTTGCAACGTGGCCTGCCCGAGCTCTATGGTCTCGCCACCGCTGACCTGGCGAAGCTCGAACTCGTAGTTATCCGCGCGACCGCCGATGATCTGTGCCCCGGTGCGCTTCGCCAGCGCCTGGGCGCCGGACACGAAGTCGGCATGGATATGTGTTTCGATGGCGTAGGCGATTCGCAGGCCTCGCGCCTTGGCCATTTGCAGGTAGATATCGATGTCGCGGCGGGGGTCGATGACCGCGGCTACCGCGGCCTTGCTGTCGCCGATCAGATAGGAAATCTGCGCCAGGCCGTCTGTATAAAAAGGTTCGAAAACAAGCATTGCCACCTCCGACGATGGTTAACGGATTGCTCAGTCAACTATTCGGACGGTGTGCGTGGCTGGACGTTCAGGCTATCGAGATGCCGTCATCAGGGAGCGGGAGCCTGCAGGCTGACCACCAGCTCGACGACGAGACCATCCGCCTGCGGTACGAAACGCAGATCGCAGGCACAGCGCTCGGCGATCGCCTTGACAATGGACAGGCCCAGACCACTGCCTTCACCTTCGCCGCTGCGCCAGAAGCGCTCCGTCAGACGCTCGAGCATTTCCGGCGGGATGGCCGAGCCGTGATCCTGCACGCTGAAGCGAACCCGGCTTTCATCCAGCTGGGAGATCGTCAAGCGGATGGTCGTGCCGTCCTGGGTATGGCGGCGGGCATTGTCGAGCAGGTTGCGCAATGCCGCGACCGCCAGGGTGGGCGGCATCGCCAGTGGGCGAAGGGAGACCTCTTGCGCCCCGCACAGCTCGATGTGCGGCCCAGGCTGCTGGCTGGCGTCAGCGATCGCCAGTTGCGCGACTTCGAGCGCCGTGCAACTGAGCCCGTCATCAAAGGACACGCGGCCTTCCACTCGCGCCAGCATGAGCAGCTGTTCGAGGATCCGGTGCAGACGATCCGTGCCGACCTCGGCCTGGGCCAATGCCCGTTTCGCGGTATCGCCCTCGGTCATGGCCGCCACCTGCAGGTGGGTCTTGATGGCGGTCAGCGGGCTGCGCAGTTCATGGGCGGCGTCATCGGTCAGCCGGCGTTCGCGTTCGAGCATGTGCGCGATCCGCGCGAACAGCTGGTTCTGGGTTTCGACCAGGGGCGTCAGCTCTCGCGGCAGTCGCTCGATGTGCAACGGCTCCACCGAGTCGGCGCTGCGTTGCGCCAGGGCCGTGCGGATTCGTCTGAGCGGCGCTAGGCCGTTGCCGATTCCGATCCACAACACGATCAGGCTGCCCAGCAACGCGACGAAAACCGGCAGTGCTGCGGCCAGGAGCACCGAGCGCTGGAGTGCGGTGCGCTCGTCAAGGCGATCGGCCGTGGTGATGCGCATGCCGTTCTGGATGAAGGTGAAGCTACGCCAGGCGGTATCGCCGATCATCTGGTCGTGGAAGCCGGTGCGCTGAGCGTCGAGTGCACTGTCAGGCGCCGCATGGCTGCGCGCCAGGATTTCACCCCGCAAGGAGCTGATCTGGCAGGCCAGGCCGTTTTCGATGCCCAGCTGTTCCGCACTCAGCCGGGTGATCCCGCCTTCGCCCAGTTGCGGCTGCGGCAATTGCACGAGCAAGCCCGCAACCATCCGCGCCGACGCAGCAAGGCGCTGATCGAGGGACTGCATCAACTGATTGCGAACGTCGAAGAGCATCCAGGTCGCGGCCAGCGCCCAGAGCAGCACGAAGGCCGAGCCAAGGGTAAGGGTCAGGCGCAGGCGCAAGCTCATGGGTCGGGTGCCTCGGTGGGAGCCGACGCATGGCCGGCAGGGCCGAGGCGATAACCTATCCCCCTGACGGTTTCGACGATGCCGTTACCCAGCTTGCGCCTGAGATGGTGGATATGGACATTCAGGGCGTTGCTTTCGACGTCATCGCCCAGCCCGTACACGGCGTCCTTGAGCTGCTCGGCCGATAGTACGCGGCCGGGGTTCTGCAGCAGCGCCTGGAGCAGCGCCTGTTCACGGCGCGACAGGTCTACGGGTTCGCCTGCCATGAACGCCGCACAGGCAGCGGGATCGTAGCTCAGCGTCCCGTGTTCGATCATCTGCGTAGCCCGACCGGCAGCGCGGCGCAGCAGGGCATGCAGGCGGGCGGCGAGTTCACGCAGGTCGAAGGGCTTGACGAGGTAGTCGTCAGCGCCTGCCTGAAGCCCGGATACCCGCTCGGTCACCGCGTCCCGGGCAGTCAGGATCAGCACAGGCAGCTCGAGGCCACGGCGGCGCAGGCGCTGGAGAAAGCGCAGGCCGTCTTCGTCAGGCAGGCCCAGATCGAGAATGATCAGGTCGAAGCTGGCTGTGCGCAGCAGCGAGTCGGCCTGCCCGGCCGTAGCGGCATGGGCCACGCTGAAGCCCTGGGCTTCGAGCCCGGCGACGATGCCACTGGCGATCAGTGCGTTGTCTTCTGTCAGCAGTACGTGCATGTGGGAATCGCTTGATAGGCAGCAGTCAGTATCGTCCGCCTGGATTAACGGCGCGTTAGCAGATGGTACGCCGAGTTGCTCGTGCCTCAACGCCTCTCAGCCTTACAGGTTGTGTCCGGGCAAGCCTCGTTAATCGCCTCTTAATCCCGAGTCGGCAAGCTCGCCGTCGAATCGGGTAATCGGGTGTTGTGCATGCGAGCGCTTTTTATCTTTCTGGCCTGCTGCCTATGGTCCGTGCAGCTGGCGAACGCTTCGCCGTTCACCTTCGGTCAGAAGCAGCAGGACTTTCTGCCCGTGGACGAAGCGTTCACGCTGCACGTCGAGCAGCCTGACGCTGGCGGAGTCGTGCTGCGCTGGGACATTGCGCCCGGCTATTACCTCTACCAGGAGCGCCTGCGATTCGCAGGGCTGCCACCGGGGATCGAGCCCCAGTTGCCGCCTGGCGAGGCGTACCACGACGAATATTTTGGTGATTCGCGAATCTATCGCGACAGCCTGGAAGTGCAGCTCCCCGATGCGGATCTCGCGTCGCTTGAACTCGGCTGGCAAGGCTGCGCCGATGCCGGCCTGTGCTATCCGCCGCAGAGCCGCACGGTAGAGCTGGGCGGCAGCAGCACCCCTCCGTCCATGCCGGTTCAGGCCGACGACCAGGCCCTGGCCAGCGGGCTACAGCAGCAGTCGCTGGGCTGGAGCCTGCTGATCTTCTTCGGACTCGGCCTGCTGCTTGCCTTTGCGCCCTGTTCGCTGCCGATGCTACCCATCCTGGCCGGCATCGTGGTGGGTAGCCAGGCCGGGCCTCGCCGCGGCATGGCGCTGGCTGGCGCCTATGTATTCAGCATGGCGCTGGTCTACGCCGCCCTCGGAGTGGTGGCGGCGCTACTGGGTGCGAATCTGCAGGGATGGCTGATGCAGCCGTGGCTGATCGCAAGTTTCGCTGGCCTGTTCGTGCTGCTGTCCTTACCTATGTTCGGCTTCTTCGAACTGCAACTGCCGGCGGGCCTGCGTGATCGGCTGGAGCAGGCCGGCCGCCAGCGCCGGGGCGGCAGCCTCGCCGGGGCCAGCGCGTTGGGTGTGTTGTCCGGGCTGCTGGTGGGCCCTTGCATGACCGCACCGCTGGCCGCGGCGCTGCTGTACATCGCCCAAAGCGGCGACGCCCTGAACGGTGGCCTGGTGTTGTTCGCGCTGGGCCTGGGGATCGGTACGCCGTTGGTGCTGCTGGTGACAGTGGGCAATCGCTTCCTGCCCAAGCCTGGGCCGTGGATGGATCGCGTCAAGGTGTCCTTCGGTTTCCTGTTTCTGGTCGCCGCCCTCTACGTGCTGCGTCCGCTGTTGTCCGACCCACTCTGGGTAGGGCTGTGGGGCGCGCTTCTGGTCGTGGGCGCCAGCGGGCTGTTGCACCTGTCGCGGGAACTGGTGCGGCATCAGGCGCTCAGCCGCGCGGTGGCGTCGCTGGCTGGTATATGGGGCGTAGCGTTGCTGCTCGGAGCGGCTGGCGGCGCACAGGACGTCTTGCGGCCGCTCGGTGTATTCACGGGCAGCGTTGCGTCCTCGCAAGGTGCAGAGCCTGCACACGGATTTGTCGGCTTCAGCGAGCCGGCCGACCTTGATCGTGAGCTGGCTGCCGCCAGGGCCGCGGGCCAGTGGGTGCTGGTGGACTACTACGCCGACTGGTGCGTGTCCTGCAAGGTCATGGAAAAGGAGGTGTTCGGCGACGCGCAGGTGCAGGCGGCGCTAACTGGCGTGCGGATTCTGCGGCCGGACGTGACGCAGACCGATCCCGCCAGTCGTGAGCTGCTGAACCGCTATCAGGTCATGGGGCCGCCGACGCTGCTCTTCATCGGCCCGGACGGGGAAGAGCGACGTACCCAGCGCATCACCGGCGAGGTCGATGCGAATCAATTTCTGAACAGATGGAACCAGACTATGGAGCGTGGCTGATGCTGACGATCAACCTGGGGCCACTGGCACTTGCCGTCCCACATGTGCTGATGCTGGTGAGCCTGTTTATAGCGATGCTGACCGGCTGGTGGGTTGGGCGGCGCAGCGAGCGGAATCCGGAACAACAGCTCTTCAGGCTGCTGCTGGTGGCGCTACTGGTCGCGCGGCTGGCCTTCGTGCTGGTGTACGTCGAGCATTTCCGAGATGAGCCCTGGCGCGTGATCGACATACGTGACGGCGGTTTTATTGCCTGGCCGGGCTTGGTGGTGGCCGTTCTGTTGGGCTCCTTGCTGGCCTGGCGCGACAGCGGGCTGCGCCGACCGCTGGGCGCAGCGGTGCTGGTGGGTGTGCTCAGCTGGGGGTTCGGGACCTTTGCGTTGCACGCGTTCGAGCAGGGCACGCGACTGCCTGAGATGGGCCTGCGGGACAACGGGGGTAAACCCGTCGCCTTGCAGGATTACGTTGGCAAGCCGCTGGTGGTCAACCTGTGGGCCACTTGGTGCCCGCCCTGTCGGCGTGAAATGCCGGTCCTTGCGCAGGCGCAACAAGAAAACACCGACGTGACCTTTCTGTTCGTCAACCAGGGCGAGGGCGAGCGATTGATCGCCGACTTCCTCGAAGCCGAAGGGCTCGGCCTGGAAAACGTTCTGCTCGACACCGGCGGTCGTCTGGGCCAGCACGTAGGGTCTGCGTCGCTGCCCACCACGCTTTTTTATGACGCCGAGGGACGCCAAGTTGGCAGCCATCTCGGTGAACTGTCCCGTGCCAGCCTGGCGCGCGCCCTTGAGCAACTAGAGGTCAAAACCCAGCCATGAAACCGGTACGTTCACTTTCGTTTTTTATCTCAACGCTCGCCTTACTGCCGACGCCCTGGGCGCTGGCCGAAACGCTGCCTCCCGCAGTTCAGGCCATTGAAGCGCGCGGAGCCAAAGTGGTCGGCAGTTTCGACGCGCCGGGCGGATTAAAGGGCTACGCGGCGCGTTACAACGGACAGGGCATTGCGCTGTATCTGACACCGGACGGTGATCATGTCGTGGTCGGCAGTTTGCTGGATGCCGCTGGCGAAGACCTGACCAAGGCACCGCTTGAAAAGCTTGTGTATGAGCCGATGAGCAGCGAGATGTGGCAGCGGCTCGAAAGCAGCACCTGGATAGCTGATGGCGCGGCTGAGGCGCCACGGGTGATCTATATGTTTTCTGACCCGAACTGCCCGTTCTGCAACATGTTCTGGAAACAGGCGCGGCCCTGGGTCGAAGCGGGCGACGTTCAGCTCCGTCACGTCATGGTCGGCATGTTGCGCCCGGACAGCGCGGGTAAAGCCGCGGCGCTGTTGGCCGCGAAAGACCCTGAAGCGGCTCTCAATGAGCACGAGGCCGCGGGCAAGGCCAGCACGCTCAAACCTGTCGAGCGCATCGCGCCCGAGGTGAATGAACAGCTCGAGGCGAACCTCACCCTGATGGGCGAAATGGGCGCCTCGGCGACCCCGGCTATCTATTACCTGGATGAGCAAGGGCGTCTGCAGCAGCATCAGGGCGCGCCTCGTCCCGAGGCGTTGAATGGCATCATGGGGCCGTTGTCAAAACGCTAGCAACACCACACGGTCAGTCAGCACCGGCACCTATAACAAGAATGATCTGGAGGCTACATGAACGTCCCCCTCTGGCCCTTGGCCGGGCTCTTCCTTGCGATTTCGGTGTCCGCGCACGCCGCGGATGCCGCTGCGGTGTACAGCAAAGGCGGGGCCAACCCCGCCGCGATGGCGTGTGCCACCTGCCACGGCGCCGAGGGCGAAGGCATGGCCGCTGCAGGATTTCCCCGTCTTGCGGGCTTGCCGGCAAATTACATACGCAAACAACTGGCTGATTTCGCGTCCGGTGCGCGGGCGAATCCAATCATGCAGCCGATTGCCGCAGCCTTGAGTCGTGAGGAAGTCGAAGCCGTCTCGACGATGCTGGCTGACAAGCCGCAACCGCAGGTCGAGCGAATCGACCGCACCGCGTTGGTCGACGGGCCTGGCGAAACCCTTGCGCTGCGCGGCGCCTGGGATCGCAAGATCCCCGAGTGCGTCGCCTGCCACGGCCCCAGCGGAACGGGAGTCGGCGACGCCTTTCCACCGCTGGCCGGACAGTCGGCACAGTACCTGTCGTCGCAGCTGACCGCCTGGCGTCAGGGCACCCGCAAGAACGACCCCAACGACTTGATGGGCCACATCGCGCGTAGCTTGACCGAGGACGAGGTAACGGCGGTCTCGACGTACTTCGCAGGCCTGACCGACAAAGGAGCAGCCAAATGAAGCCCCATACAACCGCACTGCTGTTGATGTCATTGGCCTTCCCGGTGCTCGCGGACGACATCGCGATGGAAGATCAGTCGCAGATCCTGACCGGGGCCGGTGATCCCGCCAGCAGCAAGTACTTCCAACCGCCAAAGGAAAGCGAACTGCCTGACAACGCCTACGGGCAGTTGGTACAGCAAGGGCGCGCCATATTCGTCGATACCAAGACGCATGCGCCCGACTATGTCGGCAACGGCCTGGCCTGTGCGAACTGCCACCTCGAACAGGGCCGGAAAGCCAACTCTGCACCGCTCTGGGCCGCCTACACCATGTACCCGGCGTACCGGAAGAAAAACGACAAGGTGAACAGCTATGCCGAGCGCCTTCAGGGCTGTTTCCAGTTCAGCATGAATGGCAAGGCGCCCGAGGCGGACGGCCCCGTTATCGCCGCGCTTTCAGCCTATTCCTACTGGCTTGCAACCGGAGCACCCACGGGGCAAGAGCTGCCCGGTCGGGCCTATCCGGAAGTGCCACAACCCGAAGGCGGCTACGACCTGGCGAAGGGAGAACAGGTCTACGACGCACAGTGCGCCGTCTGTCATGGGCCAAACGGGGAAGGGCAGAAGTCTGGTGACCTTTATGTATTCCCGCCACTCTGGGGGGCGGACTCGTTCAACTGGGGTGCAGGCATGCATCGAATCAACACGGCTGCGGCGTTCATCAAGGAAAACATGCCACTGGGCAAAGGCGGCACCCTGCCAGATGAAGACGCCTGGAACGTGGCGGCCTTCATGAACAGTCACGAGCGACCGCAAGACCCACGCTTGATTGATGGCTCAGTCGAGAAAACCCGAGATAAGTACCACGCCAATGACGGCGTGAACCTTTACGGGGAAATCGTAAACGGCAAGATGCTAGGGAAGGGGATCTGAGAAGCAGGCAGCCGCTAGTTTCCTCACATTGCGTTGACAGTCCGCTTGTGGCCGTTAGCGACCAACGCTCTGGCTAGTCATCTTGTCCTCCCACACGTGGAGGACTTGCCATGAACATCATTACTACCTGCAGATGTCAGCCCCGGAAAAGGGAAATTGGTCGGGCAGAAAACCC
>Ga0209024_1001211_pt1 | contig 24639 bp, 20 predicted proteins | sample AutmiccommunBRH5_FD_187380 | JGI IMG/M metagenome (GOLD analysis project Ga0209024, IMG submission 187380) | Deep subsurface microbial communities from Mt. Terri, Switzerland - Autotrophic microbial communities BRH/5 (SPAdes) (version 2) | ecosystem: Environmental > Aquatic > Deep subsurface >...
TGTGGTGCTTCCTCGGCGATGGCGAGACGGACGAGCCCGAGTCGCTCGGGGCGATCTCGCTCGCCGCGCGGGAACGCCTCGACAACCTGATCTTCGTCGTGAACTGCAACCTCCAGCGCCTCGACGGCCCCGTGCGCGGCAACGGCCAGATCATCCAGGAGCTGGAGGCGGTCTTCCGCGGCGTCGGCTGGAACGTCCTCAAAGTGATCTGGGGCAACGACTGGGACCAGTACCTCGAGTCGGAGCACGGTGACCTGCTCGCCCACCGCATGGGCGAGATCGTCGACGGTGAATACCAGAAGTACTCGGTCGCCGGGGGCGAGTACATCCGCGAGAACTTCTGGGGCGTGGACCCGCGCCTGGCGCGCATGGTGAAGGACGTCCCCGACGACCGGCTGTGGCGCATGCGCCTCGGCGGGCACGACACCGAGAAGGTGTACGCGGCCTACCTCAACGCGACCGAGAACCGCGGCACGCCGACGGTCATCCTCGCCCGCACGATCAAGGGCTACGGGCTCGGCGAGGCGGGCGAGGGCCGCAACATCACCCACCAGCAGAAGCACCTGAACACGGAAGAACTGATCACCTTCCGCGACCGCTTCAGGATCCCGCTCTCCGACGAGGAAGTCGTGGAGGCGCCGCTGTACCGGCCCGCCGCCGACAGCGTCGAGATCACCTACCTGAAGGAGCGCCGGCGCGCCCTCGGCGGGTCGCTGCCGGAGCGGCGCGTCCGCAACGCCACGCTCCCCGCCCCCAAGTCCGAGGCGTTCGCGGAGTTCATCGGCGGCTCCGGGGGCCGGGAGGCCTCGACGACGATGGTGCTCGTGCGCATCCTCGCGGCGCTGATGCGCGACGAGGCGGTGGGCGAGCGCGTTGTCCCGATCGTGCCGGACGAGGCGCGCACGTTCGGGATGGAGACGTTCTTCCGCTCGTTCGGGATCTACTCCTCGCGGGGCCAGCTCTACGAGCCGGTCGACCGCGAGAACCTGCTCTACTACCGCGAGTCGAAGACCGGCCAGGTGATCGAAGAGGGCATCACCGAGGCGGGCTCGATCTCCTCGTTCATGGCGGCGGGCACCTCGGCGGCGACGACCGGCGTGACCACGATCCCGTTCTTCATCTTCTACTCGATGTTCGGCATGCAGCGCGTCGGCGACTTCGTCTGGGCGGCGGCGGACGCGCGCACGCGCGGGTTCCTCGTCGGCGGCACCGCCGGGCGCACCACGCTCAACGGCGAGGGCCTCCAGCACCAGGATGGCCACTCGCACGTCCTCGCATCGACGGTGCCGACGATGCGCTCGTACGACCCGGCCTACGCCTTCGAGATCGCCGTGATTGTCGAGGAAGGCATCCGCGAGATGTTCGTCGAGGGCGTCGAGCGCATGTACTACCTCACCGTCGGCAACGAGACCTACGTGCAGCCCCCGATGCCCGAGGGCGACGAGGTGCGCGACCACATCGTGCGCGGCATGTACCGCTTCCGCTCCCTCGCACCGGAGGGGTGGGACGAGGGCAAGCCGAAGGTCAACCTGCTCGGCTCGGGCGCGATCATGAACGAGGTGCTCGCAGCGCAGGAGCTGCTCGCCGACCAGTTCGGCATCGCCTCGGACACGTGGTCCGTGACCTCCTGGAACGAGTTGCGCCGCGACGCGATCGAGGTCGACCGCTGGAACTGGCTGCACCCCGAGGTCGAGGCGCGCCTCCCCTTCCTCGCGCAGCAACTCGGCGAGCAGCCCAACCTCGTGGTGTCCGCCTCCGACTACATGAAGGCGCTGCCGGACGCCCTCGCGAAGTGGGTCAACGCCCGCACGATCTCGCTCGGCACGGACGGCTTCGGACGCTCTGACACGCGCGAGGTGCTGCGCGACTACTTCGAGGTGGACGCGAAGCACATCGCCTTCGCGGCGCTCTCGGGCCTCGCGCGTGACGAGCAGATCCCGGTGAGCGTGGTGCTCGAGGCCGGCAAGACCCTCGGCATCGACCCCGAACGCCCCAATCCGGTGAATCAGTAGTGCCAGTTGTGACCGACCGCTCGATGACTCGGAGACCGCATGCCTGACTTCAAACTCCCGAGCCTGGGCGAGGACATCCAAGACGCGGACGTCCTCAAGATCCTCGTGTCCGAGGGCGACACAGTGACCGCGGACCAGCCGATCATCGAGATCGAGACGGAGAAGGCCACCCTCGACGTCCCCGCCGAGGCCGCCGGCACCGTCTCCAAGATCCACGTGTCCGAGGGCGACACGATCAAGGTCGGCCAGCTCCTCATCACGATCGACGCCGGCGACGGCGCATCCTCGAAGCCCGCGCCCGCTGAGGAGGCACCCGCCGCCGAAGCCGAGCCCGAGGCCGCCCCCGAGCAACCGGCCGCCGAGGCTCAGCCGACCCCGGAGCCGGAGGTCGAGGAGCCGGAGACCGAACGAGCGCCCGAGCGGGTCGCCCCTGACGCCCCGGCGCGCCCTGACCCGACGGAGCCCCCTCGCGAGGCACCGCGTCCCGCAGCCTCGACCGAGACGGCACCGCCCGGCGACCAGCCGGCGTTCGCGGCGCCATCGGTGCGCAAGTTCGCGCGCGAGGTCGGCGTCGACATCGACAGCATCGCGGGGAGTGGCCCGGGCGGACGCATCACCGAGGATGACGTGAAGCGCGCCTCGCGCAACCGGCCCGAGCCCGCCGCGCCGGCGGCAGCCGCTCCGACGGCGTCGGCCGTGCACGGGCTCGCCTCGGAGTTCCGGGAGCTCCCGGACTTCACGCGCTGGGGGCCGGTGAGCCGCGAGAAATTGAGCCGCCTGCGGCGCACCGTCTCGCGCAACATGGCGCAGTCGTGGACCGAGATCCCGCACGTCCACCTCCAGCACCACGCCGACATCACGGCGATGGAGGAGTTGCGACAGGACTTCAAGGAGCGCGCCCGCGAGGCCGGCGGCAACCTCACGATCTCCGTGATGATGCTGAAGGTCGTCGCCTCGGCGCTGCGGGCACACCCGCGCGCGAACTCCTCCTACGACGTCGAGGCACAGGAGCTGATCCTCAAGGACTACATCCACATCGGCGTCGCCGTCGACACCGAGCGCGGGCTCGTGGTGCCGAAGATCGAGAATGTCGACGAGAAGAACATCATCGAGCTCTCGATCGAGCTCAACGAGATCGCCGAGCGCGCCCGCACCAACAGCCTCACGATTGAGGAGCTCACGGGCAGCAGCTTCACCGTCACGAACCTCGGGAGCCTCGGCACCGGCTACTTCGCGCCCATCATCAACTGGCCGGAGGTCGCCGTGCTCGGGCTGGGGCGGGCGCAGCAACAGGCGGTGTGGAACGCCGAGAAGCAGGCCTTCGAGCCGCGACTGATCATGCCGATGTCGTTCGGCCACGACCACCGCGTCCTCGACGGTGCGGACGGCGCGCGCTTCATGACCTGGATCGTCGAGGCCATCAAGAACCCCATGCTCATGGCGCTCGAAGGCTAGGCCCGATGACCTCGAACAGCACGAACGACGAGCCGAAGCGGGTCGCGGTCCTCGGCGCCGGCACCGGCGGCTACCCCGCGGCGTTCCTCGCCGCGGAGCTCGGCTTCGACGTCACCCTGATTGACGAGCGCGAGGCGCCCGGCGGCGTCTGCCTGTGGGAGGGGTGCATCCCCTCGAAGGCGCTGCTCCACGCCGCCCAGGTGATCAACGACGCGCGCGACGCCTCCCACATCGGTCTGACCTTCGGGGAGCCAGAGATCGACCTCGACCGCCTCCGTGAGTGGAAGGACAAGGAGGTTGTCCGCAAGATGACGGGCGGCCTCGGGCAGATCGCGCGCGGACGCAAGGTCCGCTACGTGCGCGGGCGCGGCCGCTTCACGGCCCCCGACAACCTCCGCGTCGCCGTCGACGGCGAGGTCACCGACGTGGGCTTCGAGTACGCGATCATCGCCACCGGCTCGCGACCGATCATCCCGCCGCCGCTCCAGCTCGAGTCTGACCGCGTCTGGGACTCCACGGCCGCCCTTGAACTGCGCGAGGTGCCGAAGACGCTGCTCGTCGTGGGCGGCGGCTACATCGGTCTGGAGATGGCGACGCTCTACTCCGCGCTCGGCTCGCAGGTGACCGTCGTCGAGATGACCGCCTCGCTCCTGCCCGGCGCCGACCCCGACCTCGTGAAGGTGCTCGCCGAGTCCATCGAGGAGCGCACACACGAGGTGCTGCTCGAGACGCGCGTCACCGAACTCCGCGAGTCCGGCGACGGCGTCGAGGCCGACCTGCTCGGCAACGACCTCGACGAGTCACGGACGTACGACCGCGTGCTCATCGCGACGGGGCGGCGCCCGAACTCCGAGAACCTCGGCCTCGAGGCGACGGGGGTGAAGGTGGACGAGCGCGGCTTCATCGCCGTCGATCACCAGCGGCGCACCGGGGAGTCCTCGATCTTCGCGGTCGGCGACGTGGTCGGGGAGCCGATGCTCGCGCACAAGTCGACGCACGAGGCGCGCGTGGCGGTCGAGGTGATCGCGGGCGAGCCCGCGGCCTGGGACCCCGCCGCGATCCCCGCTGTCGTCTACACCGACCCCGAGGTCGCCTGGACCGGCCTCTCTGAGACCGATGCGCGCCGCCAGGCGATCGAGGTAGAGGTCGCCCGCTTCCCGTGGAACGCCTCCGGCCGCGCCACCACCTTCGCGAGCAACCGCGGCGTCACGAAGCTCGTCATCGAGCCGGGCACGCAGCGCATCCTCGGCGTCGGTATCGCCGGCCGAGGCGCGGGCGAACTCATCGGCGAGGCGACGCTCGCCGTCGAGATGGGCGCACGCGTCGACGACCTACGCCTCACGATCCACTCACACCCGACGCTCTCCGAGACCCTGATGGAGGCCGCCGAGACCTTCTTCGGCACGAGCCCCCACTACATGAGCCGCCGGCGGTAGCGCGCTCGTCTGCCCCTACTCGGCGGCGGGGTCGCTCGCCTCGAGCCCTTCGAGGATGTGCTCCAGCGCGTCGCCCATCGTGTCGACCTCGCGCGCGGAGAGGTGGTCGATGAACGCGCGCTGCACACCCGACAGGTGTGTGGGCGACGCCGCGCGGAGAGCATCACGCCCTTCCTTCGTCATCACGGCCAGCGTCCCGCGCCCGTCCTCGGGATCGGGTTCACGGGTGAGGTAACCGGCGGCGCAGAGCCGGTCGACCAGCCTCGTGAGTCCGCTCTTGCTGATCAGGACGCGCCGCGCGAGGTCCTGCATCCGTAGCCGGCTGTCGGGTGCCTCGGACAGTTGGACAAGCACGTCGTACCAGGTGAGCGGCATCCCGGTCTCATCGCGCAATTCGGCCTCGAGGCGCGCCGTGATCCGGGCGTGCGTCTCCAGGAAGAGGCGCCAGGTGCGCATCTCGCGATCGTCCACGAACCCTCCGAGGCGAGACCGGTCACCGGCCCGCGGTTGCCGACGAGCACCATAGCGCGGTGAGGTAGCCCGGGGCGATGACCGCGGCGCACCTCATGCGACTACCCCCAGACAAGCACGATCATTGGTGTGGCCACGATGACAATGAGCACCTCGAGCAGTAGTCCCACGCGCCAGTAGTCCGAGAAGCGATATCCACCCGGTCCCATCACGAGCACGTTCGACTGATGCCCGATCGGCGTGAGGAACGCACTCGACGCGCCCACTGCGACGGCCATCAGGAACACGTCCGAGGGAACGCCGAGCCCATCCGCGAGACTGAGCGAGATCGGGATGAGGAGCACCACCGTCGCGACGTTGTTCACCACGTCCGAAAGCATCATCGCGAGCACGATCACGAGCGCCGTCACCACCAGGAGTGGCAGCCCATCCGACACCGTGACCAGCAAGTCCGCCACGAGGGCCGCTGTGCCGGTCGTCTCGATCGCGCCGCCGAGGGGCAGCATCGCCCCCAACAAGAGCAGGACCGGCCAGTCGATCGCCTCATACGACTCGCGGAGCGACACGAGCCCGGTCGCGCCCATCGCGAGGGCGGCAAGGGTCGCGGCTACCTCAATCGGCAACAGGTCGACGACGGTGGACACGAGCGCGAGCCCGGCGATCGCGATCGCGATAAGGATGCGGGGCTCGGTGCTGAAACTGAGCCCGCGCTCTGCCAGTGGAAGAAGCCCAAGCGTCGAAAGGGTCGTCGGGAGGCCCTCGGAAGGCGCCTGGATCAGGAGCACGTCACCGGGGCGGACCCGGACCTGGTCCAGCCGCAGGTGGACGGTCCCGCCCTGCCTCGCGACCGCGAGCAGGTTGACGCGGAAGCGCTCGCGGAGCCTGAGGCCGGCCGCCGAGTGCCCGGCGATCATGCCGCCAGGCCGCACAACCGCCTCGACGAGCGCGATCTCGTCGGAGCGAAGGAGCCGCTGTTCGTCGTGGTCTTCGGCATCTGATGCCGGCGGCTGGACCGAGGGGGATGCCGGCGAATTCAACGTCGCAGCCTCCCCTTCTTCGCCACCCTCGTTGTCCGGTCCAGTTCCGACGGCGACCGCCTCCGCCTCCGCCTCTGCCTCCGCCTCCGCCGCCTCCCGCGCCTCCTCCTTCGCCTCCCGCGCCGACACAATCGCCACGCCGGCATCGGCGACGAACTCGCTCAGCTCCTCGGCCTCCGCCTCCACGATGAGGATGTCGCCGCCCTCGACGAGTTCGCCAGCGGAGGGGGCGGGCATGCGCCGTCCGCGACGCAAGATGGCGACGATCCGCAGGGACGCACCTGCGGTCGCCTCGATCTCGCGGATCCGCAGGCCAGCCGCCTTCGAGTCACCAGAGACCTCGACCTCTGTCAGGTAGCGCTCGAGTTGGAACGCCACGTCGTCCGAGCCCTCGTCCCTGAGGGGAATCAGCCGCCAGCCCACCAGCGATAGATAGGCTATGCCTACGACGGCCACGGCCAGACCCACCGGAGCGAAGTCGAACATCCCGAAGCCGCCCTCGCGTGAACTCGCCACGATGATGTTCGGGGGCGTGCCGATCAGCGTGATCATGCCGCCGAGGAGTGACGAAAACGCGAGGGGCATGAGGACGACGGCGGCGCGGTGGCCGTTCCGCCGCGAGACCCGCATCGCTACGGGCATCAGGAGCGCAAGCGCGCCCACGTTGTTCATCAGGCTGGACGCCGCTGCAACCACGACGCCCTGAGACCCGACCAGGAGCGACGGACGCGCTCCGAAGAGCGCCAGGCGGCGCGCGATCACATCCACTACCCCGGAGTTGTCGAGTCCTCGACTGATCACGAGGATCGCGGCCACCGTGACGATCGCAGGGTGACCGAAGCCGGTGAATGCATCCTCGCGTGGCACGATCTCGACGACGGCGAGGAAGATGAGCGCGCTGATCGCGACCATGTCGTAGCGGTAGCGTCCCCACATGAAGCTCGCGACGGTCGCCAGGAGGGTCGCGGCGAGGACGATCTGATCGACCGTCGTATCGCCGAAGATGGACGTATGCAGGCGCTCCTCCGACCCCCGGGGTGGGCCCTATGCTGCTCCCCTGCCAGCCGGTCCTGGCTGGGCGGAAGAGCCCGCCGATCGGGCAACAGCGGCGAGCATACCCGGTGATCACGGTGAACCGCCGCACCGGCCTGGAGCGCACTATGTACAAACGGATCCTCTGGGCCCATGACCGATCAGAGTTGGCGGACAGTGCGCTCCCCCACGTGGTCGCGCTCGCGCGCGCCTTCGATTCCCTGGTGATCGTGTGCTCCGTGGTGGAGGTAGACGAGGGGCTCGTCTCCATGGAGACTCGCCCGGCCGAAGGCATCGTCTCCAACGAGGACCTGGACCGCGCGGCGGACGAACTGCGCGCTCAGGGGGTGGATCACGTGGAGACCCTCGTCATGCAGGGAGTCGCCGCCCGCGCGGTGGTCGACACGGCCCAGATGCAGGATGTCCAACTGATCGTCGTGAGTACCCGCGCTCGTAGCGGCGTCGCGAGAGCCATCGTTGGGTCCGTCTCGGATGTCGTCTCCCGCAGCACCCCCGGCATCCCCGTGCTCGTGGTGCACCCGGCCGAGGAGGAGGAAGCGGAGTAGCGAGGTCCGCGCCCTCCAGCCGACGAGGTCTCGGCCGTCTCAGGGTTCGGATCGTAAGCGGTAGCCGGCGCCCCGCACGGTCTCAATGGCCTCCGCGCCCAGCTTCTTCCGCAGGTAGCGCACGTACACATCCACGATGTTCGAGCCGGGGTCGTAGTCGTAGCCCCAGACGCGGGAGAGCAGTTGCTCACGCGAGAGCACCTGGCCCGGATGGCGGAGGAACACCTCCGCGAGGGCAAACTCACGCGAGGAGAGTTCGACGCGCCGATCCCCGACGGCCGCGGCACGCGTGCGGAGGTCGAGGGTGATCGCGCCGATGGTCAGTACCTCGTCCCGAGAGGTTCCGGGATCGCGCAGGCGAGCACGGACACGCGCCAACAACTCCTCAAACTCGAACGGCTTCGTGACGTAGTCGTCCGCGCCACCCTCGAAGCCGCCGACCTTGTCAGCCACGTCGTGCCGGGCGGTCAGGATCACGACCGGCAGACGCTCACCCCGCCCGCGGACGGCGCGGAGGACTGCGTGGCCGTCCATCTTCGGAAGGCCCAGGTCGAGGACTAGCAGGTCGAAGTCCTCGTCGCGCGCGAGTTCAGCTGCCGCCTCCCCATCGGCAACGACCGTCGCTGTGAAGCCCGCAGCGGTGAGGCCCTTCATCACGAACGAGGCGATACGCGACTCGTCCTCGGCGATCAGGATGCGTGCCATCGGCTACTCCTACCCTGCTGGCTCATCCGTGTCAGCGAGCTCCACCGGGATCGTGAGCGTGAATCGAGCGCCCTCGCCCGGCCAGGAATCGAGGCGGACCGAACCGCCGTGCGCCTCCGCGATCACACGCGTGATCGCCAGGCCCAGGCCCGCCCCCTCGCCGCGTCCCTCCACGTCCGAAGCCCTCGCGAACCGCTCGAAGATGTGCGTCTGCTCGTCCAGCGCGACCCCCGGCCCCATGTCCTCCACCCAGAGGTGGACCCAGCCGCCCTCGGTGTGGCTGCCGAGCGTGACCGAGACGTCGGGCGGGGTGTGCTCCACCGCGTTACGGCAGAGGTTCATCAGCGCCTGCGTCAGCCGTTGCTCGTCGGCGATGGCGACCACCGGGGCGTGCTCCGTGACGGTCCACCCGCGGTCGCCAAACATCTGCGCCTTCGCGGCGATGTCATACATGAGGTCGTCGATGTCGACCGGCTGCAGATGCAAGAAGTCGGGCTGCTCCGCACGCGCGAGCAGCAGGAGTTCCTCCACCATGCGTCCCATCCGGTCGAGCTCGTCCATGACGAGGCGCAGCGTCTCTGCACGCTCCTCGGGTTCTTCGGACATCAGCTCGAGGTGGCCGCGCACTACCGTGATGGGCGTCCGGAGCTCGTGGCCTGCGTCGTCGATCAACTGACGCTGCACGTCGAAGGCCTGCTCCAGTCGATCGAGCATTTCGTTGAACGTCCGTGCGAGGAACGCGATCTGGTCATCGCCTTCCACCTCGATGCGCTCGCGCCAGTTCGACTCGCTCACCGTCCGCGCGGCCTCGGTGAGATCGTTCAGGGGCTGGAGCACGCGCCCGGCAGCGAACCACGCGATGCCCGCAGCAACGGCGAACGCGATGCCGTAGGTCAGCGCGCCGGTCCGGATGACGGCCGCGACCGCCTCGGTGCGCTCGTCGAGGAAGACGGCCGCGACGAAGGTGCCCTGCGGCTCGCCCTCGAACAGCACGGGGACGGCGAGGTAGCGCGCGGGGCCGGCTGCGGTCTCCACCTCGGCCTGCTCGGGGGCATCGAGTGCTGCCCAACGCTGCACGAGCGCCGCGTCCGCGAGCAATTGCAGCGGCGACGGGCTCGATGCGTACGGCTCGCCACCCACGAGCGTGTAGACGCCCTCGGCCTGCGCGGGCACGTTGCGGCGCAGGAAGGTATCGAAGATCGCCTCGACGTCGTCGCCGAACGGCTCACCCGTCACCGGGCTGTTGCCGGTCGTGAGCACCTCGAGCTCCTCGACTTCCTGTCGCAGCTCGTTGTCGACGTCCTCGCTCAGTTGTCTCAGCAGGATCGTGCGCTGCACGAGGAGCCCGACCACCAGGGCCACTGCCATGATGACGACGAAGAACCCGAGGAGCCGCACACGTGTCGTAGCCGCGCGGCGAACGCGGCTACGGCGCGGAGGGCGTCCGTCATCGTCCATCCCACGTGAGAACGCGCGCAGTGTTCGCATATCTCAGTCTGACATGCTGCAGCTGCCACCGGCGCTCAGCACCGGGCACGCAGGCTTAGAAGGAATCGGCGGAGTCAACCGAGTCGAAAGGGGTGACGGTGTCGACCGAGTCGACAGAGTCCACCGATTCGGTGGTCTCGACCGACGCGACTGAGTCGACTGAGTCGAACGAGACGGCGCTGTCGGTTGTGTCCGCGCTGTCCGGGCTGTCGAAACTGTCGCTCGTCACGGACTGCGTCGTGAACGAGCCGTCCTCGGCCCGCACGATGGGGCCGGAGCGCACCTCGAAGAGCGTGGGCGTCGCGGACGCCTCGATGGTCTGCGTCACTGCGGGCACGCGATCCTGGAGCGATACGGAGTCCGGGAGAGCGCTCTCCGAGCCTCCGCCCGAGGCGAGCGCAACGCCCCCGACTCCGGTAGCGGCGATCGCAGCCGCAGTCGCGAGGATCCACTTCGGGCGGTCGTTCAAGGGCATATGAGTCTCCTGCTTGAGTCGTGCGGTCAGGATGCGTCCTGCATCCCTGAGTCTCAGATTGCGCTCGTCGGATGAGTCTCCGGTGAGACCGGCATGAGTCTCTTCTCATCTTCGAGGTGGGCCGCGCCGTCCTCGTCGAGCCGCACGAAGCCCTCGCCACGGAGCCACGAGGTCGCGAGGCGCACACGCCCGTCCACCAGCTCCGCCCAGTTGGGCGCCAACGAGGCGAACGCGCTGGTCGCGAGCCCGAGGATGACCGCAGCCACCCTCGCCGAGGACTCCCCCGGGGCGTCGGATCCCTCCGCCTGTGCCAGCAGGACCTCGGCCACCTCGCGGGCGTAGGCCCGGACGCGCTCCCGTTCGGCACCCACGCTCTCGTGCCCCCTCACCACGAGGTGGCCGAGGAACGTCGCCCAGTCGTCGCGAGGGTCGCCTAGACCAGCCGTGTCGACATCGAGCAAGGCGGACAGGCACCCATCCTCGACGAGGAGTTGGGCCTCGTGCAGGTCGCCATGCACGGTCTGACTCGGCTGCGGCGTGCCGGCCATCGCCGCGATGGCGAAGCCGTCGAGGGTGCGTGCAGCCTCGGGCGCGAGCAGTCGGACGAGCGGCAGGTGATCGATCCCCGCCTGCACCTGCGTGCGAGCGACTCCCCCACCCTGAAGGTCCGGGAGACAGTCGAGCAGTCGTCGGATGTCTTCGGGCGACGGCAGAGGGTCGCCACTTGCGAGCGCGTCGCGCAGGGTCGTCCCATGCCGCGCCTCCAGCACCACCAGCCCGAGGTCAGCCGACCAGCCGTGGCTTGCCGGCACGGGAAGTCGTCCCGCAATCGCCTCGTGCCGTCGTTGCAGTGCACCGATGCGCTCGGGACGGACCACCTTCACGAAGCACCGAAAGCCGCCCGTCTGCACCTCGACCACCGCGCGGCGTCCAGGCCGGTACGCCCGCAGCAGCAGTGCGACGGGCCCACGAGCCACGCCCAGCGTCGCCAGCATCCCTCGGACCGAGTCCGGGTTGAGTGCGACACGCAGCCCCGGCAGCCATGGATCCTCGGCCAGACGCCAGAGCGCGACCTCCCCGAGGTCACTCTGCAGGACCGGCACGTCGGCCTCCGGCCGCTCGCCGACATGCGCCACGAACCCGCCGATTGGCGGCGACTCGGCCCCCTCGTCGCTCACGTCATAGCGCACCGTCAGCGAACGGCCAGGCTGCCACCGCACCTGCAGCGGGCGCACGCGAGCATCCTCGACGCCCCCGGCCGCCCGCCACAACTCCGAGCCATGCCGGAGCAGCTCCTGAAGCGCCGGATCGCATAGCGACTCAAGCCGAGCGCGAGAAGACTCGTCCATGGGTACAGGCTGGACGTCTGAGGTGAATGGCACATGAGCGGAAGATGAGAGTGCTCTCATCTTCCGGGGGACGGATCGCGCGTGACGCCCTCGAACGTCGGGGGTATCATCGGCAGACCGCGCGGGGGTAGCTCAGTTGGCAGAGCATTTGCTTCCCAAGCAAAGGGTCGCGGGTTCGAATCCCGTCCCCCGCTCCAGGTTCCTCCGATGTACGCAAGACAAGGTGAAGCCCGCCTCACGGCGGGCTTCTTCGTGTCCGTCTATCATGGCTGCACGCCACCGCCCGCGCGGCGTTTCCTACGGCGCGATCTAGAGCGCATGAATGGCCGACGTGATCCGACCTCGACTGTTGCTTGCTGGCCTCGCGCTCCTCGTCCTGCTCGCGGCAGGTTGCGCGTCGGGTAGCAGCGAAGCGACCGCGACCTCGTCTCCACCCCCCAGCACGCCCGCCACTCCCGAGGTGACTCCCACCCCCGAGGCTCAGACGACGACCGCAACGCCGACCGAGGCAGTCGAACGCACGCCGACACCCACGCCCGAGATCACAACGACGAACGAGCTCACGCCGACGACCGAGTTCGCGCCGACCCCGACGCCTGAGGCAACCGCGACACCCGAGAGCACCGCGTCTCCGACCGTGACACCTCCCCCGACGGCATCCCCGGCGCCGACGACGGCCGCAGGTGGCGGCATGGACATCAGAGCGACTCGGCTCCAGATACCGGTACTCGGAATCGACGCAGAGGTGCACGCGAGCCACGAGGTTCCGGATACCTCGCCGATGCCGCCGGGGTGCCCGGCGAAGCCGCCTGGCCAGACGACGTTGACCGTCCCTGCGGACGGGATCGCGACGCCGGAGGAGACGTTCGCGGGGCTCGAGCGGAAGTCGTGGATCTACGGACACAGTCGCTGGCTGGGCGCACCGGGGCTGTTCTTCGGCCTGCAGTCGCTCAACATCGGCGACGAGTTGTTCGTCGATGGCGTCGAGCGCGACTCGGGAACGCCCGTGAGCGGGCGACGGTTCGTCGTCGAAGGCCTGTTCCTCGCGGACACGGCGTCGGGTGGGAGCCTTGTGACGGCGGAGCAGGCCACGCCCACGTCGCAGGTCATCCTCCAGACCAGCGTGCGTGAGCGAGGCGAGGGCAAGGCGTGGATCCTCGACCGGGAGACGCTGCTCCAGAAGTCCGTGAACGTCGTCGAGGGCGACCTCGAAGACCCGTGCAAGTACCTACTGCTCTTCGTCGTCGCGTCGGCCTCGTAGGGCTGGCGCCTTCGGACGACTGCTTCGAGCCGGCCTGACTCACCCGCCAACCGGACCTCGACCCTCGCCGTTGGGAACCAGACCGCGCCCTCTGGCGTCTGATAGCTGACGGACGAGCCGACCACGGATGACGAGCCCGTCCCACACACTCGTACATACATGGAGAAGACTCAGATGAAGACGAAGTTTGCAGTTGCCCCGTTTGTTGCGGGCCTATCGATCTTGCTGGCGGCGTGCTCTTCCACTGGCGGCGCGGAGTCCGAGCCGCTCGAGTTGTCTGCGGGGGAGAGCGACGCGATGGCCTCGTGTCTCGCGTTTGACCCGGAGATCCTCGCGGACATGCCGGTCGCCTTCGAGGGCACCGTCACGGCAGTCGCCGGCGACCAGGTCACGCTGGACGTCGACCAGTGGTTCAAGGGCGGCGACGCGGGCGAGGTCATCGTGACTGCACCGCAGGGCCTCGAGGCGCTCATCGGTGGCATCTCGTTCGAGGAAGGCGAGCAGTACCTCGTCTCCGCCTCGCAGGGTCAGGTCAACTACTGCGGGTTCAGCGGCGAGGCCACGCCCGAGCTCCGCGCGGGCTTCGAGGCAGCCTTCGGCAGCTAGCTGTGATGTTCCGCGAGGTTGGTACCGCGGCTGACCGGCGGGAGCCCACCCTGCACGAGGTCGCCCGGGCGGGCGGGTTCGTAGCGGCGGATCACCTCGCCGCTCGGACGGTCGAGCCAGCGCATCTGGCTCAGGCCGAGGCGGCAGAGCAAGAAGACCTCCTGGGTTGGGGTGGCTGTGGTAACCACACCTTCTCCGGGAGGTCCCCTTCGTTCACTCCTCCGCGCTACCAACCTCTGTGGACGTCAAAGCTAGCTGCTGGTCCCTAGAGGGCCGAACTACGGTTTGATGAGCTGCTTCCCCGTCGTCTGCCCGCCCGCAATCGCGGCGAGCGCCTGGGGCAGTCCCCATCCCTCGTATCCCTACACCCCGATCGGGCTCCGCTGGCGGGAGTTCTGAATGGGGCGACCCTTGAGGCACACGTGGTGGGCGATAGCTGGCCCCACTCCGCAGCGTAGCCGAGGCCGCGAGGAGCGAGGGGGCTCCCCCTCAGGTCCCGATGCCGGTCAGGCTTTCGGTAACCTGCGCCGTCGTAGACATCGTCCAACTCGATCGATCAGGCTCGCCCCACGCCCGTGGGGCGAGCCTGATCCTACTCTGAGCTCAGGTGCCGCTCGATGCTCTGGCGGTAGTCGGGATCGACTTCGCGGAGCCGGCGCTCTGACAGCATCGTTTCGAGGTCCATGGTCCCGCGCGCGACCATGCCCTGGCGGGGCTCGGCGGCGATCACGCCCGCCTCCTCGAGGGTGGCGAGCTCGTCCTCGGTGATCTGCAGGCACTCCTCGAGCACCTCGCGTGTGTGCTCGCCGAACCTCGGCGCGCGCGACCGTGTCTCGGACGGGGTCTCCGAGAGCTTCCAGGCCGGCCGCAGGTGCGGCCGCGGACCAATGTCTGGCGCCTCGTCGGGCGGCGGCACGAGTTCGAAGAACCCGCGGTGCTTCAACTGAGCGTCGAACCAGACGTCGCGGGGGGTCGCCACCGCGGAGGCAGCCACCCCGACGGCCTGGAGGGTGGCCTCCACATCAACGGCGTCTCGGTCCGCGACTGCCGCCGCGATGATGGCGTCGACCGCCTCCGCATGCTCGTGCCGGCCGGATAGCGTGGCGAACCGCTGGTCCGACAGGAGGTCCGGGATGCCGAGGGCGGTCGCGAGCGCCGCGAACTCCTCGTCGCTGGCGACTGACAGCGCCACCCATCGGTCATGGCCGGTCGTCTGGTAGACGCCCTGAGGCGCACGGGAGGCGTGACGGTTCGCGCGGCGGTACGCCGTCCGGCCGTTCATGTGGTAGTCGATCACCGTCTCCGCGATCGTCGCCACACCCGACTCGTAGTGGGAGAGGTCGAGCCACTGGCCTCGCCCGATCCGCTCGCGTTGCTCAAGTGCGGCCAGGATCGCGTAGGTCCCGTACATCGCCCCGGCGACGTCGGTGAAGGCCACGCCGAGTCCCCCGGCGCCGCCGCGGATCGGCGGTCCGTCCGGATAGCCGGTGACGTGCATCAGCCCGTCGACGGACTCGGTGTTCGGGCCGTAGGCCTTGTACTGGTGCCAGGGCCCGGTGTGCCCGTAGCCGCTCGAGGACAGCAGAATGATGCGCGGGTTCACCGCGGCGAGTTCTTCGTAGGTGAGACCCAGGTTCTTCAGCACACGCGGGGTGAAGTTCTCCGCGACCACATCGCTGACGGCGACGAGCCGCAGGAACAGTTCGCGGCCTGCGGGCTTGCTGAGATCAATCGTGATCCCGCGCTTGTTTCGGTTCAGGGTCTGGAAGTGCACCCCGTAGTTGTAGCCGTGCTCCCGCAGGATGTTGTCCGGTGCGAGCCCGGAGCGCACCTGGTCGGGGCGGGCCTGCGCCTCCACCTTGATCACGTCCGCGCCCATCGCCGCGAGGGGGGTGATCGCCAGCGGGAGGACAAACACCATGCCGATCTCAAGAATGCGGATGCCTTCGAGGGGGAGCGGCCCGGCGGTGCCCGGGAGTTCGGTGTGCGTGGTCATACGATCCCTGCGTTCCGGAGTCGGACGAGTTCCTCGGCGGACGTGCCGAGTTCAGCGAGGATGGCCTCCGTGTGTTCGCCGAGCAGCGGAGCGGGGGACGGGTGCCCTCGGTCGACGCCGGCCGTGAGCGGGATCGGCCCGGGCATGGTGACAGTGCCCGCGACCGGATGCTGCTGCTCGACGAAGAATCCCCGCTCCGCCAGGTGGGGGCAGTTGGCGATGTCCGCGGGCGTCTGCACCGCCGTCATCGTGAGCCCCCATGCCTGTCCGGTGTGGAAGAGGTCCGCCTTGGTCCGCTCGGCGAACCGCGGCCCGACCAGCTCATCGATCTCCTCCGCCGCCTGCCGCCGGCCGTCCGGGGTCTGGAAGCGCTCTTCGAGGAGTTCGGGGCACTCCAGGAACCCGGCGAACGAGTCCCACCATTGACCCAGTCCCGCATAGGACGGCATCACCCAGCCGTCGCTGGCTGGCATCGGCGCGGAGTTCACGACGCTGGTGTTCCCGATTGGCGCCCGCACCATCACCCCGCCGAGGTGTGAGTAGAGGTTCAAGGCAGGGAAGATTGTCTGGGCGACCGTCTCCTGCTCGGAGATGTCGATGCGCTGACCCCGCCCCGTGCGTCGCGCGAGCATGACCGCCGCGAGGATCGCTGATGACGCGCAGACCCCGGCGAGATGGGCCGCCTGATCGAGCCCGTGCTTCACCGGTTCCCGGTCGCCGCTTCCGGTGATGTACATCATCCCGCCGGAGGCATAGGCGGTGATCTCCGACCCGGCGTAGCCCGCCTTGGGACCGTCCTGCCCGTATGGGCTGATCGAGCAGACCGTCAGGCGCGGGGGCAGGGACGCCGGGAAGGGGAGGCGGTCGAACGCGCCGGCCCCCAGGTTTTCGATCAGCACGTCGGCGTCCGTCAGGAGCTGGGCGAGGAGCGCGGCGCCCTCCTGGCTCTCGAGATCGAGCGTGAGCGAACGCTTGCGGTGGTTGAGGTAGAGGAACCGTCCGCTGGCCTCGGGGTCGGGGCTGTCGTCGGGGAAGGGGCCCGCTTGTCGGGACGCGTCGCCCACGCCGGGACGCTCCACCTTGATCACGGTCGCGCCGAAGTCAGCGAGCAGGCGCGCCCCATAGGCCGCGGAGATGCCGCCGCCCAGCTCGACAACGCGGATTCCGTCCGTGGGCCAGAGCATGAGGCACTCCTTCTGTAGCGTTCGCGGCGACAGCCCTGAGAGCGTCAGGACCGCAGGTGATGCGGATCATCCCAGCCACGGGGCTTACGGCCGGTCGTTGTTCGGTGACAGGTATGTAAATTGTTTGCGTCTGTGTTGTCTCATTACCGAGTCGATCACATGAACAACTATTCGGTTCCATTACTGGCATACTGTGATCCAGATGCGGCGGGCCCATCAGCTCTCGCGGTCAATATACAGACGAAGGGCGACGCGCAAATCGAGAGTGTAGATTCACTATATCGATTCAAGTGATGCAATTGTTTGACAGCATCATCTCTTCTTGCGTAGGTTCCCGGGCATCGGTTCGTACTCGCCATGCAGGCGAACTAGCCCCGGAGTCGTTATGACCGGCCTCAACCACGAAGACTCAAACTACTGGACCCGCGTCTCACGACGCGTGTCGCGCCGGACGGTCCTCCGGGGCGGCGTCGGTGCCTCGCTGGCCACCGGACTGTTCCTGATGGGCTGCTCCTCGTCCGATGAGGACGCGCCCGCGACGACGGACACATCCGCGACGGGCACGACGGCCGCCACGGGCACCACGGCCTCGGCTGCTCCCGCCGACGAGACGGTGACCGTCACCATCTCGGGGCTCGGGAACCAGAACTACGACCCGGCGAAGGCCTCCGGCCTCGGCGAGGAGTTCGCGAATGCCCACTTCGGTGAGGCGCTCGTGATCATGGGGCCGGAGAAAAACACCTACGTCGGCGGGATCGCCGAGAGCTGGGAGGCCACCGGCGACGATGGCCTGACCTGGGTGTTCAACATCCGGGAGGGCGTCACCGCCCACGACGGCAGCACGATCACCCCGGACGACGTCGCCTACACGGTCGAGCGCTGGATCGATCCGGCCAACGAACCCGTCAGCGGCGCCACCATGCAGCGGATCCTCGACAGCGTGGAGGTGTCCGGCCAGCAGGTGATCTTCAAGCTCAAGGAGCCGTACCCCTTCGTCGTCCACCTCGGCTACATGCAGATCACGCCGCGGGCGGCGGTGGAAGCAGCCGGCGCCGCGTTTGGTGAGCAGCCGATCAGCGCGGGCCCGTTCCGCTTCGTCTCCTCCCGGCCTGACCAGGGCGTGACCCTGGAGGCCTTCGAGGGCCACTACCGCAAGGTGCCCGGCTTCAAGACCCTGGAACTGCTGCATGTGCCGGAAGTCACCACTCGCCTGGCGTCGCTGCAGGCCGGTGAGTCCGACATCATGCTGAAGCCGTCTGGCCCGGCGATCCCCGCGCTCGAGAGCGGCACCGACGGCATCTCGATGCACGAGTCCCCGAGTACCTCCGCGAACGCGATCTACTTCCTGGACCTCGGGCGCCCGGAGAGCCTCGTCGGGAGTCCGTGGCAGGACGTCCGCATGCGGCAGGCGGTGGCGCATGCCGTTGACATCGACCAGCTGATCGAGCGCATCTACTTCGGTCGCGCGACGGCCGTGGCCATTCCCGCCGCCGTGCCCGGCCTCCCGGGGCTGCCCGACCTGCAGCCGCGGGCGTACGACCCGGCGGAGGCGCAGAAACTGATCGCGGCCGCCGGCTACGAGGGCCTTGAGTTCCCGATCTACACCTACGAGTCAGGGGCCCAGGCCGGCAGCAACGACGTCACGCAGGCGCTCTCGACCTACCTGAACGCCGTGGGGTTCAACACCCAGGGCAACCTGATCGAGTACGCGACCTTCTTCGAGAACATCCGCGGTGGCGTGTGGGCAGGCGAGGGCGCGCTGTCGCTCCAGGTCGTCGGAGCCCGCGCTTCGGAGAGCTTCCTGGGGGTCGTCGACCCGGCCGGGTCGCCCTCCTACTACAGCGAGGAACTCGCCGCCGAGGCGAAGCGCCTGTACACCGTCACCGGCGAGGATCTCCTGGCCGGGACGGGCGCGCTGGCGCAGCAGTACTACGACCTGCTCGTGAACGTGCCGCTGGTGTCAGCGAACTACGTCCAGGGCTTCGGGCCCCGGATCGCCTCGTGGGAACCGCGCATGCGTGCCGGGTACGAGCTCGGCATGGAGTACATCGAACTCGCGTAGCGAGCGGTGCCGGAAGAGCTTCCCTCTCTCAACCGGGACCTGCTTCTCATCCAGGACCTGCCCTGCGGGGCAGGTCCCGGACCTGAAACAGACGCCACCGTCATGACGAATCCCACCGCCCCGCTGCTCCAGGTCAAGGGCCTGAAGACGCACTTCCACACCCGCCGGGGCGTGGTCCGTGCCGTGGACGGGGTCGACCTGGAGGTCCAGGCCGGCGAGATCTTGGGACTGGTCGGCGAGTCAGGGTCCGGCAAGAGCAACGTGTGCCTGTCGATCATGCGCGCGGTGTCCGGCCCAGCTGGCCGGATCGTCGCGGGTGAAGTCCTCCTCGACGGCCGCGACCTGCTGAAGATGAGCGACTCCGAGCTGCGGGCCGTCCGTGGTCGTGAGATCGCGATGATGCTGCAGGACCCGACCTCCTCCCTGAATCCCGTCCTCACGGTCGGGACGCAGGTGGCCGAGGCGGTCAATGCGCACCGCACGGAATCCGGCAGCGGCGTCCGAGAGGCGGTGGTCCGCGCGCTCCGTCGCGTCCAGATCCCCTCGGCGGAGCAGCGGCAGGGCGACTATCCGCACCAGTTCAGTGGCGGCATGCGCCAGAGGGTGATGGCCGCAATCGCCGTCGCCTGCGAGCCGCGTGTGATCCTGGCGGACGAACCCACCACCGCGCTGGACGTCACGATCCAGGCGCAGTTCCTGGACTTGATGCGTGGCCTGCGCGATACCGGCATCGGCATCCTGTACGTGACCCACGACCTCGGCGTCGTCGCCGAACTCTGCGATCGCGTCGCCGTCATGTACGCGGGCAAGATCGTCGAGACCGGGACGGTCGAGGAGATCTTCGCCCGACCGCGCCACCCCTACACCGCTGGACTGATCGCGTCCGTACCGGTCCTGGCGAGCGGGCGCGGGCGCCTGTTCCAGATCCAGGGCGTCCCACCGGATCCCCTGGACCTCCCCTCGGGCTGCAAGTTCGCGCCCCGCTGCTTCAAGGCCACCAGCCAGTGCCTCGAGGAGGATCCCCCGCTGGGTGAGCGCCCCGGTGGCGGGGCCCTGCGGTGCTGGCATCCCGTGGAGGATATCGCTGAACTCGAGACCGTCGAGGAAGGCCAGGCTCATGCCGCCAACTGAGGCGCTTCCCGCAGCAACGACGACTGAGCCATCGAGCGCCGAGCCCGACGTGTCGGTGATCTCGGTCCACGACCTCGTCAAGCACTTCCCGCTCCAGCGCGGGCTGCGGTTCTGGGTGGAGCCACCGACGGTGCGCGCGTTGGACGGCGTCTCGTTCTCCATCGCACGAGGCCAGACCTACGGCCTCGTGGGCGAGTCGGGGTCCGGGAAGTCCACCATCGCCAACCTCCTGCTCGGGCTCGAGACACCGACGTCGGGTGAAGTCCTGTTCTCCGGACAGCCCGTGCAACGCCTGTTGAAGTCGGATGCGCGCACCTATCGCACCGGGGTCCAGGCAGTGTTCCAGAACCCGAACGCGTCGCTCAATCCGCGCATGCGCGTCGCGGAGATCGTCGGGGAGCTGCTGCAACTCCACCTGAAGCTCAAGGGTGAAGCGAGGACGCGTCGCGTCGCCGAGCTCCTTACCCTCGTCGGCCTGCCACCGACGTACGCCCAGCGGTTCCCGCACGAGTTCTCCGGCGGGCAGCAACAGCGCATCGCCATCGCCCGCGCGATCTCCACGAACCCGCGGCTGATCGTCCTCGATGAGCCCGTGTCAGCCCTCGACGTCTCGATCCGGGCACAGGTCCTGAACCTGCTGTCTGACCTCCAGCAGCAGTTCGGGATGTCGTACCTGCTCATCGCGCATGACCTGGCCGTCGTACAGCGCGTCAGCGACGTCGTGGGTGTCCTCTACCTCGGCAAGATGGTGGAGGAGTGCGCGTCAGAGGAATTGACCGAGAACCCGCTCCACCCGTACACCCGCGCGCTGTTGGACAGCGTCCCCATCCCCGATCCCGCCCGTCGCCGCGAGCGACAGCCCATCCAGGGCGAGATCGGGAGCGCGCTCAACCCGCCCAGCGGCTGTCGTTTCCACCCGCGCTGCCCGGTGGCGATCGACCGATGCTCCGTGGAGGAGCCACCGCTGATCGAGGTGCTCCCCGGTCACCGCGTCGCCTGTCACCTCGTGGACGCCACGGGTGTCGCGCCGGAGCCGCCGCTCCCCGAGACGGCGGAGGTCGCATAGATGGCGCGCTACTTCGTCACCCGCATGCTGCAGGCGGGCATCACGCTCTGGCTCGTCACCGTGCTCGTGTTCGTCCTCGTCCGCCTGAGCGGCGACCCCATCCAGCTGCTCGTCTCACCCGAGGCGACGACCGCCGAGATCGAACTGGTCCGGCAGAACTACGGCCTGGACGGCCCCTGGCTCGACCAGTACGTCACGTTCCTCACGGGCGCCCTGCAGGGTGACTTCGGATCGTCCATCCGGTTCAAGGAACCGGCGATGGAGCTCGTGCTGGAGCGGTTGCCCGCGACAATCAAGCTGGCGGCGGCGGGTATGGCCTTGACGATCGGTTTTGGATTGACGGTCGGTGTCATCTCCGGCCTCCGCCCGTCGGGGTTCGTGGACCGCGTCGGGAGCATGATTGCCCTCCTCGGGCAGGCCGTGCCAGCCTTCTGGCTCGCGATCATGCTGATCCTCGTCTTCAGCGTGCAGCTCGGCTGGTTCCCGACGTCGGGGTACGGCGGCTTCATGCACATGATCCTGCCCGCGATCGCGCTGTCACACTTCTCCACCGCAGCCCTGATGCGCCTCAGTCGTTCCGCGATCCTGGACGTGACGGGGAGTGACTACGTGCGCCTGGCGCACCTGAAGGGCGTCCATCCCTTCCGCGTCGCGACGAGGCACGTGCTGCGGAATGCGGCGATCCCGATCGTGACGCTCGCGTCGGTGCAGCTGATCGGGATGCTGAACGGCGCCATCGTCACCGAGACGATCTTCGCGTGGCCCGGTGTCGGCCGCCTCATGATCGACTCCGTGAACGCGCGGGACTTCCCGGTCATCCAGGCGGGCGTGTTCGTCACGGCGGTGATGTTCATCGCGGGGAACCTGATCGTGGACTTTACCTACGCGCTCCTCGACCCACGGATCAGGTACTAAATGGCGATCGAAGAGACCATCCTTGTCCCGCCGCGCACCTCGCGGAACTACGTCCTGATGGCGCGCGAGGTGTTCCGGGGCGTCCCGATCCCGGCGCTCCTCTTCCTCGTGCTGATCCTCGTCGTGGGAATGGCCGCACCCTGGGTGGCGCCGCATGACCCCCGTGCCGGGGACCTCGCCCGGTCGTTGCTGCCCCCGGTGTGGTCGGCGGAAGGCACCTGGACGTACCCCCTCGGGACGGACCAGCAGGGCCGTGACATCCTCAGCCGTCTGATCGCCGGGGCACGCGTGTCGCTGCTGGTGGGCTTCACCGCGGTCGGTGTGTCGGGGTCGATCGGATTGTTGCTCGCGCTCGTGGCCGGCTTCTACGGCGGCTGGGCGGACGCGGTGGTCGGGCGGCTCATCGACGTGATGCTGGCGCTGCCCTTCCTGCTGATCGCGCTCGTGCTCGCGACCATCCTCGAGCCCGGCGTGCGCACCGTGATCATCGTCCTCGGTCTGACGGGCTGGGCAACCTACGCGCGGATCCTGCGGGGGGAGGTGCTGCGCATCCGCTCGCAGGACTACCTGAAGCTGGCCCGGGTGGGTGGGTGCTCCACGACGCGGATCCTCTTCAAGTACATCACCCCGAACCTGACGAACACGTTCGTCGTGCTGGCGTCCCTGCAGCTCGGCGTCACGATCCTCTCGGAGGCGACGCTGTCATTCCTCGGGATCGGCGTCCGCGCGCCCGAGGCCGCGTGGGGGCTCATGTTGTCGGAGGGACGGCAGTACATCACGTTCGCGTGGTGGCTGGTCGTGCTGCCGGGTGTGGCGATCGTGCTCACGGTGCTCAGCATCAACATGCTCGGCGACTGGCTGCGGGTGAGGCTGGACCCGCGACTGCGGCAGGTTGGGTAGGTCCATCAAGTACCACGCCGTCGGACGCCTCGTGGCCCGGCGACGACTGTCAGGAGGGTTCCCATGGTCCGCGTGATCGACATCGAGACGAACATCCCCGCGTCGGCGCTGCCGCCGCTGCAGCACGTCCGCGACGTCCAGCAGGTCCGTGGCTCCGGGCACACGTTCCTCGGGCAGCCGCCGCAGGAGCTCGCCGGTTACGGGATGTCGAACTACGCCAACATCTTCACGAGCCGGCAGGAGGGCGCCCCGGAGCCCGAGATGACCCTCGACGAGTTCGTGTCGACTGCCGAGGCGGCGGGCGTGGTGATGAGTGTGGTGGGCACGGCGGCGTTGCCGAACCCGCAGACGGCGTGGGTCGCGCAGTCACGCCCCGACCACTTCATCGGCTTCGCGCGGGTGTCGCCGTGGGACGGCATGCGCGCCGTCCGCGAGCTCGAACGCCTCGTGCGCGAGGACGGGATGGTCGGGTTCGCGGTCGCCGCGCTGACCGAGCTGATCCCCGCGAGCGACGCGAAGTACTACCCGCTCTACGCGAAGTGCGTGGAACTGGGCATCCCGGCTCGGATCTACTCCTCGATGAACTACGGCAGTGACCGGCCCTACGACCTCGGTCACCCCCGGCACCTGGACCAGGTGTGTGTCGACTTTCCCGAACTGACGGTCATCGGTGGGCTGGCCGGCTGGCCGTGGGTGAACGAGATGGTGGCGCTGGTCCGGCGTCACAAGAATCTCTACGTGGATACCGCCGCGCATCGCCCCCGCCACTTCGGGACCGCCGGGTCCGGCTGGGAGATGCTGCTCCAGTTCGGCAACACGGTCCTCCAGGACAAGGTGATGACCGGCCTCTCATGGCGCACTGTCGGCCAGCCGCTGGACGTGCTGGTCAATGAGTATCTCGACCTGCCCCTCAAGGACGCGGTCAAGGAGAAGTGGCTCTACGACAACGCGGCCCGCGTCCTCGGGCTCGAGTAGCGACGTGGTCGTGTTGAATCCAGTCAGTCGCCGGGTGGGGACCGATGAGCGCTCACAGCGTGGCGCGGATCGCGTCGGCTACCGCGTGTCCGCGCGCGGAGAGGCGGCTCGTGGCGAGCGAGGCGACCACGATCGGGAGCGGCGCCACGTCATCGGCGATCTCGATCGTGCGGACGGAGGAGCCCTCGTAGGTGCTCTCGGACACCGACCGCTGGTTGAGGATCGAGTACCCGTGGCCGCGGCCCACGAGCGCGCGGACGGTCTCGTAGCTCGTCGTGCGGTGGCGCACGCGGGGTTCGATCCCGAGGCCGGAGAGCAGTCCGAGGAAGTATTCGCGGCTGCGCGGCAGGTCGAGCAGGATCAGCGGTTCGTCCGCGAGTTCCCGCAGCGAGACCGCCTCGCGCTTCGCCAGGTGGTGGGCGGGATGCAGGAGGACATGGGGCCGCGAGTGCGTCACGACCTGCACGTCGATGTCCGCGCCATAGGGAAAGCCGTACGTGAGGGCGAGCTCGACGCC
>Ga0209024_1001212_pt1 | contig 24617 bp, 19 predicted proteins | sample AutmiccommunBRH5_FD_187380 | JGI IMG/M metagenome (GOLD analysis project Ga0209024, IMG submission 187380) | Deep subsurface microbial communities from Mt. Terri, Switzerland - Autotrophic microbial communities BRH/5 (SPAdes) (version 2) | ecosystem: Environmental > Aquatic > Deep subsurface >...
CTTTGATGAACTCCCATTCCAGATCGCTCATATCTGATCGCGCCATTTGCATTCTCCCGCCCAGTTTTGTGCGAGAGTGAATCACAAACTTATGCTTCTAAACAAGAATTAATGAGTGTGCTGCCTAAACCTACCCTGTACCTTGAGGCAGAATTTCCGGGAAGATGATGACGTTGAACGAGTTGAACTCAAGTTAACTCTCCAGCCTTTAGGTGTTGAACTCTCCTTGGCACCGCCGGATGGTGTGATTTCCCCAGATTGAACCCTATGCCCCTGCCTGGGTTCATAGGCTAGCCTGCGTTTCTCGAGGGTTTTGCGCTCACAAAGATAGAATCCATTGAGATAGATACAACCATAAGTCGAGAACTTGATTACCTAGATTTGATCAGTCAAACTGTTGGAGATTGGCCTGACAGGTTCCCACGGGCGCGGCCTTGGGCAGGGAGTCGTAGCGGCCCGGTGAGTGGTCTTTCAGGTGTTCTGCTGGGGGGGGGCGTCAGTCAAATGCCACTAACCGCACTCAGCGGGTCCCTGAGCGGCCCTGGGAGCCATACCGCGCCACGACACAGTTCCCGGGGTCGTCAATCAACATCGGGCGTCACACCGTGCTGTTGGTTCGTTGTTTGGTTTCGTTCGTTGCTGAAAGCTCGCAGAGGTCAGATCGGCGTTAAATACCAGCGGTGGTGGATTGATGGACCGTGCGACCCTGCGGTGTGTTCGTGTAAAGCCTTGGATCGGTCTGGCCCTGGAGTATGGCACTTTGCGTTCCCCCGGGTCCTTTTTATTATTCCCATCGCCGGACAAAGGGTCTCGAGAAAAAGCGCAGCGCAGCGGAGCTTTTTCGAAGAGAGGCCTTTGTCTGGAATGATACTACAATTTGTGTTGACAGTATTTGCGCTATACAGTATTTGGTTATAATCCCTTATATTTGATAAATAGATATACGCGCCAAAACTATGATGGGGCACAGCCCCATCATAGTTTTGGCGCTTTAATATTAATATAATAAGTACTTAAAGAGGTACATATGACTCTGGTTAGAGTCATATGTAAAAGAGAGAACCACGCGCGCGAGGCCACGATCGTTCCCTTGGTTCCGAGTGCCTTGGATCCCCTCTCTCTGCGTGAGGACTCGTAGCAACTGGTTCACAGGCCGATTGTAATGCCGTCCTGGAACCCTGGTTCGAGCGAAAACGTAGGAAAAGGACACCGCTCCCTAGAATTCTATGCCTGGATTAGCGGTTGACGATTGGTCTACCGCTAGAACTATGATCAGGGGCGCTTGCAGCGGATAGAAGCTTTTATTCCGACACTCTTGGGCATGCTGCTGAGCAGGCCACTGAGGCACTGCTTTCGCTCCCTGGTTCCATCTGGTTCCACTTGGTTCCAGATGTATGTGCCAAGTCGTTACTTTATCCAATCGGGTCTTTCTCTCTGGCTCCACAAGCAAGGGACTCGGCTCGGTGATTGCCTGGTTCCGGCGCTTGGATGAACGATATCATTTTTCACAGAAATGCTATATTCATGTACATTATTCATATGCTAGAAACGAATTTCATAGGCGTCAAAGTCTCCGACTGAAATTCACGACAAAGGAACGAAGTTCATGTTGTCTGGCCAAGAGGCACAGTTTTCAGGTCCGAGGAATGTTTTCCAAGAGCGTCGCCTTCCGGAAACCGCCACCTTGGCAGGCTATGGCGCATTGATCGATGCCTACAGGCTATCGGTGCCCTTACCCCGCAAGTTGTCTGCGACAGGAAGCCATCACCGCATCACCGAGAGCGATGCTTGGCGCATCCTGACACCGCGTCACGCTCCGAGTGCAGACCTCGATGGCCATCTCACCTTCGCGCTTAAATACGAAGGGCTCGATCTGGCCGTCCTCAAGAAATTGTTCACTGTCACTGGTTCGGACGGCATCGCAGAGATCGTGCGCAACAAGCCAACCGGAAGCTATGCGCGGCGCATATGGTTTCTGTATGAATGGCTTTCTGGCCATCAACTGGACCTGCCAGATGCGGAAGGCGGCCGCTATCTGCCCGTTGTTGATCCGGAGCAGCAGTTTGCAACCGATGGCGAAAACGTTTCTCGGTATCGTGTGACAAACAACCTGCCGGGAACCAGAGATTTCTGCCCCCTGGTATTTCGCACACGACGCCTCCTAAAGTTTATCGCGATGGATCTGCCAGGCTGCGCCCGTGCAGTCATCGCCGAAGTCCCCCGCGACCTGCTCGCGCGAACGGCTGCATTCCTGCTGCTCAAGGACTCACGTTCCAGCTACGCCATCGAAGGTGAACACCCGCCTCAAGACCGCATTCAGCGGTGGGGCCGTGCCATTGGAGAAGCTGGTCGCCAGCCCCTCGACCGGGATGAGCTGCTTCGGTTGCAGAGGATCGTTATTGGTGATGCGCGCTTCATAAAGCTAGGCTTTCGCGACGAGGGCGGTTTTGTCGGAGGGCATGACCGTGAGACGCGTATGCCCTTGCCTGATCATATCAGCGCAAGGTACGAAGATCTTCCATCCCTTATCGACGGTCTGATTGCGTTTGATCAAGGGGCATCGCAGCACGTCGACCCGGTCGTTTCCGCTGCAATCCTCGCATTCGGTTTTGTCTACATCCACCCGTTCGAGGACGGAAATGGCCGGTTGCATCGCTATATGATCCACCATGTTCTTGCGGAGCGGGGCTTTAATCCACCCGGCTTGGTCTTTCCTGTTTCTGCCGCGATCCTAGAGCGTATCGATGAGTACAGAACTGTTCTTGAAAGTTATTCTTCGCGGCTGCTGCCCCTGATCAATTGGGAGCCCACGGAGGGATTCAACGTCCGGGTTTTGAATGATACGGGTGATTTCTACCGCTTCTTCGACGCGACCCCGCATGCAGAATTTCTCTATTCATGTGTTCAGAAAACAATTGAAGAAGATTTGCCTGCCGAGACGGCATTCCTGCGAAACTATGATCTGTTCCGCAGCCAGGTCGAAGCCCTTGTCGAAATGCCTGATCGAACCATCCATCAACTGTTCCAGTTCCTCACGCAAAACGGAGGGACGCTTTCGCGTCGCGCCAAGTCCAAAGAGTTTCAAGCCTTAACCGACGAGGAAACGATCAGGATCGAAGGCGCCTATACGGAAGCTTTTGGTTCTGACGGGTAATTTTCAGACCGGCAAATCTGCACGGAAGCGTGAGCGCCAAAATAATTGTTGTATTGTCACCGGCGCGAAAAACTCCAACGTAATGGTGGCTACCATTGTGTCCAAGGAGTGCTTGCTCACGGTTCTTATCGGTGGTCCATAATGCTCTTTATGCGTCGCTCTATCGCTTCTTCGGCGTCCATCTCATAGAAAGGTTCCTTTGTCGAATAGGTCGCCTGTGCAAGAGCGTTGTGAATCGCCCCGGATTTGTCGGAGACCATCAACTTAAGTAAGGATGATGGTTATGACGAAAAGCAAAATGGCAAATCGCTACTCGCCCGAGGTCCGCGCACGAGCGGTCCGGATGGTTGTTTGAGCATCAAGGCTCATACGAAACGCAGGCGGGCGCGATCGCGGCCATTGCACCCTGACCGCTCAAAAAGCCGGATCGGCGGTATCTCCGCCTTGAAAATGGGCTTGTCCGATGGCCCTCACAAGCGGCAAAGTCAGGTTGCAAGAAATCATCTCTATTGTCTCCTTTTTAATCGAACCAAGTTGTAACCACCCTGTCTGGCCGGCCTTCACTCTTGGCAAGACTGGATGGGTATGCAAAGAACCTCCCGTGTATGCGTTATGTTGCCAACGTTCTTTTTTTGAATGTTACAGGGAAGACCGATGTCATTTGCCGAAAATAATATCCCATTCATTACCGATAGCCCGCTTTTCGATCCCAATTGGTATACCCTCACCTACCCAGACGTTCCCCAGACCAAGATCAGCCCCGCCGAGCATTATCTCCGCTTTGGTGCGATGCTAGGACGTGATCCGGGTCCGGGTTTTTCCACGTCGGACTATATCGAGATGTATCCGGATGTCGCCCATGCGAGGATGAACCCGCTTGTCCACTATGAAAAATATGGCAAGAAGGAAGGCCGTCGAACCCGGAAACAGCGGCGCCCGAAAGTAGAGGGTAACGTCATTGCGCAGTCCCGGATGGCACTGCCGGACGCCACCTTTGAATCGGATGACGAGGCCCGCGACGCTCTCAAACGGATTCTCTCCGCCGAGCTTGTGGGAAAGCCGCAAAAGCGTTTCCCCGAGTTCGATAGCGGGCTTGAAGATGAGTTGATTGCGGCTGCGGCGCGGCTCTATCAGAGCAATCCTGACCGGTATAAAAATGTACGCGCCTCGATTATCATGCCGACCTACAACCGGGGTGACCGGATCACGCAGGCCTTGCAATCGGTTCAGGCGCAGTTCCATGAAAATTTCGAACTGCTGATCATCGATGATGGCAGTACGGACAATACCCGCGACGTGCTCGAGAGTTTTGCAGATGATACCCGTATCAAAAGCTTCTGGAATAACCACGAAGGGGTAAGTGCCGCCCGTAATGTTGGCCTCGAAAATGCCACCGGGGCTCTCGTTTTCTATCTCGATTCCGATAACGTCTGGATGCCGGATTTTCTTGCGGTGATGGTCGTCGCCTTCGATACCACGGGCATGAACTGCATCTACGGCGCCTCGAAGCTGCAAAACTCGCGTAAGGAGGTTCTGGGATATCGGGGCGAGCCCTTCAACTGGGACCAGTGCCTGTCGGGTAACTACATCGACATGAACGTCTTCGGTCACCGCGCCGAGATGGTTGAGCGGCACGGGCATTTCGATGTCACCCTCGAGCGGATGGTCGATTGGGATCTTATCCTGCGTTATACGCGCGACAGCGGCGCGGCCTATTGCCCTGTGCTTGGCTGCATCTACTTCGAAGACAGCGAGGATGCCGGCCGCATTACAACCTCGAAACCCTACATCTTCCGGAAGATCGTTCACGAGAAGAACAAGCGCAACCTTGCGACAACCGCCGAAACATTCACAAAAATGTCGGTCAAGTTCGCGATCAAAATACCTGCTCCCCACAAAGTGCGCCATGCCTGGGGAGATTATCATTACGCGGTCTCTCTACAGACTGCACTTACAAAGCTTGGCCATGAGGTACGGATCGATTTACTTGAAGATTGGGACAAGCATCCGGTCAATTCGACCGACGTGACACTCGTGCTGCGGGGGTTGTCTGCCTATGATCCAAAACCGAGTGAATTCAGTATCTTGTGGAACATCAGCCACCCTGACAAGATTTCCTACGAGGAATACAACCGGTACAAGCTGATTTATGTGGCCTCTACGTCCTATGCGGCCCTTTTGAGCAAAATACTGGAACGGCCGGTCTATCCATTGCTGCAATGCACAGACTCCGAACGTTTTTGGTTCCGCAAATACCGGAATATCCCTGACGCCGCGGGTGTTTTCGTCGGAAATTCGCGCAACGAATACCGCGAGATCGTGCGTTGGGCGATGGAAAGTGACGCCAAACTGGACATCTACGGCGAACGTTGGGAGAAATTTATTCCCGAACACGTGGTCAAGAAACACAATGTTCCCAACGAAGAACTGGCGGATGTCTATGCGGGCGGTCAGTTTGTGCTCAATGATCACTGGGCATCGATGCGGGACTTTGGCATCATCTCCAACCGCATTTTCGATGTGGTTGGATGTGGCGGGCGGCTGATTTCAGACCGCATCGCCTCGGTCGAGGATGTTTTCGGCGGCGTTGTCGAAATGGTCGACAATCAGGACGAATTGAAGGCGGCCCTGAGCAGACCTTTGCCTCCGGTGTCTCGCGCACGGCGCAAGGCTGCATCTGATATTGTCCATGCCGCGCACAGTTTCGATGTCCGCGCCGCCAAGATCGTGGCGGATATCGGCAATATGCTGTTCCGGAAAGACGGAACCGGAAGCGCCGATGCGACCGCCGTGGCAAATGTCTGCCCCCCTCGGCGCACACGCGTAGGGCTTTATCTTCAACAGGGGCGTGCATGGCCCACCAGCTCGGCCTTTATCCGGCTGATCGGACCACTGACGACCGACTATGCCTGTTCGAAGCTGGAGTTGATATACCTCGACACCGCCAATGACCCACGGCTCGAAGACTGTGACATCTGTATTGTGCAACGCGTTGCCATCCGCGGCGAGGAAGCCGCGAACACCCTGCTGTCGCGGCTGGAAAGTTTGGGGATTCCGCTGTTCGTAGATACCGATGATGCCTTCTTCCTGCATGACCAGCACAAGGACGATGACGTCGCCCTGCAAAAGCTGATGGCCGCAGCCAAAGAGACCTGGTTCTCCACCCATGCCCTCGAGAAACTGTATCGCGATGTGCCGGGGGTGAAGCGGGTCCTTCGCAACAATCTCGACCCACGGTTCTGGCGCAATTACCGTAAACCGGTAAACACAACATTTGATGCCCCAAAGGTGCGCTTTGTCTACATGGGGACAGCCACCCATGACGGTGATTTCCTTGAAATCCTGCCCGCGTTCGAACAACTGGGCCGCGACATGCCAGATGCATTCGAACTGACTCTGGTCGGGGCCGTGCGTAATCCCCCCCGTCACAACTGGCTGAAAACTCTGCCCCCTCCGGCCGAAAGCGGCAGCTATCCGAACTTTATCCGCTGGCTGGTTGCGCAACAGCCCTTCGATGTGGGGATTGCACCCTTGGTTGACAGCGGTTTCAATCACGCCAAGTCAGATATCAAAATTCTCGACTATGGCGCATTGGGATTGCTGCCACTGGTGTCTGAGTGCCCTGCCTATGCGGATGCCATCTCGGCAGGGCTTGCCGTCGGATGCAAGCGCACCACACAGGATTGGCATGCCAAGGCGATGCATATCCTGAAAAACCCGACCCAATACGACTCTATGCGCGCAACCCTTCTCAGCCATGTCTGGACGCAGAGAAGCACATTGAAATTCAGCGCTTCCATGGTGGATCTGCTTTTGGCGTAGCAGCCCTGCCCTCACCCATGTCTGATCCGTTCTGACATGGTAAGGCAGCGCCGAATGTCAATCTGGGCCGGAACGGGGTGAATACCATTCACCTCTCCGCGCACATATGGCACAATATGACAGACAGAAAAAATAGGCAGATCATGACAAAGAAAAAGGCCGCGAAAACAAAACGTCAGGCGATTGTCGTTCTGGGAATGCACCGGTCAGGAACATCCGCGCTTTCGGGAATGCTGAACCTGTTTGGCTGCGACACACCACTGACGCCTATGGTGGCCAGTGATGCCAACGAAAAGGGCTTTTTTGAATCACTGCCCATTTACGAAATGCACAAAGAGTTGCTGGACTCCGCCGGTTCCAGCTGGCTTGACTGGCAACCTGTTCATGAAGGCTGGTTCACCTCGGTTCGGGCTGAAGAATTTCAACACCGCGCCGCCACCATCGTGGCCGAGGAATTTGGAACATCCCGTCTCTTCGTGTTAAAAGATCCGCGCATTTGCCGTCTGGTCCCGTTCTGGGTCGACACGCTTGAAGCGATGAAGATAAAACCCCTTATTTTGCATGTGCATCGCAACCCGTTTGATGTTGTGGCCTCGCTCTCGCGTCATCATAATATTTCCAAGGAATTCGGTATTCTGGTTTGGCTGCGCCATGTCCTTGATGCTGAGCGCGATACCCGCGCTCTCCCCCGGTATTTCACCAGCTACGAGCGTGTCCTCACCTCTTGGGGGCGTGACATAAAGCGTATCGAAAATCAGTTCGGCATCAACTTCCCGCGACAGTCGAGCCGCGTGCACAGCGAGGTGGCCAGTTTTCTGGAAGGGTCGTTGCGACATTTCGATACAAGCGCGGCCCAGCTGATAGACGAGCCCAATATCCCCGACATTGTCCGCACGACCTTCGAAATACTCGAAGACTGGAGCAAGAACGGGGAAGACAGCGCCGCCCACGCAAAACTGGACCAGATCCGAGAGGACCTGTCCAAGGTGGGCCCCGTCTTTTCCGGTCTTGTGTCCAACAGCGAAAGCTTTCGCAAGAAATTCAGTATGTCCGAGGTAAAAATTCGTGAATTCGAGGCCAAGCAGAAAGAACACGAGGCACTTCAGGCAGAATTCGACCGCATCAAACAAGAGCGTGAAGACACCAAAACGCGCCTGAGCAAGATTGAAGCGCAACTCTCGGCCGAAGTTGCCACCAGCCGGCAAATTGCCCTTGATCTGGAATCATCCGAAGCCGCAATCGCCGCAATGCATGAAGACCTTGCGCTCGCTCAAAACAAACTGCTGCAACGCAATGCAGAGCTGGACCAGATGACGCAAAAGATTGCGGCGCAGGATGCCTCTATGGCAGAACGCACGGCACGCATTGAGGAGCTGGAAAAGGACATCCAGACCCGGTTCCTGGAAACGACCCAGCTGACCCAGATGCTGCATGACGCAGAACAGCGGGCCACGGCCGAACGCTACAAGGCGCAAACGACACTGTCCCTGCTGGAGCAGGAGTTAAGCACAATTCGTGCCTCTGTGACCAAATACGAGGCCAGCGCCCACGAGAAAGCCAAAACTGTCGAAAGCCAACATGCGACAATCGCGGCACAACAGTCTCAGTTGACCACACAGGAAGATTATATTGCCGAGTTGAAAGACAGTTCTAACAGGTTATCGGCCCAATTGTCAGAACGGACTGCCACATTACAGAAAAAAGACATCAAACTGGGTGAACTGGAAAGCAACATGAAAAGCCGTTTTGCAGAAATTGCGGCCTTGACCCGTCACATCAACGATGTCGAAGAAAAAATAGCTGCCGAGCGCCTGCATCGGGAGAAACTCGAATATGCAAATATGGCGCTGCAAACGAGCACATCATGGCGTGTAACCGCGCCGATCCGGAAGCTTGCAAGCCTGTTCCGGCGGAACCAGCCCTAGGCGCGGCCCTCCGGATCCAGTCTCACCTCCTTGGAGAGTACCGCACAGTGTGGGGCAATCATGCATCGATTGCGGTTTTGGGCGAAGGTTTCAGCGCCGGATGCCATTGCTCAAACTTGGCGCGCAGGGTGCCATCGAGGGCTCTGGTTCGGGTTTGCAGCATGAGGTGCGCGCCTCTTTTTGACCAGCGCATTTACTGCCGCTTGCCGAAGCGCTTTCCAACGACGGTGTTGACGGTGCTTTCGACAAATCCGGTTGAAACACGTTCACCGTACCGTCGTCTCTCCGCATAGTTTGGGATAATCAAGGCGTTGTTGACGATGTAGGTCTCGAACTCGGACGCCGCCTTGCGAAGTGCCTTGATGCTGGCATAGTCCGTCTCGACAACTTCCAGATCGATGACAAGGTCTTCGATCGCTGCCTGACCATCGTGCAGGTTGCCGTTCCAGAGTAACCCCTTGATCTGGCGCAGCAGGCGGGCAATGGCTTCGGCCTCTACGGGATTGTGATGAGCAAGCCCCTTCACGTATTGCTGCATGACGGTGATGCGCATGGTGATGTGGAACCAATCCAGGATATGCTCAGAGGCGGGTGCCATGTGTCGCGCCATGTTGATGACCGTGTCTCCACCGTCGGTCATGAATGTCACCGGCTGGTTTTCCTGCCAGCCTTGGTCCTTCAGAACTTCATGTAGTCGCCGCTTGGGCTTGTCATCATGACTTTGGACAAGCCCAAGGTAGCGGCTATGACGATCTGTGGGGATGGATTTGCAGACAGTGACCTCGAAATGCGACTGGCCGGCGTCGCGGGACCGGACATATCCGCCGTCGATGCCGACGGTGATCTGGCCCTCAGGGTTGGGGAGTTGAGCGCGCTGGTGGGGGCTGGTCTCAATGAAGCTGTAACGCTCATCGGCCAGTTCGGCCTCCATCCGCGTGGCCACGCGCCCCAAATGCCTGCGGATGGCGTCCGGATTGAACCGTGCATCAATCGGCAGCACATCTTTCAGCAGGTCAGCCGTGACACCGAAAGATACAAGTCAGGCCCATTTCGTCTCGAGCCAGAGCAACTCCGGAGCGATATGGTCGGGCAGGAGTTCATTCAAGGGGCTGAATGTCATGGCCGTGTCATCATGGCCATGACGATGGTAGAAGCGCGGGCTGTCAATGGCGATGTCGCCGAAGACCGTCCGATATCGAATTTGCCGCCACCCCTTGCTGCGCAGCTTTCGCTCGCAGCACGTACAGCGAGCGCGTTTGATACAAAACGCCTCACATTGCGCCGCTACAACCCTCTGCTGGATGCCCAAAAGAACGGCTTTGCCTTCCTCTATGGACAGGCCAATGTCACCAGCGGTATCAAAGCCTTTGGTAAATGCGCCAATCCTATCCGTGTGAGAGGTGCCGTCTGGCGCAGTGATTGTGACGCTGATTTCGATATCCATTTTCGGGGTCCTGCCTGTTTGATTATGTCGGTTCTGAACCCCTCGCCCGCATGATCGTCTGCCGACTGGTGCCCATTTCGCGGGCGATGGAGGAAACTGTATTGCCGTTAGCGATCCTTTCACGGACCAGCGCCTGCTGATCAGCCGAAAGGGTTGATGGACGCCCGAGTGCTTTGCCTTGCGCTTTCGCACGTGCCAGTCCGGATTGGGTGCGCTCGATCAGAAGATCTCGCTCGAACTGGGCAACCGCGTTGATCACACCCATCGTCAGCTTGCCCGCAGAACTGGTCAGATCTACGCAACCCAACGTGGTACTGACATCAATCGCGTCGCGCCCCAGCCGGTCCAACTTGGTCACGACAACATGTTTGTTCGACCAACCGCTCAAGAGCGCCTGATCGAACAGACATGTTGGTGGATTTTGTGACCTAAGAAGAGTTCAACACCTAAATCATGGCACAGATATCTAGTGTCAACTTAAGTTGACAGATATTTTGAACTCCTAGAGTTGGCCAGTGTTTAGGGTGTATTTAGGTCACAGCCGACCTTCGAGAAGATCGAGGTAGTGGCGGCCGGTTCCGGCTTTTCTTCCACTTCTTCCGGTGCAGCTTCTTGAGCCGGCTTGCCAAAGATCGAGGCAGGCTTCTGGGTCTCCACCGGCTTTGGATCGGCAGGGGCTTCAGCAGCTTCCTCAGAGACTGTCTCAGGAGCATCCTCAGAGGCCTCAGCCTCTACCGGGGTGTTGGCTTCCTCAGCTTCATCTGGGCCGTCCTGGGGCTTCTCATCGTCACTGTCAGAGGCATTGTCAGGAGCCATGTCAGTGTCTTTGTCGGATGCTTTGGACGAGGTCTTGTTGGATTTGCGGCCGGTCGTCTTGCGTGTGGTCGTCTTCCGGGCAGTGCCAGCCGAACGGAAATCGACAGCGGCGGAGCCATCGGCCGAGATTTCAACGCTGACTTCTTGGTCCCCGGAGAGGGAGATCTGTTCATTTACATAGGCTTCGAGAGCTTCTGTGACTTCGTCGGAGGTGAGGATAATGCGCATATGGTTGCCCCGTGGATACTGTAAAAATGATGCCTTCTAGGACCATTTGTAGTCTTTAGGGTGCCTTAGGTGTATCGAGGGGTCTGGCGGAGCATTTAGCCTTTAGGTATTGAAATCAGGAGTTGAACTGAAGTTAACTTATTATCTAGCCGGCTAGCTTGGAATTCATCCCATTCCCGAATGGGATTTGCCCATTTTCACCTAAATCATCCCTAAACCCTGAGAGGAAATCAGAGACAAAAGGGCAAGTTAACGTAGTTTTAACCCACGTTAACTTTGAAAAGTCTCGGGTTTGGCACATTGGCCGGTCGCGAAATGCATGGCGGATGCAGATGAGCCGCAGCAGATTTAGGCGGAAGCCAAGATCTCTTGATCTGACGCGTGCTTCCTTGGTATTTTGGTAGCAGAATGCTACCTCTTGGTCAGAGTGACAGGAGGACATCATGGCCCAGTCTGTGAAACTTGACTTGGCGATGTTTTCTTCCTTCTCTCGCCGCACACTGCTACGGTATCTGGCAGGGTTCGGGCTGCATAGGAGAAGGACTTGAACCGGCGTAGTTTCTCGCCCTTGCACGCGTAACGTCCCGCCGTGGACGCCTCCAAGGTTTGCACATGCTCGCGCAGCCGCGCATTCTTCGACAGGCCGAACACGTAACGCAACCCGAGCCTGTCGCACAGGTCCAGAACCTCGGGCGTGCCATAATGGCTGTCGGCGCGCAGCAGAACCTCGGTCCTGGGCCAATGACGGCGGATTTGCCGGATCAGACGCCGGATATGGGCGGCGGCCTCCTTGCCGGTCGGGCGGCGCACCGGGCGCAGCACTGCCCCAACAAGACGTCCCTCGCCATCAAAGACCACGATCGGCTGAAAGCCGTATTCATCGTAATAGGCGTTGAACAGGCGCAGCTGCTGGTGGCCGTGGACGGTATCGAAGGTGTCGTCGATGTCGAGTACGATCTGTCAGGGCGCGCGGGCAAAGGAAGCGCAATAAAACCGCACCATCTCATGTCCCATCCGGATCAGGGCCCGGGTGTCGGCCAGGTTTTCCATACGCGAGATCGTGGGCTGCGAGCACAGCGCCGCCCCGGTCTCGGGACCCCGCTCGAGAGCGAGCTTGAACGCCGGGTCATCCCGCAGATCATCCGCGTCATTGCCATCCTCATATCCGGCGGCAATCATCATGATCCGAAACCGGATGATGTTCCTATTGACACGGCAGGTGCCTGACATCAATACCTTACGCTAAATGTGAAATTTTAACCCGACGAGTAGAAGCTGTACCATGACAAAATTCATCGTCCATATTGGGGATGGGAAGTGCGGCAGTTCTTCTTTGCAGAAAGGGTTGCACGAGATCCGCAACCAGCTGCGCGACAAAGGTATCATCTATGAAACCGCGAACGCGCATCACGGGCATTTCGATCTGGTGTCACTTGTGGGCAAGGAAAACCGCGAGGCGATTTCGGTCGAGGCCACGGTTCAGCGTGCGCAGAAAACAATTGATCTGATCCGCGAAAAATTGCGGCCCGACAGTACGGTTTTATTGTCGGCGGAATCTTTTTTCAGTTTGCCGCCTTACCTGTTGATTAAGATTTTGCAGATGATCAGCCCCAGCATAGACCGTCTTGATCTGATAGCCTATGTGCGCGCGCCTCACAGTATGTATTTGTCGCTGGTCCAGCAAATCGTCAAAGCCGACAGCATTTTTCCGATGCCCGATAAATATGCGCGCCCCGTCGATATGATCTTGAAACGCTGGCGCGACTATCCTGACGTTAACACGCTTACGGTGCACAATTTCGACCGTAGCCATCTGGTGGATGGGGATGTCGTGCCCGATTTTACCCGCGTGCTGCGGGATTTGACGGGGTTTGGAGATATTGATTTGCCATCCTTGAATGTGAACACGACTTTGTCGGCGGAACAGCTGGTTCTTTTGCAGAAATACCGCGGCATTTTTCTGAAGGATCATGACGGCGGCCCATCAGGATAGTCAGAACGTCATCAGCTATTTCGAGATGTTGAACGAGGCCGGGTTTCCCGGTAGTACCCCCGCGCTGACAGACAGCGCACGCGCCAGCCTTAAACAGGGCAATGCAGGGATATTGGAATCCTTGAACAGCGCGTTTCCCACGCTTGTTATGGCCATTCCCGATAGCCCCACAGCTGGCACTAGCCCTATGGTCTGGAAACCCGAAGGCAGTATTGCGCAAATTCTGGCGCGTATTGATCCAGCCATTTTAGCGCTGACCCGCACGCTGGTAGCGAAATTCCAGCACACCATGACCTCCGACGAGATTCAGGATATGGTCGTAAAGACCCGCGCGATCTGTGATGTGCATCAGATTGACGGTGATTATATTCTGGCAAAAACCCTCGCGCTCTGGCGCAAGATGATGCTTACCAAACGGGCTGATATTCTGGAGCGTTTGATTGCACCGCAAGATGAAGGCGCCCCGCCGATTGAAGCGAAATATCCCGACGGCCACCCGATGATCCTGTTTGGCAAAGGCGAGTGGATGTTCCTGAAGGCTGACAGCAAACGCGTGATGGAACAGATTGCAGGGACATACCCGCTCAGCGACGGATTTCAGAAAAGATGGGAAGAGCTGTTCGAGGCCCGCGCCGAGATGGCGCGCCAGATCGGATACCAGTACTTTTACGGCATAGCACCCAACAAGGAATGTGTATACGCCGACCAGCTACCTGATGGCGTTACCGTCACCCAGCAACGCCCTGTTGCAAAAGTGCTCGAAGCCGCAACCGGCCGCATTACGCACCGCTATTACCTCGATGCGTTGCTGGCAAAACGTGCCGCAGGTGAAGCTGTCTTTATCACCGGCGACACCCATTGGAACCACATCGGAGCTTTGGTGGCCTTCAACGAGGCAATGCGCGCCATGGGCCTGCCACAGATGCATGAGGATGAGTTCAAGCGCGAGGTTCGCGACATCAATGCGGATCTGAGCATGAAAATGGGTCAGACTTGCCCTGCCACTGTGTTGACAGTGCGTGACCCGAAATTCCGCATGGTGGATGACAACAAGGTCAACAATATCGGCCATCGCCGTATCTATGAAAATGAAGACAAGACATTGCCGCGTTGTGTCTATTTCCGCGACAGTTTTACATCCCACCAGCTTGAGATGTTCGCCGCGCAGTTTTCGCGTATCGTTTATGTATGGCAACCCAATATCGATTACGGTCTCATTCACGCGGAAGCCCCAGACTTTGTCATCAACCAGCAGGTCGAGCGGTTTCTGGTCGAATGCCCCGATGATGCGGACGGCCCATCGCATGCCGATTAAGAAAGCCGCAAACAGGCACAGGCGTAACAGATTGTGTAATATGACAATTTTTAAATCAGGATGGGGCATAGTATGATCAAGGCAAAAGCAACTCTGGCACAGTCAAAACAAAATTCACATGACCGCTGGATTGGGGGGGGGGAACTATCCGCGCGTGACCGGATCCTGTCGCAAGTGGTCGTGCCGATGGGGCGAAGAACCTTTACACCCGCGCCGGGCAGTACCTTTTTCGCTATGGGGTCGTGTTTTGCGCGCAACGTCGAAGAACGACTGGAACTGTCGGGCGCCAACGTCCTGAGCCGCAAAATGGATGTGCGCGACCTTGGGGCGGTCAGCGGGCGCGCGTTGGGGATGTACAACAAATATACGCCACTGTCGATTTTGCAGGAATTACAGTTTGCCAGCGGCGAGCGGGACTTCCCCCAAGACGGATTTTTACCAACAACGGAGGGTTTGTATTACGACGCGCAGTTGCGGACAAATTCCGGCGAAGCCTCGCTGGAGGACATGATTGCCCGCAGAGTTGAAATCCGCACCGCGTTTGCGCAGGCATTTCAAGCGGATGTCATAATCCTGACGCTGGGCCTGATCGAAGTCTGGTATGACACCAAAACCGATCTGTATCTTAACGAAATGCCGCCCCCGCGTGTGATTATGAATGATCCCGACCGCTTTACGTTCGGGTGTTTGTCGATTGACGATTGCCGAGCCGCATTGCGTGACATGCACGCTCTCCTGAAACGCCACAGCAAACCCGGCCAGAACATCGTTATTACGGTGTCGCCGGTCGCACTTGGCCGGACTTTTTCTCAACATGATGTCATCATCGCAAACACCACGTCAAAATGCACGTTGCGGGTGGCCGCCGTCGAATTTGCCGAAGAGCACGAAGGTGTGGATTATTTCCCCAGCTATGAAGCTGTAACACTCAGTGCGCCATCGCTCGCGTGGCAGGACGACCGGCTTCATGCCAGTGATTTCATTGTCGGGCGGATAATCAACACATTTTTGCACCGTTACGGATTGATCGATGATGCGGCTGCTGCGGGCGATATTCCAGCGGAAATGACCGCCGAAGAGGGCCTGATCATGCGATTGCGCCGCGACGTGGACAAATACAAAAGCCAGTTGATCCAGATGGAAAAGAAACTGGGGCAGGCAGAAGGGTGACGCGCACCTGCACCTTGCGGTGCAAGCCTGCGTATTTGTACCTGACCGTGCTTTATAATAAAGACGGCCATAATTGAATTTTGGAAATGTCATATGAAGATAGCGGTTATCGGAACGGGATATGTCGGACTTGTTTCGGGGGTTTGTTTTTCGGATTTTGGCCATGATGTAGTTTGCGTCGATAAAGATGCATCTAAGATCGAACGGCTGAATCAAGGCGAAGTCCCGATCTTCGAACCGGGCCTTGAGTCGCTGATGGTGCGCAATGTCGAAGCAGGGCGTTTGTCGTTCACGCTGGACCTTGCGGATGCGCTGGACGGGGCTGAAGCTGTGTTTGTCGCTGTAGGAACGCCAACGCGGCGCGGCGATGGACATGCGGATCTGACCTATGTGATGGCCGCCGCCTCCGAGATCGCACAGACGGTCAAGAACTACATCGTCATCGTCACCAAATCGACTGTACCTGTGGGCACCAACCGCAAGGTAGCCGATGTCGTGGCGCAGGCCAATCCAGCTCTTGATTTCGATGTGGCGTCCAACCCTGAATTTCTACGCGAAGGTGCGGCGATCGATGATTTCATGCGCCCTGATCGCGTGGTTGTAGGTGTGCAGACGGACCGTGCAGCGGGCGTCATGAAAGACATCTATCGCCCGCTGTTCCTGCGTGATTTTCCTGTCGTGATCACTGATCTAGAAAGCGCTGAGATGATTAAATATGCCGCCAATGCGTTTCTGGCGACCAAGATCACATTCATCAACGAAATCGCGGCGCTGTGTGAAAAGGTGGGGGCGGACGTCAAGGAAGTGTCGCATGGCATGGGACTGGACGGTCGGATCGGCAATAAATTCCTGCGAGCGGGGCCAGGGTACGGCGGGTCGTGTTTCCCCAAAGACACCAAGGCGCTGGCCCGTATCGGTCAGGAACATGCCGTACCGATGCTAATCACCGAAGCCGTAATCAAGATCAATGAAGACGTAAAGCGGCGCATGGTCGACAAGCTTATGGATCTGTGCGATGGCAATTTTAACGGTAAAACCGTCGCAGTGCTGGGTGTGACGTTCAAACCCAACACTGATGACATGCGTGATGCCCCGAGTCTGACGATTATACCCGCGCTGATTGGCGGCGGGGCGAATGTGCGAGTTACAGACCCCGAAGGCCGGCACGAAGGCGAGGCGCTATTGCCCGGTGTCATCTGGTGCGACGACAGTTACACCGCCACTGCGAGTGCCGATCTGGTGGTGCTGTTGACAGAATGGAACGAATTTCGTGCCCTTGATCTGGAACGTATGGCCGGCGGGATGGCGGATGCGCGCATGGCGGATCTGCGCAACATCTACACCGAACAGGATGCCCGTAAGGCTGGATTCAACGCTTATGCGTCTATCGGGCGGGGCCGCGAAGGCCGCCGCATATAACCCCGCAGAAGCACTCCTGCGGGTTTCCGACACCAAAAAAAATTTAACCCAAAATTCCAACAAACGCCTAGCTCCACCTAACTTTCATCTTTCCCTTAATATCCACGGGGGAGGCCAGAGGTGGTCCTGCTTTTTCGACCAGAATGCAGCCCGGTTAAGGTGGATCAGGGTTTCACATCAGGCTGCCATTCTGGAGAGTACCGCAAAGTATGGGGCAATTGCCGTTGGCAGCCATTGATGGCACGATTGAGACATGGATGCGCCAGGGGATATTATTCAGCTGAAGGTTCGGCTTTTGGGGATCAGTCCGATGATCTGGCGCCGCGTGATGGTTCCAGCAACCATGACGTTGCACGAGCTGCATGGGGTTTTGCAGGTGGCCATGGGATGGGAGGGCATCGGTCGATCATCTTTCATAAGTGTGCTTGACGCATATTTCAGTTGGTTATTACTTTCTATTGCTCGACGGCAATCCTTGTTTTCACAAATTTATGTGTCCTCATTCCGGTGGGATAAAATACCAGACTCTGAACATGTAAAACTGACATCGGGTATGAACTTCTGTTGTATTTAAAGGACTAACGGTAAAAATCATCTTGTATCGTACTAAAATCTAACGCTGCACATATCTCGTTAGTCCGTACGTGCGCAGCGGATTTCCTTGCTTTATCAACATTCAGTGTCGCACCTATCAAGTTTTGCAGTCCTTTCTTGGAGTAGATTTTCATGACATTTAATTCAAACCTTCTAATCGAAATTACCTATGCAAAATTTGATCCAGAATCACAACCCTTACTCCAGCCTCGAAGGCGCACGGCTGCTTCAAGTGGAAATTCAACTTTCTCACTCGAATTCCGCTAATCACTTACGCGGCTATGTTTCTCTGACAGAATAAACTCTACGAGTCCCACCGCCACGGTTGGATAAGCGATTTGGTCACGGTTCATTGCTACCATCGCGGCAACTCTGATTATTGCAGCCTGCCGATCGACGCCGGTTGCTATCAGGCGACCGACTTCTTCATTTATATCTGCGGTCATTTCCTCGAATGAAAGCCAAGAATGGATAAGCTGCATGTCAACTCCATGGATACAATTTAACAGTTGCGCGTTAAGAGCATCCATCAGATGGTCCAGTTTAATTGATAGTGCATTGTCGGCCTTTCGTCCATTGGGATGAGGCTTTCTGACGCGGGCGGGCTGTATGCCAAAGCACTGTGCGGCCTGACGCTGTTAAAGTGGACGCGCCATTGCTCGATCAGGATTTCGGGTTAGGGACCGGCTGGGCAACACCACCGAACGACCAAAGGATTCTATGTGACCTATGTCAGGAACGTTGAAGTTGAAAAATAACCAGCACATAAGATGCATGGGGATAGTCAATTTTCATCTTCAGCCCCTGGTGGTTTTGCGACTTTCAATGGGTTTTGCTTGGCAGCTCGTCGATCAACATAGCTTACGGCGACGTGCCGCAGACCACCCCTGTTCCCCTGCCGGCCACCCTGCCCATGCTGAGACTGGGGCAAGGGCTGTTCGGTGCCGGAATGATACGGCGAAAACGAACCGTAGGCTGCCGCGCGAGCCTCAGATGTAACGGGGATCTTATCGCCGAGCATCCGCGGCTTGTGCAGCCCTGTGAGGCTGTCACATCCTGATGCATGGAATGCCCCCACTGAAGTTCTCTAATCGCATTGATCAGACTAATTGATCAATGCCTAATGAAAACTGAGCTAAGAGGCCACACGGCGCCTCGGAATATCAACTACCAGCACCTGAAACCATCGCTCCAATAGACCAAAGCCCGACCATTCATCAACGCTCAAGCCGGCGCCGTCAGATCAGGCTGCTCGCCAAAGCTAGGCGCCCTCGCGTTACAACCAAGACGACATTTGGCGTTTGAAACTTTCTCGTTTGGTTCACGGTTTGTCGGAGTGGCTTTTGAAACACTAGCACATTGTTTTCAATGAATTTGAAGCCGGATTGCAAATCCGTGAACAGGAGTTCGATTCTCCTACTCGCCTCCATTTAAAATCAATTACTTAGCGGATTTTTAGGCAACGCGCGAAAGCGCGTCTAAACATTTGTCTAAACATTCTGTTTTTGTTCCGTTCTCAAATGCTCCCTCAAAAAGCAGGGAAGCAGCCATGTTGGTAGCTCTGAAATCAGCTGGTCATGGGTAGTCAGCACGCCTCGGCGTTCGCTTGCGCGCGCTACCACTCTAAGCAATTGCAGGGCGGAAACTGGCACCACGTCGAAGGCCGCTGGCGGCTGCGCGACCTCTGACGGTCAGAGCTGCGCCAGAGGCGCTTGACTGACGGGGGTCTCCGCGCTTGCGCGGGGGTGTCGGTCAAATCGCTCTCCCAGCGTCACACAAACTCTCATCAGGCAATCGCCCTGGGACACGCGCAGCTTGCGAGCATGTCCCAAGGCGATTGACGTGCCGCGCCCCATCCTCGTTTGTGGGGCGCGGCTGGATATACATTCTTGATACTATATCCTTTTAGTGACCGTGGTTTGAGCGGGGCCGAAAAAGTGAAATACAAACAGATGCTTACCGTAGTCATGTCAATTCTAGTTTCGTTGTATGCAACGCGGCCCGTAATGGGACTAACAGACCACGCCGTGCAAACTCTGGTCACTAAATAAGGTATCTCACCTTGAAGGGCATCTGCACACACCTGCAGGTAACAAAATGTTTCAATTGTTACATTGGCCTATATGCTTCTAGTGACCGCGGTCGTGAAGTCGGATTTGCGTCAATCTCTAATCTTGTCCTAACTGGCTCATAGAAGCGTTTGCATGGGATTTTCCCATTCGTCCATCCGGACGCGCGAACGCAGGCTTGAGAAGGTGCCAGTTGTGAAAATGGACAAGATCAGATCACTGCAAATCTGCAAGCTGACTGCTTGTCGGCAGCGGCCTAAGTCATTGAACAGACTCACTTCGGCCAATGCCTTTCCCGCACACGCAGAGCGAGACCGTCAAACGCCTTGCTTGCCCAAGCCCTCTCTGCGGCTTGCAACGTCAATTCTCGTGGCGTTCCATCAACCCGCATCGCGGCCTCTGCGGTGGGTGTAAGAAAATGGCTTCCACCAAACTTGAACAATCGGCCCTTAGCTTGCTCGCTGCCTTTGAGAATGCGGGCAAGTCAGTCAGCCGGGTCATCGTGGAAGGAAAAAAGATTGAGATTGTTCTTTCCACAGAGCATGATTCCGATGATTTCGACAGGATAGACATGCGCCATGGCAAAACGTGAGCTTCCAAAGCACGTCTACAGGCAAAGCAATGGAATTTACTTCCAGAGGCGCGGCTGGCCCTCGCAAAAGTTCCAGAACGAATTTGGAACGGCGGAATTCTGGACCGAATACGCTGGCATCCTCTCTCAAAAGGACGCGCCCCGCAAAGTGGTCGCGCGCAATTTCGGCGCTTTGATCGACCACTATCGAAAATCGCCGCGATACAAGAACCTCAAACCGCGCACGGGTCTGGACTACGACAAATATCTCGATTTCTTCCGCGAGATTATGGGCGAGGCAAACCCTGCCAAGATGCAGCGCAAGGACGTGATCCGCCTCCGCGATGCAAACGCCGAGAAAGCCTATTTCGCCAACTACTCGCTCCGCGTGTTGCGTATTCTCATGGAACACTGCGTAGACTTGGGCTGGCGCGAAACCAACCCGGCGCGGGGCGTACCTGAAATCAAAACGGCCAAGACAGAGCGCGAGCCTTGGCCGCGCGAGCTTCTCGACGTCTACCGGGCACATTGCGCCCTTGGCACCAGAGAACGCCTTGTCATGGAACTGTGCGTTGGCACGGGCCAGAGGATCGGCGACGTCCTCACGATGCGCTGGTCGAACATCGAGAACGGCGCTGTCTGGGTCCGGCAAAGCAAAACCTCGAAAGAGCTTTGGGTGCCGATCCTGCCAGAGCTACAGGCCGCGCTCGACGTCGCTAGTCGTCACTCAGTCTACATTCTCACAAACGAGCAAGGCACCAACCGCTGGTCCTACAGAGGCGCCTCAGCCGCCGTCAGGAAGGTCAGAGAGCAGATCGGGGCGGTGGCTTACGATATTCACAGCTGGCGCTATAACGCCGCCTGTGAGCTTCTGGAAGCGGGCTGCGGCGACGACCTGATTGCGGCTGTGACGGGACAAAGCCCCGCGATGGTGCAGCATTATACTAAGAAAGTGCGTCAACGTATCCGGGCGGTGCAGGCGCAGCAGATGAGGACGGAACGGCATCGGAGCTGAGCGTAGTCCATACGTCAAGCACGATACTTTAGTTGATCGAGATCGTCGCATTGAAAGTGCGCGTTGTTATGTTGTCTGCACCCATGCCGGCGATCGCCATTTCGAGGTTCTTGTCGACGGTTTTACTGACGATGATGCCCCGAACGTCTTGGCCTTCGTAGTCCACCTCATTGGTCCGCACGTGTCCGATGTATCTCAAGAGCTGGCCGATGACTTTGTCGGAAGCGCGGCCCTTCTTCAGCTCCACCACGACTACCGCGCCAGCTTTGTCCCGGCAGAGGAGGTCAATCGGACCGGTAATCGTTCGGTACTGCCGACCGATCAGCTCAAGACCATCCTCAAGTAGATGAATGTTCTTCTCGAGATAGTCCTCGAGCATCTTCTCGCTAATTTGGGCGTCTATGACCTCTTTCGAGGCCGCGACGTCGGCCATTTTTTCGGGCTGACCTGAATCGATGTAGAAGTCAGTCGCCTCATCCTTGGTTGGAAAGCGCTCGTGATCGCCGTAGTACGAGAACCAGTCCTTTTCGTCGTCAAATTGGATGAACACAGCTTCAGTTCTGTATTTTCGGACGATGTCTTCGGCTTCATATTTTGCCGACAGTTTCAGCTTCACTGCCACCTTTCCGCTGGCCCTGTCGAGATAGTCGCAGTAAGTGAGAAAATGCATTGCGTACGAGCGGTTCAATTTGATGGTGTTGACCAAGTTCGAGCGACGCCCGCCAAAGTCGTGTAGTTCACTTGCTAACAACTCTATCAAATCCTGATCGGTGACGCTCAGCTTCCGAAATTCGTTGATCCAATTGACTACTAGGTCCAGCTCCTTGTCCGTTTTAGCCCTAGACACGAACAGCACATACTCGATGTGCGTAATATAATATGAGCAGTGCAGCAGGACATCGAGCAAGAATATATGAGGTCGGATCCTGAGCGTCAGGACGTTCTTTCCTTGGGTTGGGTTGTACACTTGATAGCGTTGTACTTGCCGCGCGGCGATCGACGACGGATCGTTGGCGGTAAGATAAGCGTTCCCAGCCGGTGTGACGACGATCTTTTCTTCGTCCTCGATCCACGCGAGGCCGAGGAATTGAAATACAATCCGATACATTCGAGCCATCGCCGTCGCGTCTGGCTCGGTTTGACCATTGCCACGGCGGTTAAATAAGCCAGCGTCCTCAAGAGCGTCGAGGAATTTGGGCTGGGCATCGTTCCAAGTTGATCGTTCAAACTGCTTAAGCACACGGAAAACTTCGATGACATTATCCGACTGAAGGGCACGCCCCTTCGGGAAGTACCAGTATACGTCGTCCCTCGCCCACCACTCGAGGAACGGCTGCCATGCTTTCAATCTCTTTGGCAGTTTGCCCATCGGTTACTCTTTCGAAAAAAGGTCCTCTTGAACCTCGGCGGAACCTTTACCAGCGCCACGGCCATACGTTGTCTGCTTATGCTTACGTTCCACGCGCGTCTTGTCGAGGTCTTCGTTGGATATTTCTTTAATTTCAGATTTTTCGGCTCGGTATTGGTCCAATTCCTTGGAGGTCATGTAATCTGGTCGACCGACAAGCCAGTTAAATTCTTGACCCCATAAGGTATGGTCCACGCGCTCCTTCGCCATGCGGTGATAATTGCCAGCCAGTTCAATGCCGATAGCCCGGCGCTTCAGCATCTTTGCGGCGCAAGTCATTGTTCCAGCCCCGTTGAATGGGTCGAGCACGATGTCACCCTCGTGGTCTGATGCTTCACCGAAGGTATACATCTTCATGAACCGCGCTGGCAGCTTGTTTGGAAAAGGCGCTGGGTGGCTGAGATTGCGCTTTACATCAGCAGGATACATGAACCAAACCTGCTGGCATAGGTCGATCCATTCATACTGCAGCAGTCGATTGGCTTTCTTCGTTTCAGCTGAGACCTTCTTCGCAGTCCCCGGCTTGACGTAGACATTCATGAACTCGACAGTGTTGTTCTCGAAGATGTTGGGTGGGTGTGGATAACTGCCGAACATCATCTTTGACGTCTGCTTCTGCCAGACGAAGAGGCCGTATCGCCAGAACTCTGAGTTTCCCATCAGCCAAGTATCGATGTCCGAGGCGATGTTTTTCAGGTGTCGAGGCGTCTGCGGAATGATCTTCTTCGGGATTGGCATCACGGGCGTGTTGATGATCATCTTACCGTTTGGACGCAGCACCCGGAAACAAGCGTTCCAGATTGACCCGAGCCAATCAATATATTCTTCGTATGACTGGCTGGGCAACGAAGAGTTGTCCTCATATTCGACCGCTGTCCAGTAAGGGGGGGAAGTCACGACCATATCAATCGACGCCTCGGGAAGCCTCGCTAGTGCCTTGAGAGCATCGTCGTTGATCAGGGCGATTTTCCCCGATTCATCCACATAGTCCGCGTATTCTAAAAAGTTCACAGGATTGGTGCCTCCGCTCAAGCTCTATTTGTCGAGCGGATGGCACGTGTGGTCAACCCGAGAAACGCCGAACAACAGCAGTTAGCGTTACCTAGGGGCGTACTGGCTGCGCTTAGGAGTCGTAGCCAAAGTGTGAAGTTGGCTAGTTAATGTGGATGCTAGTTGCTTTCGCATTCAAAGAGGCACCACTGGGCACAGTTGCTAAAGCTTTGGCGCGTCTATACCCGCCAAGCGAAAGTTCGTCTTCAGAATGGGTCAATTTTATTACAACTGTCAACGCCGCGCTGCGCAAGACCGGCGCGCAAAGGCGACTACAGGCAGGCCGTGAAACGGATTTTCAACTACTATGAACCGCGCCATCTGCGTCTAAACATTCATTATATGTTCTGCTAAGAAACACGGCGTCCCTAAACATAAATACATTTAAAATCCGACATATACCTAGTCTTGCAAATCCGTGAACAGGAGTTCGATTCTCCTACTCGCCTCCATTGGCCCCCTCACCATTGGCCCCCTCTTCATGATTGCCCCATAGCGGCGCCGTCGGCAGGATAAGGCCGCAAATAGTCCGGCACGGCTGGTTCGACGCCATGACCTCTGGCCGTTGAGGTAGGGAACCGGCACGCCTCCAAAAGATCGCTCCGAGACGCCCGCGCTGCCCTG
>Ga0209024_1001213_pt1 | contig 24590 bp, 22 predicted proteins | sample AutmiccommunBRH5_FD_187380 | JGI IMG/M metagenome (GOLD analysis project Ga0209024, IMG submission 187380) | Deep subsurface microbial communities from Mt. Terri, Switzerland - Autotrophic microbial communities BRH/5 (SPAdes) (version 2) | ecosystem: Environmental > Aquatic > Deep subsurface >...
CGGCGCCACCGGCCTCCACGTCTCCGGCCAGGGCATGCGCGAGGGCGTGATCCGCGGGATGGTGTCCGAGGCCCTCCCGGCCCCCGAGGTCGCGCGAGCCGCCTCGGTGCGTTCGCTCTGTCGCGCGTTCTACCGCTGGAACCAGCCGCACGCAGACCGCCGGGCGCAACTCGCCGTCGCGCTCTTCGATGTGCTCATGCCAGACGCCGACCCGGTCCTCCGCGAAGCCCTCGAGCATGCCGCGCAGGTGATCGACGTCGGCGCGACGATCGATGTCTACAACCGACACGCGCGCGCCGCAGACGTCGTGGTGGACGCAGACCTGCAGGGCTTCTCCCACCGCATGCTCGTCGCGGTCGCTTCGCTGCTCCTGCTCGCCGAGCGCGCGGGGACGAGCCTCAAGCAGTTCCGCCCGATCGTCGACTCACTCCCTGCCGATGAGCTCGCCGCCGCCGCGACGGTCCTCGACCTCGCGGACGAGGTCGAGCGCCGCTCGCCGCCGACGACGCTTGGCGAGCCGACCGTGGTAGTGCGTGACGATACGGTTGAGGTGCACGCTCCGGTCTCGCGCTGGTGGCGTGGCGAGGAGAGCGCAGCGCGCTTCCACGAGACGTTCGGTCGCGACCTCGAGATCATCTCTGCCCTCGACTGACTTCGGGCACGCCCGCCTCGTGCTCCGCACGTCACATGCCCCAAAATCGGTACTTAACGTGCGGCAGCCAACATGCTGGTGTGGCCGTTTACAGAAGCCGCAGTGTTCTCGGCCGCAGCGCCTCGCGGGTCACCCGCGAACCCTCTGATGGTCGGCGTCGGCGAGAGCCGGCGCCGTTCCATTTTGAGGCGTACGTCAGGGGCAACCCACTTCCACCAGTTGTCCTCGCTCGCACCGTGAGCGTCCAGGCACAGTCCCACTACGCGGGACCGCCACTGCATGTAAATGAAGAGAAGGAGAGAGATATATGACACCCGCTATCACCCCTCACACGAACGCCCAGCAGCCGGGGCACCTGGGCACTGAAGCCGCGTTGAACGACGCGCTGGCTCGCCAGGGCCTCCCGCCCGTCGCCGGCCGCCGCTCGGTCGCCGGTCTCAACATCCCCAGCGTCTTCGAGATGCTGGAGGAGACCGCGTACGACCTCGCGGTGCTCGCGGGCGAGCAGCTCATCGCCGCACTCGGCCGTCCGATCGCCGTCCGCTACCAGGACGAGCACCGCGGCATCATGGCCCCGCACGACGCGGTCTCCGACCTCGACGAGGAGATCGAGGCGCTCCTGCGCCGCCGCCTCGCGGTCCGGCACTCAGACCACGCCGTCCTCGGCGAAGAGGGAGGCCTCGGCGGCGCACTCGGCTCGCCGTTCACCTGGACGATCGACGCGATCGATGGCACCGCGAACTTCGTGAACGGCGTGCCGTTCTACGCCTCGTCCATCGGTGTGCTGCTTGAGGGCGTCCCGGTCGCCGGCGCGGTGTGGTGCTCCACCACTCACGCGCTGCGCCCCGGCGTCTACCACGCGCGCCACTCGACCCAGGGCGGTTCGTTCCGTTTCGAGGGCCGCGGGATGGCCCTTGCCGGCCGCCGGTCGGTCGGCCTCCAGCGGAGGCTCAGCACTGCGCCCGCTCCACACAAGATGCGCGAGCCGGGCTGGGACCACCGGAACTTCGGCGCGGTCGGCCTCGAGTCGGCACTCGTTGCCGCCGGGGTGCTCGCCTCGGCGCGTACGTCACGGTCACGGTCGTGGGAGGTCGCGCCGGGCGTTGTCCTCGTGCAGGCCGCGGGCCACGAGGTGTGGACGCAGGGCGCCGACCGCTGGGAGCCGTTCGAGCGGTTCGAGGACCCCGAGACGTGGGCGCAGCCGCTGCTGTTCGCGGACGAGGAGGCGGTAACCGCACTGCGTGTGGGAGCCCTCGCCCTCTAGTCAGGAGCGGGGCGACCGCCCCTAGCGCCCCACTCGCCAGCCCCACGCAATCGCGCGGGGCTGCCACGTCCCCGCGCCGATCTCGCGCGCGTTGAACGCGGACCACGCGAGGCCGAACGTCACGAGCGCGAGGCTGGAGAGCTTTGTGCCTCGCCCGCTCGTCGTCTAGTCGTCGGCCTCCTCGGGCAGCGGCGGGTAGACGCGGCGGAGCAGCAGGAAGCCGATGATCCCGGCGAGCGCCGAGGCGAACAGGATGCCGAGCTTCGCATCTGTCAGGAGTTGCTCGTCCGTGAAGGACAACTCCGTGATGAGCAGGGACACGGTGAAGCCGATCCCGCCGAGGGCGCCCATTCCGATCACCGCCGGCCACGTCACGCCGGTCGGCAACTTGGCGCCGAGCCGGACGGTCGCCCAGACCGCGATGAAGATGCCGAGCGGCTTTCCGATGAGCAGCCCGAAGAACACGCCGAGCGCGACGGGCGCGGTCAGCGCATCACCGAGAGTGCTGACGCTCATCGATACCCCCGCGTTCGCGAAGGCGAAGACCGGGACGATGACGAAGGCGACCAGCGGCTGCAGTTCATGTTCGAGCCGGTCGAGGGGGGCGATGCTGCGGTTCGAGAGGAAGCCCAGTTGGCGGAGCGCGTGGGTCTTCTGCTCGTGCGCGAACTCCTCGTCGTGCGACCTCGACGCCTCGTCGAAGCGCTGGATCTCGTCACGCGCGAGCTCGGTGAAGCCTTCCTCCGAGTACCACGCCCGCCACGGGGCGAGGACGCCGAGGAGCACGCCCACGATGGTCGGGTGGATGCCGGACGAGACCGTGGCGCCCCAGGCGACCACGCCGAGGGCGATGTAGACCGGGAGGTACCAGACGCCGTAGTGGCGCAGCACCATCGCGAGGACCAGCAGTCCGCCGGCGAGCGTGAGCGGCCCGAGGGCGAGCTCGCTGGTGTAGAAGATCGCGATCACGATGATCCCGCCGATGTCGTCGACGATCGCGAGGGCCAGCAGCATCACGCGGAGCCCGAACGGGACGCGCTTGCCCACGACCGCCAGCACACCGAGCGCAAAGGCGATGTCGGTGGCGAGCGGGATGCCCCAACCACCGGCGCCCGCGCCGCCTGCCACCAGCAGCGTGAAGATGAGGGCCGGGGCGACCATGCCGCCGACCGCGCCCATGATCGGGACGATGACCCGACGAGGGTCGGAGAGCTCGCCGATGACGGTCTCGCGTTTGATCTCGAGGCCCACGACGAAGAAGAAGACCACCATCGCGGCGTCGTTGATCCAGAAGTGGACGGATCGGTCCAGGCTCCAGAAGCCGAGGTCAACCGCGAAGTGGTGTTCCAGGATCTCGTGGTAGGAGTGGTCCCACGGTGAGTTCGCCCAGATCAGGGCGATGACGGCCGCGATGAGCAGGACGATGCCACCGGCAGTCTCGGTGGCGATGAACTGCTGGACGGGCCGGGTGAAGCGGTCAACCCGCTGGCGGCGCTTCGCGGTCAGCGGGTCCAGAGCGTGAGCGAGTGGCTCTAACACGGGGGCTCCGATGCTGAGTGGTTGATGGCGTGAGGTATGGCGGGGCTAGGTCGCTACTAAGACGCTTCCGCTGATGCTTCGACTTCGTCCTTCTCGCGGGGCGCGACGGGCCGTCGCGACGGCTCATCGTCTGGGCGCGTGTCGCCGCGAGCGGCCTCGCGGGCGTCGTCGCCGTACGCACGGCCGTAGGCGTAGTAGTAGTAGCCGGCCTCACGTCCCGCGACACGGTTGAGGATCACGCCCGCGATCGGGCGACCGGACTGCGCCAGCTCCTCGATCGTCGCCTTCAGCGCGCCACGTCGCGTCTTGCCCGCACGCGCGACGACCACGAGGCCATCGACCAGCGTGGAGAGGACGGAGGCATCCGTCACGACGAGCGCAGGCGGAGAGTCGAGGAGCACGATGTCGAAACGGCCGCGGAGGCGCTCCAGCACCTCCTGCATGCGGGCAGAGCCCAGCAGTTCGGACGGGTTCGGGGGGAGTGGGCCGGCGGTGACCACGGAGACGTTCGTGTAGATCGAGCGCTGCACTGCGCGGTCGATGTCGGGCTCGCGCGCAAGCAGCAGGTTGGTAAGGCCCTCGCCATTCTCGAGCCCGTACACGCGGTGCAGGGTGGGGCGGCGGAGGTCGGTGTCGATCACGCAGACCCGGTGGCCGGCCAGGCCGAACACGACGGCGAGGTTAGCGGCCGTGGTCGTCTTGCCCTCGCCCGGCCCGGGCGAGGTGATCAGGACAAGCTTGCGGTCGCGGCCGAGGTCGATGGCGTACGTGAGGTTCGTGCGGGCGGCTCGGTACGCCTCGGCCACCGTGCTTCGTGGCTTTGTGGCCGCCTGGAGCTGCTCGCGTGGCGAACGCATGCCCTCGAACTTCTCGATCCGCCCGAGGGTCGGCAGGCCGGTGATCTCCTGCGACTGCTCCGGGCCTTTCACGGTGTCGTCCAGGTACTCGACCAGCAGGACGATCCCGCCCGCGGCGCCAAGCGCGAGGATACTGGCGAGTACCGCGTTCAAGAGTGGCCGCGGCGACACGGGCTCGGTCGGCGCGATCGCGTCTTCGACGATGGAGACCTGTCCGGGCCGGTCGGTGAGTTCGGCTTGGTTGGTAGAAATGAACGCTGTCGCCACGGTGTTCGCGATGCGCGCCGCGAGTTCAGGCTCACTCGCTTGCCCCGAGACCTCGAGAAGTGTGGTTCCCGCGGGATTGGAGACGGTCAGTTGCTCGTCGAGCTCGTCGATCGTGAAGGGCAGTTGCCCGTCCTCGATCGCCTGCTGGAGGACGGGGCGGAGCGTGACGAGGCGCGAGAACGTGTTCGCGAGCCGCTCGGCGGTCTGCAGATCGTTGAGCTGGACGACACCCTCGGTCTGGCGTTGTGTGATGAGCAGCCGGGTGGTGGCCTCGTAGGTCGGGGTGATCTGGAGCGACACCCCATACCCGAGGGCGCCACCCACGAGGGTGGAGGCGACGAGCACCCACCACCACCGTCGGACCACGCGCCAGGTGAGTGTCAAATCCATTCCGGGAAGTCTCCCACTGCATGGGGTTTACGTCACCAGCAGACTATTCTGAGACAGTTGGGGGAGGCGTCATGGCGCTGGTGCTCATCGTCGAAGATGACGTCACGATTCGCGAAACCATCGCATACAACCTGCAGCGAGACGGCCACGAAGTCGTCACCGCTGAGGATGGTGTGTCCGGGCTCGATCTTGCCCGGGAGCAGTCCCCCGATCTCGTCGTCCTGGACGTGATGCTGCCGCGGATGTCGGGCCTGGATGTCTGCCGCCTGATCCGTGCAGAAACGCCCGTCCCGATCCTCATGCTCACCGCACGAGACTCCGAGGCGGACGTGGTCCAGGGTCTCGACCTCGGGGCGGACGAGTACGTCACGAAGCCGTTCTCGATGCGAGAACTGCGGGCACGCGTTTCCTCGTTGCTGCGGCGCGACCAGATCTCGCGCGATGCCGGCCCTGCGGCGGCATCGCGGAACGGCTCGTCTGAGGCGTTGACCGCCGGGGACCTCGTCCTCTCGCCCGCACAACATGAACTCACCCGCCGAGGGCTGCCGGTCAAGCTACGCCCTCGAGAGTTCTCGCTGCTCGAGTTCTTGATGCGGAATCCCGGGCAGGTGTTCACCCGCGACGTGATCCTGGAGCAGGTGTGGGGACTGACCTACCCGGGCGAGACGCGCACGGTGGACGTCCACGTCCGATGGCTGCGCGAGAAGATCGAGGAAGACCCCTCCGATCCTCGCCACATTCAGACCGTGAGGTCGGTCGGGTACAAGTTCCAGCCATGAACGCCGACCGCATCGCTGGGTGGCTCCTCGTCGCGGGCGGGGTTGCGCTCGCGGTGGTGATCCTCCCGGCGGGCTTCGCGGCCGTGGTTGCAGCCATCGCGGTGGTCGTAGCGGGCGTGACTTTCGGGGCACCGCACGGTGACCGCTCCTCCGAGAGCCCTATGCCCCCGGCGGGTGCCCCGGCGACACCGCCCCCGCCTGAGCGCGAACAGATGACGGCCCTCCTCGACCTGTTCTCGGAGGGAGTGCTGTTGCTCGACGCCGAGAACACGGTGATCGCGGCGAACACCGCCGCTGCGCAGATCCTCGGACGGCCGCGGGCGACGATGACCGGCGTCTCCTTGATCCGCGCGGCCCGCGATCACGTCTTCCTGGATGTGCTGCGCGAGTCGGCCGCCGAGCCGCGCCAGGTCGAGCTGGGCGAACAGCGTGTGATCTTCGCGACGGCCACGCCCGTCGCGTCCGATGACATCCGCACGGTCCTCACGCTGCAGGACATGACCGCCCTCCGGCGGGCCGAACGGGCGCGACAGGATCTGATCGCGAACGTCTCGCACGAGTTGCGTACGCCCATTGCGGCCGCACTGGCGCTCGCCGAGACGCTCGAGTCGGGCGTGGACGAGCCGGATCAGCACGCTCGGTTCTCGCGCCAACTGACCTCGGAGATCGAGCGCTTGGGCCGCATCGTCGACCGACTCCTACGGCTGTCGCGCCTTGAGTCCCGCGCCGAGGAGTTCCAGCTGGAGACCGTGAACATCCAGGAACTGCTGTCGGAGGCGGAGCGGCGCATCGCCCCCGTCGCCGAGCGTCGTAGCGTCCAGATGCGGTGCGAGGTCGATCCCGGCACGCCCCCAGCTCGCGCCGACCGCGAGCGCGTCCTCGAGGTGCTCTCGAACCTCATCGACAACGCGATCCGCCACTCGCCCGAGGGCGGAACGGTGCGACTTCGGGCGCGAGGCCTCGAGGAGGGCGTCCGACTCGACGTCAGCGACGAAGGCCCCGGGATCGCTCCGCAGGACCGCGTGCGGATCTTCGAGCGCTTCTACACCGGTGACCGTTCGCGGGGAGAGGGCATGGGCACCGGGCTCGGGCTGGCCATCGCCCGGCACATCGTGTCCCGCCTCGGCGGTGAGATGTGGGTGTCCGACGAGGTGCCCGGCGCGACCCTCTCCTTCACGCTCCCGTACCCCGAGCCCGACGACGCCACGGCCGAGGGGGCCGAGCCCGTCCCGCCCGTGGAGGCCGACGCGAGCTAGCTCGACGAGTCGGCGCTGACGCGCTCACCCGTGACCATGAAGATCAGCGTCTCGCAGACGTTCGTGGAGCGATCCCCTACGCGCTCGAGGTTGTGGGCGACCCACAGCATGTAGGTCTGCTCCTGGGCGCGGCTGGGATCCTCGATCATTGTGCGGAACGCGTCCGAGTAGACCCGGTCCTGGAGGCGGTCCAGGTCGTCGTCCGCGACCAGGACGTGGTGGGCGCGGTCTGCATCGTCTTCGCGCAGCGCTCGAAGCGCGTCGTCCAGCATCGCGAGCGCCTTGTCCGCCATGGACGGGACGAACCCGAGGCGGCGCGGCGGCTGGGTGCTCCCCATCATGTCGTTGATCTCGGCGATCCCTCGGGCGTGGTCCCCGATCCGGGAGAGGTCCGCGAGCATCTCGAGGAACCCGACGAGGCGGCGGCAGTCCCTCGCCACCGGCTGCTGCTCCGCGACCGCGATGATCGTCCGCTCTTCCAGGCTCCAGCGCAGTTGGGTGGCGTCCTTCAGGCGTTCCGAGAGCCCTCGCGACCGTCGTACGTCGCCCTGGCGGAGCGCCTGCACGCTCTCATCGACGGCGTCGCGCACGGTCTTCCCGAGGGCGATCACGTCGCCTCGGAGTTGGTCGAGCTCGTGTTCGAACGTGTCGCGCGCCATGCCGGAATCGTAGGTCTGCGGGCGGCTCCGCCATTTAAACGAGCATTAACCCCGGGGCCAGACCATCCGACTTGGACAGAGGGAAACCGCCGCCCGGGAACGAAGCCCGGGGCGGCACCAGATGAAGGAGCCTGAATGGCATTCAAGCGTTTAGTAGGCAGGCGCACCATGCTGCTCGCCGTCATGCTCGGCATGATGAGCATGCTGGTCGTGGCCTGTAGCGACGACACCGCGGACGCCGGCGATGACACCGCCGCCACGGCGACGACCGCGACGACGGCGGCCGGTGGCGAGGCAACTCCCGCCGCGACTGAGACGATGCAGGGTATCGACTACGGATCGCTCTCGGGCACCGTCCGCGTGGACGGTTCCTCGACGGTCTTCCCCGTCGGTGAGGCTGTCGCCGAGGAGTTCTCGAAGGTCTCCGATGTCCGGGCGAACGTGGCGTTCTCCGGCACCGGTGGCGGGTTTGAGAAGTTCTGCCGTGGCGAGACTGAGTTCTCGCACGCCTCGCGGCCGATCAAGGACTCCGAGGTCGAGGCCTGTGCCGAGGCCGGCATCGACGACATCGTCGAGCTCCAGGTCGCCATCGACGCGCTGACGGTCATGGTGAACCCGAACAACGACTGGGCCTCCTGCATGACGGTTGAGCAGCTGCACAACACGTTCGTGGCGGACGGCTACTCGAACTGGAACCAGATCGACCCGTCCTTCCCGGACGCCGAGATCGTTGGCTACGTGCCCGGTACTGACTCCGGTACGTTCGACTACTTCGTCGAGGCCATCATCGAGGGCGTCGACGAGGAAGCCAGCCACCGCGGTGACTTCACCGCCTCCGAGGACGACAACATCCTCGCGCAGGGCATCGAGAACGACACGAACGCCATCGGCTACTTCGGCTTCGCGTACTTCCTCGAGGCCGGCGACGCCCTCAAGGCGGTCGCAATCGACGGTGGCGAGGGCTGCGTTGAGCCCTCGTTCGATGCGGCACTGGACGGCTCGTACCAGCCGCTCGCGCGTCCGTTGTTCATCTACACCACGGAAACCCTGCTCCAGGAGAACCCGGCGGTCCTCGGATTCGCCAACTTCTACCTGGAGAACATCCAGACCCTGGTTCCGGAAGTCGGGTACATCACCCTGCCCGAGGACCTCTACCAGGCGCAGGTCGCGAAGCTCGCTCCCTTCCTCCCGTAGGAGGACGCGAGTCCGCGTGGCTGAGTAGTACGGATCGCCGGGGTGACGGGCGCGAGCCAGCCACCCCGGTGCTCTTGAACAAGCCCTGTTCCGTCGGGTGGCCACGAGGCAATTCGTGACCACCCGACGCAGCAAGGCTGAACGGCTGAGAGAGACGGAAGGGCGGCGGCACGCATGGCTGTAGGGAACCAGGGGCTAGACGGCCCCGACCTCAGTCGGATGTACAACAGTCCGACGAAGCGGATGCGCGAGAAGGCGATCATCGGCTCACTCGGGATCGCGGCGCTGATCTCGCTGCTCACAACCGCCTCGATCGTGATCGTGCTGGTCAGCGAGAGCATCCCGTTCTTCCGTGAGGTCTCCCTCACCGAGTTCTTCAATCCGTTCGCGGAGTGGCAGCCGCTCTTCACGCCGGTCCAGTTCGGCGTCTGGGAGCTGATCGCCGGCACGATGAACGTGGTGCTCTGGTCACTGGTGATCGCGGTGCCCATCGGCCTCGGGTCGGCCATCTACCTGAGCGAGTACGCGCACCCGCGCACCCGCTCGATCCTCAAGCCACTGCTCGAGGCACTCGCGTCGGTCCCGACCGTTGTCTATGCGTACTTCGCGCTTACGTTCGTCACGTTGGACGTGCTGCGTCCGCTGCTCGGCGATCAGATCTCCGTCTTCAACTCGCTGGGTGCGTCCATCGTCATGGCGGTCATGCTCATCCCGACCATCGCCTCGATCTCCGAGGACGCGATGGCCGCCGTCCCGCGCGAGTTGCGGGAGGGCGCCTACGGCCTCGGCTCGACGCGGCTGGAGGTCGCCTCGCGAGTGGTCTTCCCGGCGGCGCTCTCCGGCATCATCGCGTCGATCCTCCTCGCCATCGCGCGGGTGGTGGGCGAGACGATGATCGTGGCCGTCGCCGCCGGCTCCACGCCGAACCTGACGCTCAACCCGCTGGAGACGGTACAGACCATGACCGGCTTCATGCTGCAGGTCGGCCTTGGTGATGCCGCGCGAGGATCCGTGGAGTACCGGTCGCTGTTCGCGGTGGGCCTCACGCTGTTCCTGATGACCATGATCTTCAACGTCACGGCGAACTGGTTCGTCCGGCGCTTCCGAGAGGTGTACGTCTAATGGCCGCACTTCCCGGCGCCGCCGCAGACATCCGTGAACTCCAGGCGACCGGCAGCGTCGCCCGCCGCCAGCGCATCTCGCGCCTGTCGCGCTACCTGCTGCTGGCCATGTCGCTCCTCGGCGTGCTCGCGCTCGTCGGGCTCGGCATCGACACGATCATCAACGGGTGGTCGCGGTTGTCGCTCGACTTCTTCACGAACTACCCGTCGCGCTTCCCGGACCAGGCGGGCCTCCGCTCGTCGCTGATCGGCTCGATCTGGGTACTGGGGCTCGTGATCGTCGTGGTCGTCCCGGTCGCCATCGGCACGGCGATCTGGATCGAGGAGTTCGCACCGCAGAACTTCTTCCTGGAGATCGTGAAGCTCAACCTTTCCAACCTCGCGGGCGTCCCCTCGATCATCTACGGCGTCCTGGGCCTCGCGGTGTTTGTGCGCTTCCTGGGCTTCGGCTCCAGCATCCTGGCGGGCTCGCTGACGCTGTTCCTCATGATCTTGCCGATGACGGTCATTGCCTCGCAGGAGGCGATCCGGCAGGTCCCGGTCAGTACGAGGCAGGGCTCGCTTGCCCTCGGCGCGACGAAGTGGGAGACGGTCTGGAGCCATGTCCTCCCCGGGGCGCTGCCGGGCATGATCACCGGCGTCATCCTCGCCATTGCGCGGGCCGCCGGCGAGACGGCCGCCCTCATCATGATCGGCGCGTTCACGTTCATCGCCTTCGACAACACGAGCATCAACGACGACTTCACGACGATGCCGATCCAGGTCTACAACTGGACTGTGCGTCCTCAAGAAGGCTTCAGGCAGAATGCGGCCGCCGGGATCATCGTCCTGATGACCGTCGTCCTCAGCTTCAACTTCGCCGCTGCCATCCTGCGTGAGCGGTTCCGGAACGACTAGCCTGGGCTCGGGCCCAAGGAGGATCCACATGGCTGACATTCGCACCCGCGCCCCCGAGGTCCGGACCGCCGAAGCCGTTGCCGAGAATGGCAGCGAGGCCGTCCTCGCGTCGCCGCGTGTCGACCGACTCCCGCACCAGTACGACCCGGTGGAGCCGGCCGCGCTGACCGTGAAGGACATGGACTTCTTCTACGGGAGCAAGCAGGCGCTGAAGAACATCAACATGAGCTTCCCGGAGAAGAAGATCACGGCGCTGATCGGCCCCTCCGGTTGTGGCAAGTCCACGTTGCTCCGGTGCCTGAACCGCATGAACGACCTGATCCCCGGGACCCACCTCGATGGATCCATCGAGTACAAGGGCATCAACCTCTACGACTCGCGCGTGGACCCGGTTGAGGTGCGCCGCCGCATCGGCATGGTCTTCCAGAAGCCGAACCCGTTCCCGAAGTCGATCTACGACAACGTCACGTTCGGCGCGAAGGTCAACGGCTTCCGCGGCAACACGGACGAGCTCGTGGAGCAGTCCCTGAAGCAGGCGGCGCTCTGGGAAGAGGTCAAGGGCGACCTCAAGAAGTCCGGCCTCGCGCTCTCCGGCGGGCAGCAGCAGCGCCTCTGCATCGCGCGGTGCATCGCGGTCTCGCCCGAGATCATCCTCATGGACGAGCCGTGTTCAGCCCTCGATCCGATCGCGACGCTGAAGATCGAGGAGCTCATGAAGGAGCTCCAGAAGGACTTCACGATCATCATCGTCACGCACAACATGCAGCAGGCCGCGCGTGTCTCCGACTACACGGCGTTCCTGCTGGCAGGCGAGGAAGGCTACGGGCAGGTCATCGAGTACGGCCCGACCGAGGAGATCTTCACCAACCCCCGCGACAAGCGCACTGAGGACTACATCACCGGCCGCTTCGGCTAGCCAAGCTCGACTGCCGACTCACGGAACTCGCGCCGAGGCCGCCCCGACACCCAGGGACTCACTTGGGGTCAGGGACGGTATCCCTTAACATCCGTAGTCATCCTCCCCGCTGGGAGGAACTGAAGTGGGGCTCGCATGGCGCGAGAGGCGTTTCTCAAGCAACTGACCCATCTGCAGGACCTCGTCCTCGAGATGGGCTCGATGGTCGACCGCGCGGTCGATCGGTCGATGACGGCGCTCCTCGATCGTGACCCCGAGATTGCTCGCGCCGTGGTTGAGAACGACCAGGTCGTCAACGCGAAGAACTTCGAGTGCCAGAACGAGGTGATCTCCCTGATCACCCAGCAGGCGCCCATGGCCCGCGACCTCCGCCTCGTCGTCTCGGTCGCCGCGATCATGACCGACCTCGAGCGCATGGGTGACCACGCCGAGGGCATCGCGCGCATCGTGATCATGATGCAGGACGAGCCCCTCGTGAAGCCGCTCATCGACATCCCGATCATGGCGGGCTACGCGCGCGAGATGCTGCGTGACTCCATCCAGGCGTTCGTCGACCAGGACGTCGATGCGGCATACCGCGTCGGTGGTCGCGACGACGAGGTCGACGGGCTGTACGACCGCATCTACCACGACCTGATCCAGATCATGATCAGCGACCCCTCGACCATCGAGCCGTCGACGCATCTGCTCTGGGTGGCCCACAACCTGGAGCGCATCGCGGACCGCGCGACCAACATCGCGGAGCGCACGGTCTACTCGGCGACGGGCAACCTCCCCCAGATGGACGTCTCCTCCTACTAGCTCCCGAACGCACGAGGATCGCCGCGGCGATCTATCCTCGATCCACGCTCCCCCACCCGGGAAACGCCCACCATGCCGCCGTCTTCGTCCTATCCGCCCCGCTCGAGTTACTCGCGCCGTCGGTTCCTCGGTGTTGCCGGGGGTGGCCTGATGGCCGCCGCAGGCGGTGTCCTGGCGGGCTGCGTGGGCGATGACGACGCGCCGCTCGATGCGCGCGAGCTCGCCGCTGACACCTCGGCGTCCCCTGCACGCGCCGAGGTGGCCACCGCCACTCCCGAACCTTCGACGCCCTCGCCGACCCCGACGCCAGATCCGACACCGCCGCCTCGCCCACGGGGCCGTGAGGACCTCGTGCTCATGGCGGGCACCGAGTGGGAGGCGACCGGCACGATCCACCACTCCGGCGTCGACGGCCCGCGCGTCATGGTCCTCGGCGGGGTGCATGGCAACGAGCCGGGCGGCTGGCTGGGCGCCGAGGCGGTCGCGAACTGGGAAGTGCAGCGTGGCGCGCTGATCGTGCTGCCGCGCCTCAACTGGCGCTCCGCCGCCGCGTTCGAGCGCACCCTCGACGGCTTCGGTGACCTCAACCGGCTCTACCCCGGCCACCCGGAGGGCCTGCCGATGGCGCGGATGGCCGCCGAGGTGACCGCGCTGGCCGAGTTCTGGCGTCCCGCATGGCTCTGGGACATGCACGAGTCATGGGGCTTCTTCAACGAGCGCGGCGAAAACGGCGGGACAGCGTTCATCGGCCAGACCGTTACCTCGACCGACCCCGAGGCGGACGCGGCGATCGAGCGCCTCGTCCGCCGCGTCAACGCCTCGATCCCGGAGCGCGAGGCGTTCGTGACGCGCTCGCGGCCCGGCGGGCGCTTTGGCCCGAGCACGGGCGACCGAGGCCCGAGCCGGGAACCTACGCCCGAGGAGATCGCAATGCGGACGCTGCCGGACGGGACGCGGGGATCCTCGTCGCTCAGCATGGCCCAGTTCGTCCCGGGCGTGAGTCCGGTGCTCGTCGAGATGGGGCAGATGAACCAGACGGAGTCTCGACGGTCTGAACTCCACCAACTGCTGATGCGGGAGCTCCTCACCGACCTCCGGATGATCTAGGGCAGCGTGGGCCGAGCAGGCGAGCGGCCCACGCAGACCCTCACCCCAACCCTCTCCCCGAGGGGGAGAGGGAGCCGGAGTTCGGAGAGCGGGCGGGAGGTCGTGTTACCTTGCCCGCTCCTGTGCAATCGCGTGAAAGGCCTCCCATGAAGTTCGCGGCGTGGATCAACCTCTCGACCCCCTGGGACGCCGTCCTCGATCAGGCGAAGCACGTGGAAGACACCGGTTGGGACGGCATCTACCTCGCCGACCACTTCATGCCGAACGCCGAGGACAACAGTGGCCCCACGCAGGAGTGCTGGACCTCGATGGCGGCGATCGCGGCCGCCACCTCCCGCGTGCGCATCGGCTCGCTGGTGAGCGGCAACACCTACCGGCACCCCGCCGTCCTCGCGAAGATGGCGGCGCAGGTCGACATCATCTCGGGCGGGCGCGCCGTCCTCGGCCTCGGCGCCGGGTGGCAGCGCAACGAGCACGAGGCCTACGGCATCGAGTTCCACACGCTCGGCGGGCGCATGCGCCGTCTCGAGGAAAGCGCTCAGATCATCAAGTCGCTCTTCCAGAACGACCGCACCGACTTCCACGGGAAGGCCTACACCATCACGGACGCGCCCCTCGCACCGAAGCCGGTCCAGGCCGGCGGGCCACCATTGCTCATCGGGGGTGGGGGCGAGCAGCGGACGTTGCGCATCGCCGCGCTGTACGCGGACGAATGGAACGTCTGGGGCTCGCCCGAGACGCTCGCGCACAAGGGCTCCGTCCTCGAACGCCACTGCGAGGAAGTCGGCCGCGACCCGAAGACGATCCGCCACTCCGCCCAGGCGATGGTGACCATCTCGGACGACCCGAAGGTCGTCGAGGCGGCGCGCCAGCCGGGTCGCCCGGTCCTCGCGGGGAACGCCGCCGAGATCGTGGACACGCTCGGCAAGTACGCCGAGGCCGGCGTGGACGAGTTCATCGTCCCCAACTTCAACTTCGGCCGCGCCGCCAAGGAGACGTACGATCGGCTGATGTCGGACGTCATCCCGCAACTCCGCTAGCGTCCCGATCCGTCGAGGAGACCCAGTCCCAAGACCCAGTCCAGGAGACACCGTGACCGCTCCCTCGGACCGCTACACGCATGGACACCACGCCTCGGTCGTCGGGCAGCATGCACGGCGCACTGCGGAGCGCGAGGCGGCGTACCTCCTGCCGAGGCTCTCGCCCGGCATGCGCCTGCTCGACGTGGGGTGCGGCCCCGGCACCATCACCACCGGCCTCGCGCGCGCGGTCGCGCCGGGCGAGGTCGTCGGCATCGAGGTCGTCCCGGACGTCCTCGAACAGGCGCGGGAGCACGCGGCCTCCGAGGGCGTCGCCAACGTGCGGTTCGAGGAGGCAAGCGTCTACGCGCTGCCGTACGAGGACGCCTCGTTCGATGTCGCGCACGCTCACCAGGTGCTCCAACACCTCACCCGTCCTGAGGACGCCGCCCGCGAGGTGTTGCGCGTCCTCAGGCCCGGCGGCATCTTCGCCGTCCGCGACGCGGACTACGCCACGATGATCGCGTGGCCTCGCTCGCCGCAGATCGACCGCTGGCTCGAGGTCTATCACGATGTCGCGACGCGGAACGAGGCGGACGCCGACGCCGGTCGCCGCCTCGGCGCGTGGCTCAAGCACGCGGGATTCACCGACCTCGTCATTACTGGGGACGCGATGGTCTTCTCGCAGCCGGAGGACACCCAGAACTGGGGCTACTCCTGGGCCGACCGCACGGTGCACTCGAGCTTCGGAAAGCAGGCCGTGGAGTACGGCTTCGCCTCGGAGAGTGAACTCGAGGAGATCGCCGCGGCGTGGCGGACGTGGGCGGACCACCCCGACTCCTTCTTCTCGTACACGAACATCGAGGTCATCGGGGTGAAGCGGGCCTAGCGGCGCCAGCCTCAGTCAGTTCGAGCGCAGAACCGCCGCACGACCTCGTACATCACTTCCAGGCCGAGGTTGAAGTTCTCGACCGTCAGGTACTCGTCGTTCGCGTGGAAGCCGTCGCGCTCCTCCTGGCTGAGGAGGCAGGGGATGAACCCGTACGACGGGATCCCGAGCGGACGCAGGAAGCGGTTGTCCGTCCCCACGATCGCCGTCGAGGGCACCACCACGGCATCCTCGAACGCCTCGCGTAGCACCGTCTCGATGAGGCCGGACATCTCCGTGCCCCAGTCGGAGACCGTCGGCTCCGGCTCGTGGTCGTAGATGAACGTCACGTCGACGCGGTCGTCGTCGATGCGCTCGACGACCTGGAGACGCCACTCCTCGGGGTCGGTCCCGGCGAGGAGGCGACAGTCGACCTCGGCCTCCGCGACCGCGGGGATCACGTTGTTCTTCACACCCGCTCGCACGATGGTCGCGTTGATCGTGTTCGTGAACGCTGCCTCGGTGTCCGGGCTCTGCTTCACGTCCGCCTCGATCGCCGCGACGTCCGAGGCGTCCGCGATGATGCCGCCCGCCTCGAGTCGTTCGAGGTAGGCGCGGGTCGCGGGCGTCAGTTCGACGTGGCGGTCCCACGAGGTGAGCCGGTCCAAGGCTCGGATGAGTGGGACGATCGGATTGCCGGGGGCCGGCTTGCTTCCATGCCCGGGCGTGCCGACCACGCGCAGGCGCAGCGGCGACATCGCCTTCTCGGACACGGCGATCTCAAAGAGGTGAGCGTCGCGGCCGCCGAAGTCCGGCATCCCGCTCGCGCCCTCGTTCAGCGAACACGCGATCACGAGTGGGTCGAACAGCTCCGGCCGGTGCTCCACGAGCCATGCCATGCCGTGCGTGCTCCCGGCCTCCTCGTCGGGCGCGGCGAGGAACACCACGTCCCGCGCGAGGGGTATCCCGAGGCGCTTCAGCAGGAGCACGGCGATGAGGTGCATCACCCCGACACTCTTCATGTCGATCGCGCCACGCCCGTAGATGCGGCCATCGCGGACCTCGGCGCCGAACGGGTCGAAAGTCCAAAACTCGCGCTGTACCGGCACCACGTCCAGGTGGTTTGAGAGCATCAGCGCCGGCCGCGACCCGTCACCCGTGAGGCGGGCGACCAGCGCGACGCGCTCCGGCGCGATCTCGATGTACTCGGTGGGGATGCCCTCGGCCTCCAGCAGCCCGCCGAGGTAGCCCGCCGCCGCCTCCTCGCGCCCGGGCGGGTTCGAGGTGTCGATGCTCAGGTACGCGCGCAGGATCTCGAGGGCTTCCGCTCGCACGGAGGCCCAGTCGACCGCTGGCGTCGAGGATGGCGTTGGCTCTTCGGTTGGCATTGCGGGACATCATAGGATGCGAGCGAAGGTGGAGGTTTTCGTGGCGGTTCCCGACGTCGAAGTGACGGTCATCCGTACCCCCGAGGCGATGCAGGACGCCCTCAGCGTCCGCTACCGCGTGTTCGTGGAGGAGCAGCACGTCCCTATCGAGGAGGAAGTCGACGCCTTCGACGACCGCCCCGGCGAGCGCGAGGATGTCGTACACGTGCTCGTACGCCTCGGCGGCCAGCCAGCAGCCACGGCCCGTCTCCTCCTCGGCCACCACAGCACCGACGGCGAGGGCTACCCACACATCGGCCGCGTCGCCGTCCTCGCAGAGCACCGCACGACAGGCCTCGGCCGTGTGGTGATGGAAGCCCTGCACGAGGAAGCCCGAGCCCGCGGCGAGCGCGGCATCACGCTCTCCGCCCAGCTCCACGCCATCCCGTTCTACGAACGCCTCGGCTACGTCGCCCGCGGCCCGGTCTACCTCGACGCCGGCATCGAGCACCGCGACATGGACTACGTGTTCGAGTAGCGCTTCTTCGGCACCGCTTGCCCTGCACCTTCTCCGTGTGACATCGGCGAAGTGCGGACGTACCGCAGCCGAGAACTGGGAGTTTGTATAACGGGTGTGATAGACAAGCGTCTCCTGGCTAGTGACCCTCAAGTGGCGGGTCACTAGCCAGGAGGCCAGGACATGCACGGTCGCCGTCCGTTTCGTTCCCGCTATTCACGACGGTCTGTGATCCACGGTGGGGGAGTGGGCCTGACGGGGCTGGCCGCAGCAGCGCTCGTGGGCTGCTCGAGCGAGGAGCCCGCAGATGGCTCGTCCTCGGACGGCTCTACGGCTGCCACATCCATCGCGACCACCGCCGCCGGCCCTCCCGGAGCCGTGCGAGTCACCCCCGGACGTTACGAGGGGAATCTGCCGCCAACCGCGGCCGAACTCGACCCACTCGCCAACGGTCGGTACGGCGGCACCATGCGCGTCCGCTACCTCGACCCGCCGCACATGGATTTCAACCAGACCCTCTCCTGCACGATCAACACGACCCTCGACTACACCAAGAACAAGCTCACGAGGGCCAAGCTCGACGCGACCGTCGATGTGAACCGGATCGATGTCGAGGGCGACCTCGCGGAGTCGTGGGAAGTGACGGACGAGGCCACGAAGTTCACGTTCAAGCTTCGCTCGGCGAAGTGGCAGAACGTCGAGCCGACCTTTGGCCGCGAGCTGACCTCGGAGGACGTGAAACTGTCCTTCGAGCGCTATCAGGCGGGCGGCACACAACGCGACATGTTCAGCGAGGTCACGTCGATCGAGACGCCCGACGACCACACGATCACGGTCACGCTCGGGCAGCCGGTCGTCGAGTTCCCACGGAACATCGCGGCCTGGTCCCATATCGATGCCCGGGAAATGATCGAGGATCAGGAGTTCCTCAAGCAGCACGCCGTTGGGACGGGGCCCTTCATCCAGGAGTCCTGGGTGCAGAAGGAGGGGACGACCTTCGTCCGGAACCCGGACTACTTCGAGCAGGGCCTGCCGTTCCTCGACAAGATCGAGACCCGCGTCATCAACGACACGGCGACCCAGCGGGCGGGCTTCCAGACGGACAACCTCGTTGAGTTCGGCGCGCGCGATGAGGCGGATGCTGCCGACGTGATGGCGGCTGTCCCCGACAGCGTGCTCCTGGTCGGGGAGCGCCTACAGGGCGCGAACTCCATGGTCGTGGTCTTCCAGCAACTGAATCCGATGATGCAGGACGAGCGGGTGCGGCGCGCTGTGAGCATGGCCGCCGATCGACGGGAGTACGGACTCTCCCGGAGCTACGCCGGCGATGGGTTCCCGTATCCAGCCATCGGATGGCAGACGATCTTCGACGAGCGTCCCAGCCTCGAGGACTGCGGTCCCTGGTACCAGTACAACCCCGCCGAGGCGTCCAAGATGCTACAGGCGGCCGGATTCAGCTCAGACAGCCCGCTTTCGTTCGAAGTGACGGGGTACTACCTCCAGGCCTTCTACCAGTTCGACGACCTCGTGCTTCCGATGCTGAACGACCTCCCGGAGTTGGACGTCACCTCGAGGACGGTGGACAACCCCACCAGCGTCGTCATGTTGAACGGACGCGAGTTCGAGACCGCCCACGGAATGACGTTTGGGCCTCCGGCGTACTCCGTCGACCAGATCGCGTTCCCGTTCATGCACTCAACGGGCGGCACGAACTTCGGCAGCATCGACGACCCTGACCTCGACCAATTGATCGAGGCGCAACGACGCGAACCGGACGAGGAGGCGCGCAAGGACCTCTGGCGCCAGATCTGGGATCGGGATCTCGATCAGGTCTACTACATGTACCTGCCTGAGAACGCCGCCCGGATGAGCATGTGGCACAACTACCTGCTCAACTACCGGCCGCACGGCCTCGGTGGATTCACCTGCTACGGCAACGGAATCGCCCGCTCGGTCTGGCTCGACGAGGGCGCTCCGGGAACGGAGTGACCACGGATTGGCGTGGCTGGTCGGGTGCACTCGAAACGGCGCGGTGCGAAGGATAGCTTCCGCACCGCTGCGCCCGGCGGGAGTGGTGCCCTCGGGAAGATTCGAACTTCCGACCGGCGGATTAGAAGCCTCGATTCGGGAAGCGTCCTCCACTCGGGTTGGACTAGGTTCCTCCGTCTGGCTCAAATTGCTCTGAGCCGTCCCGGTCTGGTTCCCCATTTGCTCCGAGATTGGTTCCCCATTGCTCTGCGGCACGCAGGTCCGTGGACTGCCGTGGCCTGGTCTGTCCTCAACCGATTTCGAGCCAACGTCCGCTCGTCCCCTCGTGCCACCGAGTCGTGTAGAGCTCGCGTGCTGCCTCAACGGCCTCCTTGACGCCGAACGTCTGACCGAACGTTCCAATCCGGACGAGTTCTCCCTCCTGAGTCGACGAGTAGTTGATGCTTGGCTCGCAAGCGGAGGCAGGGATACCGAGCTGAATCCGATGGGAGTCCTTGTCCAAGATGTAGTTCACAGCGTGCTCGCACAGGTCGCGCAGGTCCTTGAGCCGCTCCCGCTCATATGCGTCGCGAAAACGCCGCGCTAGGTTCCGCGAATCGTCATTCCAATCACAGATCGGCATCAAAAACTCGAGGTGCCGATCGATGTGGCGAAGGTTAACGGCGATAGCCTCGACGACGTCGAACGGTGCGGCCATTTCATCCATATAGGCGCGCAGGGCTGCCGTGCCGGTCCCGTGGTGCCGCACCTTCTCATCCCAGGCACGCGCGGACTCTGCTGCGATTCGTTCCATGTCCTCGTCTGACAGCGGGAGTTGCGGGAAGTAGACCACTCGCTTCCTATGATCGTCGGCAAGTCGATCGACCGAGGAGCACAGTGCTCTAAGCCGTGAGCGCAGAGAGCCCTCCAGGACTCCCTTTCGATGCTCGGGGGTAGGCGGCGGGGGTGGCAATTCGCCGAGCCATGTCTCGGTATCGCCGTCCCGGGGGTCGGCTGCATCATCCGGCAGGTCGATGACCTCCAGCGCACCAGGTTGAAGCCCGCAGGCCATGGCATAGCGGTTCGCGAATTCCTGACCGTCGTCGGGGAAATGCGTGGCGCTGGTGCCGTGTTTTCCACGGCACCACTGACCAGTCGTCGTCACCCGGAAGTACCGCTGTGCCACGTCCTTCTCCTTGGACTATCGCCGTCGCCGACGCTGTCGCTGCCCCGGCTCTCGGAGCACGTCTATGGGGCGCTCCTCGTTCGTACGAGGGTCGATGAACTTCCACCAGGCCCAACCGTTGACCTGCGTCTCGGTCACCTTGACTGCCGCTGGAGACGGGCTCTGGTAGATGACCTTCTCCATCCGCGTCGATCCCGAACGATTCAAGAGCTCCGCCTCAACGCGCTTGCCCTTGTACACGTTGAAAATCGGCAACGGAAAGACGACTTCGTCTGACGGCCCCTGTTTGGATCCGCGAGGGGCAGGCTCAGCCAGAACGTTCCCAGCCAGCAGCGCCGAAGCGAATTGCACGAGTTCATCCGCAACTTCAGGCGCTCCCGGTCCACAAAGCATGCGGCTCGCGCGTAGCAGCAACTCAGCGTGTTCAACGTCTCTCATACCAGCATCGCCCTCCCTTAGTGCTCCTGTGTTGCTTAGCAAGCTTAGCGTGCTAAGTACAAAAGCACAAGAGGGCTCGCTGGGGAGTCCTCAGGAGCCTGAGCCGAACAGCATGGCAGCGCTCCGTTCGCTGGCCTCCCGCTGCACCTCGGGCAGCACGTGTGAGTAGAGGTCGCTGGTGATGGCCATCTGGCTGTGACCGAGTTGCGCCATCACCACGCGCATTGGGACACCTGCCGCAACGAGGTAGGTCGCGGCTCCGTGACGGAGGTCGTGGAACCGCACCTTCCTGATGCCCGCCTCGGTTAGCCGTTCCTGGAACTCACTCGTCACGACCGAACCATGAACGGGGTATCCGTCCTCCCGGCAGAAGACCAGGTTCCAGTCGTCGCCTTGCCAGCCCTCGGCGCGAGCCTCGAATGCCTGCCGGTCGCGGTGGGCACGCAGGGCCTCGATGAGCTGCTCGGGCAGGGTGAGCGTGCGACGGCTGCGGACCGTCTTCACCTCATCGAGGTGGTACTCGCCGTTGTAGCGCTGGAGGCTGCGCCGCACGCTCAGCGTGCCTGCCTCCAGGTCGACGTCCGTCCAGCGCAGACCGATGACCTCGCTCTGGCGCAGGCCAAGCGTCATGGTCACGAGGTAGAGCGCTTCGAGCCGGTCGCCCCGGATGTGCGCGATGAACTTCCTCGCCTCCTCGACGGTCAACGGCTGCACCTCGTCGCGCCTCGGGTTGGAGATTTTCACGAGGCGGGCGACGTTTCGCCCTACGAGGCCCTGGCGCTCTGCCTCGGCCAAGGCCGTTCGCAGGACGGAGCGCTGGTGCTGGAGCCACCTCGGGCTGTGCTTGCCACGCCTCGCATTCACGTAGTGCTGGACCTCGGCGACGCCGAGCTGGGTGAGGCGAATGTCACCCAGCGAGGGCACGAGCTCGCGCTCGACGATGCCTCGGTAGGTCTTCAGCGTCAGCGGCCGGACGTTGTGGACGGCGTACTCGTCCAGCCAGCGACGCAGCCACTGGCCGACCGTCTGCTTCGGGTCCGTCGACAGGTTGCCGGACGCTCGTGCGCGTTCCTTCTCGGCGAGGCGCTCACGGAGAATGGTCTCCGCTTCGGTCTTCGTGCCCTCGATGGTCTCCGAGTGGTAGATGCGGTCCTGGCCGGTGCCGGTCTCCCATCGGAGTTGCCACACGCCTCGTCGACGCTGGCGCACCGAGCCGCTGCCTCGCGGCCGCTTGTTCCCGTTCGTTGGTCCTGGCATTGCTCACGCTCCTGCTGCTGGCCCCGTTCGGAGCCCAGGAGCTGATGGTTTCGGTCAGGAGGAAAGGAAGCCATAGGTCGAGTAAGCCGCTAACGACGCCGGATGAGATCGCCACCTACTCCATCAAGGATTTCCAGCACACCGCCGGACTCGTTACCACCCAGCAGGCCAGTAGGTGTTTGGCCAAAAGCGGCGTGCGCGGCTTCGAGCAAGATCTTGTTCTTGACGTCGGTGTCGTCTCCTGCCCCCTCTACGAAGGCACGGAAGGTGCGAAGCGCATCCTCTCGATGACGGTTCACTGCCGCGAGGTGGCTTGATGAGCGATAGACACGAGCGGCGCTGGTGGTGAAGAACAGCCCGACTGCCAATAGGACGGCCTTGGCGAGCAGGACTTGAAGGACCGCTGCGTCGGAGACGTCTCCGTTGCGTACCCACAGGGTTACGGCAAGCACTGCGGCGAAACCCGTTAGGACGCCAACACCGACGGTGATATAGAGCCAGTTCTTTGCGCTCTGCTCATAGCGCAGAGCGGCCCGACGGAAGGTGTCTGCTTGGGTCGCTACCCCGGCTTCGGCGGCAGCTTCCTGGATCGTCGCAACGACCCTCTCTGCCTCCCCCTTGAGCGCCTCGATCTGTTCGCGAGCTGTGTTGGCCTCACTCGTCGCCTCCTCCAGCACTCGGTTTAGTTCCTGGCGCATAGTCGTGACGTCGACGGAGTGCCAGGACAAGTATCCCAGCAGTGGCACCGCTTCTGACTGCAATGACTCGTATGCCGCGCGCACCTGCTGCGCTCGCGTATCGCGATCTCCCTCGGAGAGTTCAATGGTGTAAGCGCGCACCTGCTCAAATGCAGTGACAACATTCTCCACTTGGTCGGCGACTCGTTTTACGAGCGGGTCCGCCAGTGCTGGCCAGTCGAAGGAGGCAAGCTCGTCGCAGTACTCGATGACTTCCTCGAAGAGTGCGCGGGAGGCCTTGAAGCTTCTATCGCCCAAGTTGGATGCACGAACGAGATCTTGATCCACGTCCAGTGATGTGACGCGTTCTAATTTCTCTTGGAGCAGATCGGTTTGGGTCGGCGGTGCGCTCTCGATATCGTTTGTCATCCCACGCCCCTTCAGTTAACGAGCAGGGGTAAGAATAACAAATGTCCATGGGATTTAGCGCTTTCGCGGCATGGCAGTCGGACTCCGCATCCGTGGGTCGTATCTGTCAGGCCATGACGGGGCCACGGAAGGCAGCTAGTCGTCGTCCGGTTCGGGTAGCGCCAGGCTGGTGTCGCGGATGCCGTTGAGGCCCTCGGCCAGTTCACGCGCCACCAGGTCGCGCTTCGCCTGGGGGAGTGCAGGCGTCACCACCTGGTCGAACAACGCACCGATCGCGACGAGGACCTGCGACCACACCTGAACGTTGACCTCGGTGCGGCTCGTGGCGGCACCCACGGCCAGGCGCTCGATGCGGACACCAGCCTCAGCCCAGCGGGCGACCTCCGTGGGGGTCAGTGGGTGGCCTTCCTCCTGGAGCTTCACCGCCCACATCAGCGCCATGCGCTGCAACTCGCGGCCGAGCTCGGCGTGCCTGCCCTCCATGGCGACGGCGCGACTTACCACGGTTGTGTCCTGGCTCTCACGCTGCCGCGCGTCATGTGCCTTCGCGTAGGTCTGCCAGCCGTGCTGATGCGACCACCGCTGGACCGTCTTCACATGGATGGAATGGCCCTCGCGCTCCAGCTCCGCGTGCAGGCGGGTGAGGCTGCGGCCGGGACCCTGCGCCAGATAGCGAACCAGGGCGGCATCGGGAGTGATGGTCGTCTGTCTTGCCATGATCGGTACGGCCTCCTCCCACGATCGTGAGGGGAACCGCCCGACCTCGACACCGCTATGAACCGACCTCATCTCACCCTCAGCCTGCGGGTGCTCCGCGTTGCTCCGGCCACCTTTCACTACATGGAACGCGCGAGCCCATTCGCCGCAGATAATTGGTGGTGGCTGCTCCAGGTGGGACACGTGCGACAGGCGCGAATCCATCGTGCGTGAATCGCGTGAGAGATAGCGCACCTGGCGCACGTGGAGCGTCGCTTAGCCACCCTGCCGGAGACCTATTAAGCCAAACGTCTGATTGTCATAGTGCGTCGTGCCGCGCGGCTCATTCATGAAGCCCTGTGGCGATTCCCAGGCGTTCGCCTGGCGGTCGCCGCCCGCGTACCTGACCTTCCCGATCTTCTTGAACCCGATCGTTGCGAGGCGCTTGGAGATTCCCTCGACCGTGACC
>Ga0209024_1001214_pt1 | contig 24575 bp, 23 predicted proteins | sample AutmiccommunBRH5_FD_187380 | JGI IMG/M metagenome (GOLD analysis project Ga0209024, IMG submission 187380) | Deep subsurface microbial communities from Mt. Terri, Switzerland - Autotrophic microbial communities BRH/5 (SPAdes) (version 2) | ecosystem: Environmental > Aquatic > Deep subsurface >...
TGATCCGTTGAACCTTGCCGGACGCCGTATGGCCATAAAGGTAACGTCCATACGCAACGAGGCACTCCCATGATCAAGCGCGCCATCTACATCTTCGCCCCTGTCGTGCTGCTCGCCGGCTGTTCCGGTAATGTGCAGAACCCGGTAGACCGCATCACCTTCCGTGACGAGCCACTGGTACGCGATGTGGAGACCGGCATGTCTCAGGAGCAGGTACTGGCCATCGGTGGGGAGCCCTCGAAGGCCGCAGCTCGCACTGTAGTGCCTGGCATCTGCCACGATTACATCCTCAATCGCGATGGCCATCAGCAACCTTATTACGTCAGTTTCGATGGCTCCGGCCGCGTGGACGGCCAGGGCTTCCTGACCTGCGATCAGCTTGAGGAAAACCAGCGCAAACTGCATCGCTGACAGCCGGGCACAGGCGCGAGCACGCTTCGGGCCTGTGCATTCAACGCTCCCCTTGAAGGAGACCAGCATGCCTCGTGGAGAAAAAACCAAGTACACCGACAAGCAGCAACGCAAGGCCGAGCACATTGAGGAAAGCTACGAGAAGCGTGGCGTCCCTGAGGACGAGGCCGAAGCGCGCGCATGGGCGACGGTCAACAAGCAATCCGGCGGCGGCGAACGCAAAGGGGGCTCGGGCAGGAGCAAGAGCGAGACCACCAAGCGGGCTGAGCGCAAGGACTCAGCCCACCGCGCAGCCGATGCCCGCCAGGGCGGATCACCAAACAAGGGTTCGGCACGAAGCTCGATGTCGACCAGCACGGCGCTTGCCGACATGACCCGCGACCAGCTCATGGAAAAGGCCCGCGAGCGGGACATTCGTGGCCGTTCGAAGATGCGCAAGAACGAACTGCTACGGGCGCTGAGCTGAGGACTGAGGGCATGCCGATGATTGACCAAACCGCTCCGAAAGAGGGCAATCCCAAGCGCGAGGACCCAGGCGACCCTGTGCCGATTGATGAGCCGGGTGAGCCTGAGCCGGCGCCCGCACCGCCGGACGAGCCCCACCGCTAAACTTTTCGCCAGCATCCTGTTCTCAAACTGGGAACCGTGAATCACCGCGTCCGCGGTGAACCAGACCAGGAGATGGCAATGAGCTACGTACAATTGAGCGATAAACAGAGCCTGCGCGAGCGGGCTCGTCAACATGTCGAGAATGGCGCCGTCACCGAGAGTTACTCGGCCGATCGAGAAGTCGTGATCAATCTGCTGAACGAAGCGCTGGCGACCGAACTGGTTTGCTATCTGCGCTACAAGCGCCACTACTACATGGCCACAGGGCTGAAATCCAGCGCCGCCGCGGACGAGTTTCTCGAGCATGCCAATGAGGAACAGGAACACGCCGATCGGCTGGCCGAGCGCATCGTACAACTGGGTGGCGCACCGGACTTCAACCCGGACGGCCTGACGGAGCGCGCCCACGCGCAGTACGCCGAAGGCAACGGCCTGCGCGACATGGTTTTCGAGAACCTGGTGGCCGAACGCATCGCCATCGACAGTTATCGGGAAATCGTCCAGTACATCGGCGACAAGGACCCGACCACCCGCCGCATCTTCGAGGACATCCTCGCCCAGGAGGAAGAGCATGCCGACGACCTGGCTGGCTTGCTGGACGGCATGAACTAGCCCAGCACGCGCCAGCGGCGCCTCGCTGAATCCGTCGATACGACGTTTCCACCAGCGTTCAGCGAACCATAAAAAAAGGCCACCCTAGGGTGGCCTTAAATTTTAGGAAGAGAGGTACAGCTTAGCCGGCTGCCACCGGACGCATGTAGGAGATCGGTGCGGTCTGCGGGTCATCGAAGGTCACCAGTTCCCACGCATCCTTTTGTTCCATCAGGGTGCGTAGCAAACGGTTGTTCAACGCGTGGCCGGATTTATAGCCGCGGAATTCGCCGATCAGACTGGTGCCCAGCAAGTACAGATCACCAATGGCATCGAGAATCTTGTGCTTCACGAATTCGTCCTCGTAACGCAGGCCGTCTTCGTTGAGCACACTGGTTTCGTCCACCACGATTGCGTTCTCAACGCTGCCGCCCAGCGCCAGGTTGTGCGAGCGCAGGAACTCGATGTCGCGCATGAACCCGAAGGTACGTGCACGGCTGACTTCCTTGACGAAGGAAGTGCTCGAGAAATCCACACTGGCAGTCTGGGTACGGCCCTTGAAAACCGGATGGTCGAAATCGATCTCGAAACTCACCTTGAAGCCGTCGAAAGGCAGGAAAGTAGCGCGCTTGTCACCTTCCTCGACTGTCACTTCACGCTTGATGCGGATGAACTTCTTGTGGGCGTCCTGCTCCTGCAGGCCGGCGGATTGAATCAGGAATACGAAAGGTCCAGCGCTACCATCCATGATCGGCACTTCCGACGCTGAGAGTTCGACGTAGGCGTTGTCGATCCCCAGGCCAGCCATTGCCGACAGCAGATGCTCCACTGTGTCGACCTTGACGTCACCGTTGACCAATGTCGTGGACATGGTGGTTTCGCCAACGTTCTCGGCCCGCGCAGGAATCTCCACAGGCGGGTTGAGGTCGGTGCGACAGAACACGATTCCGGTATCCACCGGTGCCGGTTTCAGGGTGAGATAAACCTTCTCTCCCGAATGCAAGCCGACGCCGGTGGCGCGAATGATGTTCTTCAGGGTGCGTTGTCTGATCATGGCCTTTTGCTTCGCTTTAGCGCTAGTTGCGAATAGTTTTCAACAATTGGCGGCGATAATAGCAGAAGCCAACTTTGCTGAACACCAATCACAACGATACTCCTGATAAATCCAATCAATCGGCCTGACGACGCAGAAACGCGGGAATGTCCAGATAATCCAGATCTTCCTGCGGATTCAGCTTGGCTGCGGTGGCAGCTGCATGCGCCTGATTACGCATCACGGTCGGACGCTCCAGGTCACGATAATTGACCGCGGCCTGCTCATGCTGACGCGATGCCGGAGCGGCGGAAGCGGCAACAGAGGTCTGCACGGTGTTGTCGACGACCTTGACCGGCTTTTCATTGCGCGGACCGAGCCCGGTAGCGACCACGGTGACATGCAGCTCGTCGGCCATATCCGGATCGATCACGGCGCCAACCTTGACTGTGGCCTCATCGGACGCGAAGGCCTCGATGATTTCGCCCACGGCAGCGTACTCGCCGAGCGAAAGGTCCAGACCAGCAGTGATGTTGACCAGAATGCCACGTGCGCCCTGCAGGTTGACGTCTTCCAGCAGCGGGTTGCGAATGGCAGCCTCGGTGGCTTCGCGAGCACGGTTCGGGCCGGTGGCGCAACCAGTGCCCATCATCGCCATACCCATCTCGCCCATGACCGTCTTGACGTCGGCGAAGTCGACGTTCATCAGGCCCGGACGCTGCATGATGTCGGAGATGCCACGGACCGCACCGGCCAGTACGTCGTCAGCCTTGGCGAAAGCGGCCAGCAGGCTGGCGTCCTTGCCGAGGATGGTCAGCAGCTTCTCGTTGGGGATAGTGATCAGCGAATCGACGCAATCGGACAGCGCACGGATACCTTCGTCGGCCACCTGCATGCGACGACGACCCTCGAAGGGGAACGGACGGGTGACCACGGCGACGGTAAGGATGCCCATTTCCTTGGCTACCGAAGCGATGATCGGCGCAGCGCCGGTACCGGTGCCGCCGCCCATGCCGGTGGTGATGAACACCATGTCCGCACCTTCCAGTACTTCGGCGATGCGCTCACGATCTTCCATCGCCGCCTGGCGACCGATGTCCGGATTGGTACCGGCACCCAGACCTTTGGTGATGGCCGAGCCGAGCTGCAGCACGGTGCGTGCTTCAACTTTCTTCAGCGCCTGGGCGTCAGTGTTGGCGCAGATGAATTCGACGCCTTCGACGTTATTGCGAACCATGTGGTTCACGGCATTGCCGCCACCGCCACCGACACCGATGACCTTGATGACTGCACTTTGCGGGGTATGATCTACGAGTTCGAACATTTCCCTCTCTCCTTCCAGCTTTCTAGTTTTGGTTGTTACAGCGCACTGCTTAAAAATTGCCCTGGATCCAGCCCTTGAGCCGGTCCAGAACAGACGTCTTTGGTTCGTCGGCGAAACTGCCGATGCCAGACACGGGAATGCCGTCGGCCTGCTTTTGCAGTCCGTACAGCAACAGGCCCACGCCCGTTGAATAGATGGGGTTGCGTACTACGTCGCTCAGTCCCTTGACGCTGTGCGGCACGCCCAGGCGCACCGGCATGTGAAAGATTTCCTCGGCCAGGTCGACGGCTCCTTCCATCTTCGCTGTACCGCCTGTGAGAACGATCCCGGCCGGGATCAGATCCTCGTATCCGCTACGACGCAGCTCGGCCTGGATCAGGGTGAACAGCTCGTCATAGCGCGGCTCGACCACCTCTGCCAGAGCCTGCCGCGAGAGTTCGCGCGGTGGGCGATCGCCGACGCTGGGAACCTTGATGGTCTCGCCTGCACCGGCCAGCTTGGCCAACGCGCAAGCATAACGAATCTTGATCTCTTCGGCATACTGGGTCGGCGTGCGTAATGCCATGGCGATGTCGTTGGTGACCTGATCGCCGGCGATCGGGATGACCGCGGTATGACGAATCGCGCCTTCGGTGAAAATGCAGATGTCGGTGGTGCCGCCGCCGATGTCCACCAGGCAGACGCCCAGCTCCTTTTCATCGTCGGTCAGTACCGCGTGTGCAGAGGCCAGTTGCTCCAGGATGATGTCATCCACTTCCAGGCCGCAGCGACGCACGCACTTCTCGACATTCTGCGCCGCATTCACCGCGCAGGTGACCACATGGACCTTGGCCTCGAGGCGCACGCCGGACATGCCCAGCGGTTCGCGCACACCTTCCTGGTTGTCGATCACGTAATCCTGCGGCAGCGTGTGCAGCACGCGCTGGTCCGCCGGAATGGCCACAGCCTGGGCGGCGTCAAGTACCCGCTCCAGGTCCGCGGCGCTGACTTCACGGTCGCGGATCGCGACGATGCCATGGGAGTTCAGGCTGCGAATGTGGTTGCCCGCCAGGCCGACGAAGGCCGAATGGATGCGGCAGCCAGCCATCAGCTGAGCTTCTTCGATAGCGCGCTGAACCGACTGCACGGTGGATTCGATATTGACCACCACGCCCTTCTTCAACCCGCGCGAAGGATGGGTACCGATTCCCACGATTTCCAGCTCACCATCGGCGGTCACCTCACCTACCAGCGCCACCACCTTGGAGGTGCCGATGTCCAGGCCGACGATCATCTTGCCGCTTTGCACGCTCGACATGTGTTTCATTCCTCAATTCTTCGCAGCGACGGTCGTATCCGTCACAGTCGGGACCGGCTCATGCCAGGCGACGGCCAGGCCGTTCGCATAGCGCAGATCGATCCGTGCGATCTTCTCGCTTTCCTGCTCCAGCGCCTTTTGATAGATGGCGGTGAAGCGACGCATTTTTTCTACAACCTGGTCCCGCCCCAGCAGCAACTCGACGCCCTGGTTGGTGGTCAGGAACCAGCTTCCACGCTCGCGCAGCTCCAGACGGGAAATGGAGAATCCCAGCGGGCGCAGCATCTGGCTGAGCATCTGGTATTGCTGCATGACACGCTGTTGGGCCCGCTTCGGACCATATAAATGTGGCAAGTGTTCATATCGGGTCAGGTCATCCGGCGAGAAAGCCTGCCCTTTATTGTTAAGCAATGCTTCGCCCCCCCAGCGGGCAATCGGCAATTGCTCATCCAGCCGCACCATCACCTGGTCCGGCCAGACGCGGCGGACTTCGACATGCGCGATCCACGGCATCTGTTCCAGTTGGTGGCGCATGCCGTTCAGATCAACCTTGAAGAAGCTCTGCTCGACGAAAGGCGCTATGCGCTGCTGGACCGCCTCGCGACTCACATAGCCCAGTTCGCCCTGCACACTGACCTTGGCGATCGGCCGATCGGCATAGGGCAGCAGCCGCTCGCCCAGCTCGTAAAGCCCGACCGCCAACCCGACCAGTAGCACCGGCCAGACGAAACGCTTCAGCCCGGCGAGGCTCGGCTTCGGCAGGCGCTGCGACAGCGGCTGCGGTTGCACCAGGCGGCTCGCACCCCGTTGCGCGGGCTTGCGCGAGGCGCGGCCGCTTCCGGGTTGCGAATGGCGCAGCGTGGCGATCATGGCTAGCTCCCCGCCTCGAGGCTGTCATCGAGAATGCTCAGGACCAGTTGCTGGAAATCCAGACCGGCAGCACGCGCCGCCATGGGCACCAGGCTGTGATCGGTCATTCCCGGCACGGTGTTCACTTCAAGCAGCCAGAAATTGCCGTTACCGTCCTGCATCACGTCAACCCGGGCCCAGCCGCGGATACCCACCGCTTCGCAGGCACGTGCAGACAGCGTCTTCAGTTCCTGTTCGCGCACCGCGTCGAGGCCACAGGGAATGCGGTACTGGGTATCGGAAGCCAGGTACTTGGCGTCGTAGTCGTAGAAGGTGTGCGGCGTGCCCAGGCCAATCGGTGGCAGTACCTGGCCGTGCAGCACCGCCACGGTGAATTCCGGGCCTTGTATCCACTGCTCGACGAGTACTTGCGAGTCGTAGCTGCTGGCGGCACGCCAGGCTTCGATCAGCTCGGTGAGCCCGCCGACCTTGGCCATGCCGATGCTAGAGCCTTCGTGGGCCGGTTTGACGATCAGCGGAAAACCCAGGGTTTCCGCTGCAGCCTTGCAATCGGCCTCCGTAGCCAGCACGGCATGCTGCGGCGTCGGCAAGCCAAGGCTCTGCCACACCTGCTTGGTGCGGAGTTTGTCCATGGCCAGGGCCGAAGCCAGAATGCCGCTGCCGGTGTAGGGGATATCGGCGCATTCCAACAGTCCCTGCATGCTGCCGTCTTCGCCACCACGACCATGCAGGACGATGAAGGCACGATCGATGCGCTCGTTGCTCAGGCGTTGCAGCAGGTCATCGCCGGCATCGATGCCGAACGCATCCACACCGGCCTCCTGCAACGCGGCGAGTACCGCCGCGCCGGATTTCAGCGACACTTCGCGTTCGGCACTCTTGCCACCGAAGAGCACGGCGACACGACCAAACGCCTTGGGGTCGCGAGTCGAATGCAGGGTCGTCATTTGGATTTCCTCGCGGCGCCATCGCCACTGAACAGCGGACTCTTGAGCAGTTGCGGCGCCAGGCCACCGATATCACCGGCTCCTTGGCAAAGCAGAATGTCGCCGGCACGCAGCAGCGGCTTGACCAACGGAGCGAGGTCGACGCCACGCTCGACGTAGATCGGGTCCAGCTGGCCGCGCTGGCGGATGCTGTGGCACAACTGGCGGCTGTCGGCGCCGGGGATCGGCTCTTCGCCGGCCGGATAGACTTCCATCAGCAGCAACACGTTGGACTCGCCGAGCACCTGCACGAAGTCGTCGTAGAGGTCGCGGGTGCGGCTGTAGCGATGGGGCTGATAGACCATGACCAGGCGCCGCTCCGGCCAGCCACCGCGGACTGCCTTGATCACTGCGGCGACTTCGCGCGGGTGATGACCGTAGTCGTCGACCAGCATCACGCTGCCGTCCTCGACCGGTAGATCGCCATAGACCTGAAAGCGGCGGCCGACGCCTGCGAACTCCGCGAGGCCCTGGACGATGGCTTCGTCGTCGATACCTTCATCGGTAGCAATGGCGATGGTGGCCAGGGCGTTCAGCACGTTGTGGTTGCCCGGCATGTTCACTGACACATCCAGCGGCTCACAGCCATCGCGCAGCACCGTGAAGAAGGTACGCATGCCTTCCTGACGGACATTGGTGGCGCGCACGTCGGCGTCTTCGCTGAAACCGTAGGTCGTGATCGGCCGGCCGATCTGCGGAATGATCTCGCGAACGAACGGGTCGTCGACGCAGAGCACTGCCAGGCCGTAGAACGGCAGGTTGTGCAGGAACTCGACGAAGGTTTTCTTCAGCTTGCCGAAGTCGCCGCCATAGGTGCTCATGTGGTCGGCATCGATATTGGTGACCACCGCGACCATCGGCTGCAGGTGCAGGAAGCTGGCATCGCTTTCGTCGGCCTCGGCGATCAGATAACGGCTGCTGCCGAGCTGCGCGTTGGTACCGGCCGCAGTGAGTCGGCCACCGATGACGAAAGTCGGATCGAGCCCGCCGGCGGCAAAAACCGAAGCCAGTAGACTGGTAGTAGTGGTCTTGCCATGGGTGCCGGCGACAGCAATACCGTGCCGGTAGCGCATCAGCTCGGCAAGCATCTCGGCACGTGGAACCACTGGAATACGCTGTTCGAGCGCCAGGGCGACTTCCGGGTTGGCCGAATTGACCGCGCTGGACACCACCAGCACGTCGGCGCCGGCAACATTGCCGGCCTGATGACCGATGAAAATCTGCGCACCGAAGCTCTGCAGCCGATCGGTACTGGCGGATTCCTTGAGGTCCGAGCCCGACACCTCGTAGCCGAGATTGAGCAGCACCTCGGCGATGCCGCACATGCCGACCCCGCCAATACCGACGAAGTGAATGCGACGAATGCGCCTCATACGGCGGACTTCGGCTTTTACCGCGGCGGGAGATTTAGCCACGGGCCACCTCCAGACAGATATCGACCACGCTGCGGGTGGCGTCGGGCCGGGCCAGACGGCGCGCGATGGCGCCCATGGCCTTGAGTTTTTCCGGCTGCATCATTACCTCGGTCAGCTGAGCGGCAAGCACGGCCGCATCAGTCTTGGCTTGCGGCAAAAGGACGGCAGCGCCCTCCTTCGCCAGATATTCGGCATTGCGTGTCTGGTGGTCGTCGATCGCATGGGGAAGCGGCACCAGAAAGGATGGCAACCCAGCGGCGGCCAGCTCGCAAACGGTGAGCGCTCCGGCACGACAGATGACCAGATCGGCCCAGGCGTAGGCCCGCGCCATGTCCTTGATGAAGGGCGCGACTTCCGCCTCGACGCCGACCCCAGCATAACGCTGCGTGGTGATATCGGCGTGCTGCTTGCCGGCCTGATGAAACACCTGCGGCCGCACATCCGCCGGTACCTGGGCGAGCGCGGCGGGCAGCAGTTTGTTCAGCGGTTCGGCACCGAGACTGCCGCCCAGTACCAGAAGGCGCGGGCGACGATGCGCAAGGGCGTCGCGGGGCGTCTCGAGGAACAGCTCCTCACGCACCGGATTGCCGGTGGTGCGGCGCTTGGCGCTGGCCTTGAAGGTTTCCGGGAAGGCTTCGCAGACGCGGCTGGAAAGCGGCGCGAGGCTACGATTGGCGGTCCCAGCGACGGCGTTCTGTTCGTGAATCACCAGGGGCACCCCGGCCAGCTTGGCAGCCAGTCCGCCCGGACCGGTAACGTAGCCGCCCATCCCCAGCACGCAGACCGGTTGCAGCTCGCGCACGATGCGACGCGCCTGGAACAGCGAGCGAATCAACTGCAGCGGTGCCTTGATCAGCGAAACGATGCCCTTGCCGCGCAATCCGCTGACCTGGATCAGATGCAGCGGCAGGCCAGCGGCGGGTACCAGTTCGTTCTCGATGCCGCGCGGCGTGCCGAGCCAGTGCACGGAGTAGCCGCGGGCCTGGAACTCACGAGCACAGGCGAGCGCCGGGAAAACGTGGCCACCGGTGCCGCCGGCCATGATCAGTACATTAGCGGCCATGGGCGACCTCCTTGGCCGGCGGCTCGGCGAAATCGGCCTCGTCGAACTCGGTATCCTCGCTGCCCAGCACGGTGCGGCTTTCCCATTCGATGCGCAGCAGCAGCGCCATGCTTGCGCAGGTCACCACCAGCGAGCTGCCGCCATAACTGAGGAACGGCAGCGTCAGGCCCTTGGTTGGCAGCAGACCTACGTTTACTCCCACGTTGATCAGGAACTGTCCCAGCCAGAGGAACGCCATCCCCCAGGCCACATACGCCGCGAAGAACTGCCGGGCCTTCTCTGCCCACAGACCGATATACAGTGCGCGAACACCGACGAAGGCGAACAGCGCGATGGTCGCCAGTGCGCCGACCATGCCCAGCTCTTCGGCCAGTACGGAGAATACGAAGTCCGTATGCGCCTCGGGCAGGTAGAACTGCTTTTGCACGCTATTACCCAGGCCGACGCCGAACCACTCCCCGCGGCCGAAGGCGATGAGCGCCTGGGTCAGCTGGTAGCCGGCGCCGTACTGATCGGCCCAGGGGTCGGTGAAAGTGATCAGGCGCTGCAGACGGTATTCCTGGGTCTGCACCAACACCACCACGGCACCCACCGCGGCGATCACCAGCAGACTGAAGCGGATCATGCCAACACCACCGAGGAACAACATCGCCACTGCGGCGCCCATCATGACCACGGTCGCACCGAAATCGGGCTCCAGCAGCAACAGGAATGCCATGGGCAGCAGGACCAGGAAGGGTTTGGCAAAGCCCCACATGCTTTCGCGAACTTCCTCTTGCCGGCGCACCAGATAGCCGGCCAGATAGATCACCACGAAGACTTTCGCCAGCTCGGACGGCTGCACGTTGAAGGCGCCGAAACCGATCCAGCGCATCGAACCGTTCACTTCCCGGCCGATTCCCGGCAGCAGGACCAGGATCAGCAGGCCGAACGCGGCCAGCAGCAGCATCCAGTCCAGGCGTTGCCAGACCGACAGCGGTACCAGAAGCATCGCAATTCCCGCGCCGAGGCCCAGCGCCACATAAACCAGATGGCGACTCATGTGATACAGCGGATTGCCGGCATTGACCGCCGCGACTTCGGATGACGCCGAAGTGATCATCACGAGACCCAGGCCAAGCAAAGCCAGACAGCCGGCGAGCATGGGGAAGTCAAGATCCAGACCGCGGCGGCCGAACAAGGGCGAAGGAGCATGGCGCAGGAAGGCGAGCATCAGTCGAGCGCCTCCACCGCAGCGGCGAACAGGCGGCCGCGCTCTTCGAAATTCTTGAACATGTCCAGACTGGCACAGGCCGGCGACAGCAATACCGCATCGCCCGCTTCGGCACACTCGGCGGCGCGCTGCACGGCTTCGCCCAGTGTTGCGACATGAACCAGGGTGGTGGCATCGGCCAGCGCGTCCGCAAGACGTTGCGCATCACGACCGAGCAGCACCACGGCACGGCAATAGCGTGCAATCGGCGCGCGCAGCGCGGAGAAGTCTGCGCCCTTGCCATCGCCACCGGCAATCAGCACCAGCTTGCCGTCGATATCCGCACCCAGGCCTTCGATCGCAGCCAGCGCGGCACCGACATTGGTGGCCTTGGAATCGTCGTAATAGTTGACGTCGCCACGCTGGCCTACCCACTGGCAGCGATGCGGCAAACCGACGAACTGGCGCAACGTCTCCAGCATCGGCTCGAACGGCAGACCCACCGCGTGCCCCAGCGCCAGCGCTGCCAGAGCATTGGACTGATTGTGCGCACCACGCATCTTCAGCTCGCGAACCGGCATCAGCGCATCGAACTGGAACGCCAGGTACTTCTCGCCTTTTTCCTCGAACAGCCCAAAGCCCTTGAAGTCCGGCTTGCCGAGGCCAAAGGTCCAAGTCGGCAGGTCATCCGCGACCAGCGGACGGCTGAGCCGGTCATCGCGATTGACCACCACCTGACGCGCGCCGCGGAAAATTCGGTGTTTGGCCTGATGATAGGCTGGCAGGCCGCTGTAGCGGTCCATATGGTCTTCGCTGATGTTCAGGCAGGTCGCCACTTCGGCATTGAGCTGCTCGGTGGTCTCCAGCTGAAAGCTGGACAGCTCCAGCACATAAAGCTCGACGTCGTCTGCCAGCAGATCAAGCGCCGGCGTGCCCAGGTTGCCACCAACCGCCACGGTGCGCCCTGCCGCCACGGCCATCTCGCCGACCAGCGTGGTCACGGTGCTCTTGGCGTTGGAGCCGGTGATCGCAATGATCGGCGCCTTGGCTTCGCGGGCGAACAGCTCGATATCACCGGACAGCTTGACCCCACGCGCCGCCGCTTCCTGCAGCGCCGGCGTACTGACCGCTAGGCCCGGGCTTACCAGCAGCTCGCTGGCGGTGCAGAGAAACTCGACGTCCAGCTCGCCACAGCGCACTTGCACGTCTGGATACTCGGCCTTGAGCGTCGCCAGCTCCGGCGGGTTCACACGGGTATCAGCGACGGCAAACGGCAGCCCCCGGCGCGCCAGATGGCGAACCAGGGACATGCCGCTCTTGCCGAGGCCGACAACGATGCGGAACTGGTCGGAAGCGATGAGCACTCTTGATTACCTCAGTTTCAGGGTGGCAAGGCCGACGAGCACCAGGATCACAGTGATGATCCAGAAGCGCACGATCACCCGGGGTTCGGGCCAGCCCTTGAGTTCGAAATGGTGATGGATCGGCGCCATGCGAAACACGCGCTTGCCAGTCAGCTTGAAGCTCGCCACCTGGATCATCACCGAGAGGGTTTCCATCACGAACACGCCGCCCATGATGAACAGCACCACTTCCTGGCGAACGATCACGGCGATGGTGCCCAGCGCCGCGCCGAGCGCCAGCGCGCCGACATCGCCCATGAAGACCTGAGCCGGATAGGTGTTGAACCAGAGAAATCCGAGGCCGGCACCGATCAGCGCGCCGCAGAAGACGATCAGCTCGCCCGCACCTGGCACGTAAGGAATGAGCAGGTACTCGGCAAAATTCACGTTACCGGAGAGGTAGCAGAAGATGCCCAGACCGCCGCCGACCATGACCGTTGGCATGATCGCCAGACCGTCGAGGCCGTCGGTCAGGTTGACCGCGTTGCTCGAGCCGACGATGACGAAGTAGCTCAACACGACAAAACCAATCCCGAGTGGGATCTCGATGTGCTTCAGCAGCGGCAGAATCAGCGTGGTTTCGACCGGTGTCTGCGCAGTCATATAAAGGAAGACCGCGGCGCCGAGGCCAAAGACCGATTGCCAGAAATACTTCCAGCGGCTTGGTAAGCCGCGGGAGTTCTTCTCGATCACCTTGCGATAGTCATCGACCCAGCCGATCGCGCCGAACAGCAAGGTCACCGCCAGCACCACCCAGACGTAGCGATTGGACAGATCGGCCCAGAGCAAGGTGCTGATGCTGATGGCGCTGAGGATCAGCGCACCACCCATGGTCGGCGTGCCGGATTTGGACAGGTGCGACTGCGGACCGTCGGTACGCACGGACTGGCCAATCTGGCGCATCTGCAACGTACGGATCAGCCAAGGGCCCATCCACAGCGACAGTACCAGCGCGGTGAGGACGCCGAGAATTCCACGCAGCGACAGGTACTGAAAGACCGCGAAGCCTTTGTGGAACTGTTGCAGATACTCGGCGAGCAGCAGCAGCATCAGTGTTTCTCCATGGATGGCCCAGCGAGCGCATCGACGACTTTGTCCATCGCCGCGCTGCGTGAGCCCTTGATCAGAATGGTGGTACCGCTGCCCTGTTCGGCTCGCAGGCTGTCGATAAGGCTGGCCTGGTCGGCGAAGTGCCGAGCGCCTGGACCGAATGCCTGAATTGCATGGGCCATCAGAGGCCCGACGGCATAAAGCGTGTCGATCTTGCCAGCGGCATAGGCTCCGACGTCGCGATGGCCCTGCTCGGCCCACTCGCCCAGCTCGCCCATATCGCCAAGCACAAGGATGGTGCGGCCGGCAAAGCTGGCCAGCACGTCGATGGCGGCGCAGATCGATGCCGGATTGGCGTTGTAGCTGTCGTCGATCAGGCGCACACCGTTGGCCAGCATTTGCGCCACGGCTCGGCCTTTGACCGGTTGCAGGCTTTCCAGCCCCGCCACCACGGCCTCGGCCTCGATACCCAGCGCATAGGCTGCCGCGGCTGCCGCCAAGGCGTTGGCCACGTTATGCCGGCCCAGCAGATTGAGCTGGGTGCGAAGATTGCCCAGCGGGCCAGTCAGCACGAAATTCGGGCAGCCACGCTGGTCGTAGGCGATCGACCCGGCGGAGAAATCCACGAGGGGGTCGTCCAGGCCGAACGATACGATGCGCTTGCCCGCAGCGCGCTCGGCCCAGATCGAATAGGCCTTGTCGTCACGGTTGAGCACGGCGGTGCCGGATGCGTTCAGGCCATCGAGAATCTCGCCCTTGGCCTCGACGATCCTGTCCGGGCCACCGAACTCGCCGACGTGGGCGGTGCCCGCATTGGTAATTACGCTGACATCCGGGCGCACCAGATCGACGGTGTAGGCAATATCGCCGGGCCGCGAAGCGCCGAGTTCGATGACGGCGCTGCGATGACTGGTGCTCAACTCCAACAGCGTCAGTGGCGCACCCAAGTCATTGTTGAGGTTGCCGCGAGTGGCCAGTACGGCGTCCTGGCCATGGGCGCTGCGTAGAATGCTGGCGAGCATTTCCTTCACGCTGGTCTTGCCGCTGGAGCCGGTGATCGCTGCGACCGGACCGTTGAATGCGGCGCGGTTGAGCGCGCCGAGCTGCCCAAGCGCCAACCGGGTATCGGCAACGACCAACTGCGGCAGGCCTGCATCTGCAACTTCACGCTCGACCAGTGCTGCAACGGCGCCTTTGGCGGCGACGTCCGCCAGATAGGCATGACCATCGAAGCGTGGCCCGGTCAGCGCGATGAACAGCTGGCCAGGTTCGATGGCCCGGCTGTCTGTGCTGACGGCAGTGAAGCTGGCATCCGCTCCGACCAGGCGGCCAGACAGCGGTAGCTGCAATTCGCTCAGGCGCATCGACTCAAGCATTGGCCTTCTCCCAGACGGACAGCGCCCTGCAGGCTTCCTCGAGATCGGAGAACGGCAAGCGTTCGCCGCGAACTTCCTGATAGTCCTCGTGACCTTTGCCGGCCAGCACGACCACATCTTCCGCTCGCGCGGCCGCGATCAGACTGGCGATTGCCTGCGCGCGGCCATGGCTGAAAGTGACCGCTGCAGGATTGCTGAACCCCGAACGGATACCCTCGAGAATCTGTTCAGGCGCCTCATTGCGCGGATTGTCATCGGTGACCACGACGCCGTCGGCCAGCCGCTCCGCGACTTCAGCCATCAGCGGGCGCTTGCCGGTATCACGATCACCGCCGCAACCGAACAGACAAAGCAGCCTGCCGCGCGCGTGTGGACGCAGCGCGGTGAGGACTTTCTCCAGCGCATCGGGGGTATGTGCGTAGTCGACCACGATCAGCGGATGGTCGCCGCCACCCAGCCGCTGCATGCGACCGGCGGGGCCTTGCAGTTCAGGCAGCACGGCCAGGATTTCGTCCAGCGGATAGTCCATGCCAAGCAGGGCGCCGACGGCGGCCAATACATTGCTGACGTTGAAACGCCCGAGCAGCGGGCTGCGCAACGAGCGCTCGCCCTGCGGCGTGATCAGCCGAGCATGAATGCCGTCGTCGTCGAGACGCGCTTCAGCGCAGAACAGGTAGGCCGTAGGGTCTTCCAGGCTGTAAGTGATCAGGCGCGACTCGCGCTCCTCGCCGGCCAGCACGCGGCCAAAGGCATCGTCGAGGTTGATTACCCGACAGCTCAGCCCGGGCACCTCGAACAGGCGCGCCTTGGCAGCACCGTAAGCATCCATGCTGCCGTGGTAATCGAGGTGGTCACGCGACAGATTGGTGAACACGGCGACATCGAAATCCAGGGCCGCGACGCGCCCCTGATCGAGACCATGCGAGGACACTTCCATCGCTACCGCGCGAGCGCCCTCTTGTTTGAGGTTCGCCAGTGTCGCCTGCACGCCGATGGCGTCCGGCGTGGTGTGGCGTCCCAGTTCCAGCTGTCCGTGGAATCCGGTGCCAAGCGTGCCGATGATTCCGCAGGGTTCGCCGAGCCGATCGAGCGCCTGGGCAATCAGCTGGCTGACACTGGTCTTGCCGTTGGTTCCGGTCACACCGACCACACGCAGGCTGCGGCTGGGCTCGCCGTAGAAGCGGCCGGCAATCGCCGACAGCTGTTCTGCCAGATGCAGCACCGGAACCATGACTGCGTTGCCGGTCAGGGACTGGTCGAGGCCTTCTGCCTCATAAGCGACAGCCGCCGCGCCACGGGCGACGGCATCCTGTATGTGATCGCGACCATCGAACTGCAGACCCGGTACAGCGAGGAACAGGTCTCCGCCGCGAACCTTGCGACTGTCGAGTGTCAGCTCACGGATCAGCACGTCGCTGCCGGCCTGAGGCAGCAGGTGATTCAATGGCATCGGCATCAGATACGCCCTCCCTTGCCCTTTGCCGCTTCGGCGGTCTGCAGCTCGGCAGGCGGCGGCAGATTGTCCGGTGCGACGTTCATCAGCCGCAGGGCGCGCGCCATGACCTTTCCGAACACCGGTGCCGCGACCAGTCCGCCGTAGTACTGTCCTTTGCTCGGCTCGTCCACGACGATCACCGCAGCGATGCGCGGATTGGAAAGTGGCGCAACCCCGGCGAAGAACGAGCGATAGGCGTCTTTGGTGTAGCCGCCGGTGCCGGAAATCTTCTTCGCGGTACCGCTCTTGCCGCCTACGTGATAGCCCGGCACCTTGGCACGAGCGCCGCCGCCACCCTCGTCTTCCACGACCGCGCGCAGCATCTGCAGAACGATGCCGGAAATCTCTTTGTCAATGACCTGCACGCCGTCCTGGGTGCGATCCAGACGCAACAGAGAGAGCGGCACGTTGCTGCCCTGGTTACCCAGCACGGCATACGCATGCGCCAACTGTACGGCGGTCACCGACAGGCCATAGCCGTAGGCAAGCGAAGCCGTCTCAGCGTCTCGCCACTTGCGATGATTGGGCAGATTGCCGACGCGCTCGCCGGGGAAACCCAGCCCGGTGTCCTGGCCGAAACCGGCCTGTTGCATCACCGCGTATACCGGCTCGGCGCCGATATCCAGGGCGATCTTGCTGATGCCGACGTTGCTCGACTTCATCAGAATCCCGGTCAGCGTCAGCATGCCGCCACGGGAGACATCACGAATCGTGTAGCGGCCGATACGCATCCATCCGGGCAGGGTATTGACGACCGAATCCGGCTGATATTTGCCGGTACCCAGTGCCGCCGCGATGCTGAAAGGTTTGACGGTGGAACCGGGCTCGAAGACGTCGATCATGGCGCGATTGCGCATTGCCGCGGGCTGCAGATTGCGCCGATTGTTCGGGTTATAGGTAGGCTGGTTGGCCATGGCGAGGATCTCGCCGGTCTTGACGTCGACCATCACCAGGCTGGCGGCTTTGGCACCGTATTCCTGCACGACGTTGCGCAGCTCGCTGTGCGCGAGGTACTGCAGGCGCAGATCGATCGACAATGCCATCGCCTTGCCGGCCTTGGCGTTCTTTACGACCTGAACGTCCTTGATCAACCGCCCGCGACGATCCTTGAGAACCTGACGCTTGCCTGGCACACCAGCCAGCCACTCGTCATACGCGAGTTCCATGCCCTCACGGCCACGATCATCGATATCGGTGAAGCCGACCACATGGGCAGCCACTTCGCCAGCCGGATAGAACCGACGGAATTCTTCTTGCGCATAAACGCCGGGGATCTTCAGATCGAGGACTTCCTGCCCCTGCTCCGGGGTAAGTCCGCGCACCAGATAGATGAACTCGCGCGACGCCTGCGACCTGAGACGCTCGCTCAGCGTGGCAGCATCCTGACCCAGCGCCTTGGCCAAGTCCGGCCAACGCGACTTTGCTGCCTGCAGCTCTTTGGGATTGCCCCACAACGTGGTAACCGGCGTGCTCACCGCGAGCGGCTCACCGTTGCGATCGGTGATCAGACCACGATGCGCAGGAATCGGGATATGCCGAACGCTGCGCGCATCACCCTGCCCCTTGAGGAAGCCCTGATCCATCACCTGAAGATCGACGATGCGCCAGACAATCGCACCGACCAGCAGCGCCAGCAGCGTGAGCACGATACGAAACCGCCACGGATACAGCGCACCTTGAAGGGTCATGGCTTCACCAGCCTGACGTCTGCTGCTTCGGGGATGTGCATGTGCAATTGCTCGGTCGCCAGCGTCTCGATGCGGCTGTGCGCAGTCCAGGTGCTCTGCTCGAGGATCAACCGCCCCCACTCGGCCTGGGCCTTGTCACGCACGCTAAGCTCACCGTAGAGCTCGTTGAGCAACTGACGATTCCAATGCGCCGAGTAGGCAACTGCGATCGCCGACAGCAGGACACTGACGAAGAGCACCAGCATCAACAGGCTGCCGCTGGGCATGGAGCGCATTACCTTGGTCACCGCAGCTTCTCCGCCACGCGCATTACCGCACTGCGCGAACGCGGGTTGCCCTTGACCTCGGCATCGGAAGCGTACTGCGGCTTGCCGAGCAGCTTGAGGCGCGGCTCGAATGCCTTCGGAATGATGGGCAGGTCGCGTGGCAGCTTGTCCGCCTCGCCTTTGGCGTGGCGGCGCATGAACTGCTTGACGATGCGGTCTTCCAGCGAATGAAAGCTGATGACCACCAGCCGGCCGCCCACTTCCAGTGCCTCCAGGGCTGCATCAAGGCCATGCTCCAGGTCGCCAAGCTCATTGTTGATGTAGATGCGCAGTCCCTGAAACGCACGAGTCGCCGGATTCTTGCCCTTCTCCCAAGCGGGATTGGCCTCAGTCAGGACCTTGGCGAGGTCGGCGGTACGCTCGAAAGGCGCCGCTTCGCGGCGCTGCACCACCGCACGAGCCATGCGCTTGGCGAAGCGCTCTTCGCCATAATCCTTGAACACCCGGGCGATCTCATCTTCGTCGGCGTGCGCTATCCAATCGGCCGCACTGACGCCTCGGCTAGGATCCATGCGCATGTCCAGAGGACCGTCGTTAAGAAAACTGAAGCCGCGCTCGGGGTCGTCCAGCTGCGGTGACGAAACGCCCAGATCCAGCAAAACGCCACTGACGGTTCCGCTCCAGCCGCGCTGCGCCACCTCTTCGCCAAGTTCGGCAAAACTTCTCTGCACAACGACAAAGCGGCCGTCCTCGGCCGCCAGTGCTTGCCCCGTAGCGATGGCTAACGGATCCTTGTCGAATCCTAGCAATAGGCCATCAGGCCCAAGCTGCTGAAGCAGTAGCCGGCTGTGACCACCCCGCCCAAAGGTGCCATCCAGATAGCGTCCGTCCGGGCGCACGTTCAGCGCCGCGACGGCTTCGTCGAGCAACACGGTGATATGTCGCAAGCTGCTGATCTGGTTCACAGGATTAGGTCACGTAGTTCTTCCGGCAGACCGCCGGGTTGCTTGATGGCCGCCAGGTCCGCGTCAGAAACCGCGTTCCAGTCGTCCTCGTTCCATAGTTGAAACTTGTTCAGTTGCCCTACCAACATCGCGCGCTTGTCCAGCCGGGCGTACTCACGAAGACGCGGTGGCACCACGACGCGCCCACTGCCATCCATCTCCAGATCGACAGCATTACCAATCAGCAGGCGTTGCAGGCGACGGGCCTCTTCACGCAAGGAGGGCAATTCGCGGAGCTTGGCTTCGATCAGCTCCCACTCGGGCAAGGGGTAAATGCACAAACAACGGTCCACGGCGTCGATCGTGATGATCAGCTGGCCATCGCCACGGGAATTCAGCTCGTCGCGATACCGGCTGGGCATGGCTAGCCGGCCTTTGGCGTCGAGACTGATGGCGTTAGCTCCGCGAAACACGGCTGCGCTTCCCCTGAATTAGCTATCCATGCCCATATTTACCCACTTTCTGCCACTTCCTACCACTTGTGCGCACTATAGAAACGCAGCCGCCCCACCGTCAAGGCGAGCCAGACGGGAAAAAGCCTTACGGAGCGGCAATTTAGCGACGTTGAGAGGTAATTCGAGCGGAGAATGCGAAGAGGACTGGAAGCATCTTCAGAGACAACAGCGAGTTGCTCAACAAAGTTAAAGTACTTTGTTAAGAGCAAGAATGTTTCGGAATTAAAAATGGGGTATTGCTAAGGAAGAAAAGAGGAGAGTCGATCTGTAAGCCGGGTTCTGTCGAGGACAGCCATTCCTCTACGACAGCCATCGCTGACTGCCTCTAGCAACCTACCCGGATCCAGCGCGGGCCACGCCGATGGATCCCTATTTGGTCTTGCTCCAAGTGGGGTTTACCTAGCCACGGACTGTTGCCAGCCGCGCGGTGCGCTCTTACCGCACCTTTTCACCCTTACCGGCACCGAAGTGCTTAGGCGGTTATTTTCTGTGGCACTTTCCGTAGGCTCGCGCCTCCCAGGCGTTACCTGGCACTTCGCCCTATGGAGCCCGGACTTTCCTCCCTCCCTTTTTGCGGAACAAAAAGAGACAGCGACTGTCCGATCGACTCTCCAGGCGCCAGAGTATCGCCGCAACGCTCTGCCTGCAAGCTCACCAGGCGGCACGAGGCCCAGGCCCACCTCCTATTTGCGTTCCAGCGCCGCCTGGTACAACAGATTCTTGCGCACACCGGTAATATCGGCTGCGATTGCGGCCGCCCGCTTGAGCGGCATTTCTGCCAACAGCAGATCGAGCACCCGGAGCGCCTCTGCGCTCACCGCGCTCTCGTCTAGCGGAGCATGCCAACCCTCTACAAGCACCACGCACTCGCCGCGCTGCTGATTGCTGTCGGCCTCGACCCACGCGTGCAACTCGCTCAGCGGCAGCCCTTTCAGCGTTTCGAACGTCTTGGTCAACTCTCGGCCGAGCACGGCAATTCGATCGCCACCGAACACATCTCGAAAGTCGCCAAGCGATTCCAGTATGCGGTGCGGAGCTTCGTAGAAGATCAGCGTACGCGGCTCTTCTTTCAGTGCTTCGAGCCGTGCACATCGTGCAGCTGCCTTGGCAGGCAGAAAGCCTTCGAAGATGAATCGATCCGAGGGCAACCCAGCCGCCGACAGTGCGGCGATCAGCGCACAAGCACCCGGCACCGGCACCACTGCAACCCCAGCAGCACGCGCCTGGCGCACCAGGTGATATCCCGGATCGGAAATCAACGGCGTACCCGCATCGGAGATCAGCGCGACATCCTCTCCACCTTGCAACCGCCCGATGAATCGCCCCCCCTCTTCACGCTCGTTATGCTCGTGGCAAGCTGCCAGCGGCGTCTGAATACCGAAGTGCGCGAGCAACCGAGACGAGTGACGGGTATCCTCCGCGGCTATCAGCGACACCTCTCGCAGCACCCGCAGCGCTCGGGCACTGATGTCCTCCAGATTGCCGATCGGCGTTGCGACGACATAAAGCGTCCCCATTCCGGAATTCGCACCACCGCTGGCAGTCACAAGGGCTTACCTCTGTCACGGAAATGCGCATTGTAGCCCGATTCACCGCCGCAACATCGCCGCCACTTCAGCGCTTGGGTACAATCCGCCAACACTCGCCAGTGCTTTCAGGAACGATCAAACAATGGCTTGCTTACGCCCCCTTCTACTCCTGTGCGTCGCAATCATGCTCGCAGCTTGCGCCAGCTCTCCCTCTTCGACATTGGGCGAACTGCCTCGCACACCACAGGCTTCCACCCAGCAACTGCTGGAGAAAGCCGACCAAAGCGACCCCGAACAAGCCGTGCAGCTGCGCCTGGCCGCCGCCGACCAGAGCATCCAACAGGGCAACCATGCCCAGGCTCGCAGCATTCTGGAAAAGGTTCAGCTGGATACACTGAAACCAGCGCAGCAGATCTTCGCATTGACACTGCAGGCCGAAATCGCACTAGCCGATGGCAAACCTGAACAAGCCGAGCAAGCTCTGCAGCACCCTGCGTTCGAACGCCTGGGCGAGCTACCAGTGGCGCAGCAGGTTCGTAGCCAGCTGGCGCGGGCGGAAGCGCTGGAGGCGACCGGCAAGCCCCTCGCTGCTGCGCGCGAACGGGTTTTCACTGCTCCACTCCTGAGTGGCGAGCAAGCCAGAACCAACCACGAAGCCATCTGGAAACTCATATCCGCACTTCCCGAGCAGCAACTGCAAGGCGCGGCAGATGACGATCTCGCCGGCTGGCAGTCGCTGGCGCTGTCACTGAAACGCGCCGGCACCGTTGCCCAGCAACAGCGCGCCATTGACGACTGGATTGCACAAACCCCCCAGCACCCTGCCGCAGAACAGCTCCCTGAGCCTCTACAGAAACTTCGTGAGCTGGCCGATCAGCCCCTGAACAACATCGCACTGCTGCTCCCCATGGACGGCCAGCTGGCAAGCGTCGCTCGCGCCCTGCGTGACGGCTTCCTTGCGGCACACCTGCACGCGCAGCAATCCGGCCAGGCGCTGCGCATCGAGCTTTATGACAGCACCCGCATGACCTCCATCGACGAGTTCTACAGACAGGCCCAGGCTGCCGGCGTACAGCTGGTCGTGGGCCCGCTGGAAAAGGATCTGGTGCGCCAACTGGCCGAGAGGGATCAGCTGCCGATCACGACACTCGCCCTGAACTACAGTGACGCCGGTCAGAGCACCCCGCCCCAGCTGTTCCAGTTCGGCCTGGCTGCCGAGGACGAAGCCCGCGAGGTCGCCCGCCGCGCATGGGCGGACGGCCATCGCCGCGCCATCGCACTGGCTCCTCGCGGAGACTGGGGCGGGCGGATTCTGGATGCCTTCCGCCAGAGCTGGGAAGAAGCCGGCGGAACACTGGTTGCAGCCGAGCCATTGGCCGAGCCCGTGCAACTCGCCAACCAGATCGCCGATCTGCTGCAACTGCGCAATAGCGAGAGTCGTGGCGGACGGGTCAGCAGCATCACTGACGCCTCGACGAGCAACCAGCCCACTCGCCGGCAGGACGTCGACTTCCTGTTCCTGGCAGCCACTCCGCAGCAGGCCCAGCAAGTCCGACCCACCCTGATCTTCCAATATGCGGGCGACCTTCCGGTATACGCCACCTCTCACCTGCATGCGGCCAGCCACGATCGCACCCAGTACCTCGACCTCGAAGGCATTCGTTTCGCAGAAACCCCTTGGCTATTGAACGACCAACTTCCATTGCGCCAGGAAGTCGAGCAGAAATGGCCGCAGGCGGGCGGCAGTCTGGGTCGACTGTACGCAATGGGTGCGGACGCCTACCTTCTCGCGCCGCGGCTGAATCAACTGCTGGCACTTCCGGATACTCAACTCGACGGCCTCTCCGGCACGCTCAGCCTGAACCCGCAGCAGCGCATCGAGCGTCAGCTTCCATGGGCCGAGTTCCGCGACGGCGAGGTCCAGCGCCTGGACAACATGCAGTAATGAGCGACAGCCAGAGCAGCGGACGCTCTGCCGAAGCACTCGCGTTGCGTCACCTGTGCGATCAGGGCCTGCGCCTGCTGACGCGCAACTGGTCCTGTCGCAGCGGCGAGCTTGATCTGGTCATGCTCGACGGCGATACAGTAGTATTCGTCGAGGTCCGCTACAGGCGCTACGCCGCCTGGGGTGGCGCCCTTGAAAGCATCGATGCGCGCAAGCAGCAGAAGCTGATCAAGGCTGCCCAGCTCTTCCTGCAGAAGGAAAGCCGATGGGCCCGGAGCCCTTGTCGCTTCGACGTCGTTGCGATCACATCAGCCGGGCAGACCGAGAATCTGAACTGGATCCGCAACGCATTTGATAGCTGAACGATTCATTACGCAGCGACTGCTGCACGATGCCGCCCAACCCTAGCGAACCGCAAACGCATACCGGCGCGATAGCCGGAGGCGCTTGCAACCTTTAAGGTCGAACACAATGGACATGCAAACCCGAATCCGCCAACTGTTCCAGGCCAGCATCGAAACCAAGCAGCAGGCCATGGAAGTCCTGGCCCCGAGCATCGAGCAGGCCGGCCAGGCGATGGTCAATGCCCTTCTTAGCGAAGGCAAGATTCTTACCTGTGGCAACGGCGGCTCCGCCGGCGACGCGCAGCATTTCTCCTCCGAACTGCTCAACCGCTTTGAGCGTGAGCGGCCGAGCCTTCCCGCCATCGCTCTGACCACCGACAGCTCGACGATCACCTCGATCGCCAACGATTACAGCTACAACGAAGTATTCTCCAAGCAGATCCGCGCCCTGGGTCAGCCAGGCGACGTATTGCTAGCGATCTCTACAAGCGGCAATTCCGCCAACGTGATCCAGGCCATCCAGGCAGCTCATGACCGGGAGATGCTGGTAGTGGCACTGACTGGACGGGACGGCGGCGGCATGGCGTCGCTGCTGCTGCCAGAAGACGTCGAAATCCGCGTACCAGCCAAGGTAACCGCCCGCATCCAGGAAGTGCACCTGCTGGCTATCCACTGCTTGTGCGACCTGATCGACAACCAATTGTTCGGAAGTGAGGAATGAACGTGCCCCGCCTGCCTGTTATCGCCCTAGGCCTGTGTCTGGCCGTCAGCGGCTGTAGTTCGGTACTGACCGCAACCCGCGACGATCCAATTGCCGACAACCGCGGCACCCGCACCATCGGCAGCAAGATCGACGACTCGCTGATCGAAACAAAGGCTGCGGTCAATATCGCCAAGGCCCATCCCGACCTTGATCAGGGCTCGCACATAGTCGTAGCGAGCTACAACGGCGTCGTACTGCTGGCCGGACAGACTCCGCGCGCAGAACTCAAGGAAACGGCCGAACGAGCTGCAGGCAGCGTGCAGCGCGTCAAGCGCGTCCACAATGAACTGCAGATCCTGCAGCCCTCCTCTGCACTGGCACGCAGCAACGACTCTTGGCTGACCACCAAGATCAAGACCCAGATGCTCGCAGATAACAGCGTGCCGGGCTCGCGGATCAAGGTGATCACCGAAAACGGCATTGTCTATCTGCTGGGCCTGGTTACCCGCCAGGAAGGCAACCGCGC
>Ga0209024_1001216_pt1 | contig 24518 bp, 23 predicted proteins | sample AutmiccommunBRH5_FD_187380 | JGI IMG/M metagenome (GOLD analysis project Ga0209024, IMG submission 187380) | Deep subsurface microbial communities from Mt. Terri, Switzerland - Autotrophic microbial communities BRH/5 (SPAdes) (version 2) | ecosystem: Environmental > Aquatic > Deep subsurface >...
CGGGAAGTACCGGTAGTCGTTGGCCTCCTCCTTGGAGCGCTGCGAGACGGTCTCGCCCGTGGCGTCCACGTAGCCGCGAGTCTCCTGCACGATGCGCTCGCCGGCGTCCTTCATGCGTGACTGCCGCTCGATCTCGAACTCGATCGCCTTCTGCACTGAGCGGAAGGAGTTCATGTTCTTGACCTCGACCTTGGTGCCGAGTTCGGTCTCACCTCGCGGCCGGATGGAGATGTTGGCGTCGCACCGGAGGCCGCCCTTCTCCATGTCCGCGTCTGCGATGCCGAGGTAGCGCATGGTCTGGCGCAGCTTGCGCAGGAAGGCAGCTGCCTCCGCGCCGGAGTGCATGTCCGGCTTCGTCACGAGTTCCATCAGCGGCGAGCCGGAGCGGTTCACATCGATCAGCGAGAAGCCCTCGGCGCCGTCGTCGCGGTGGAGGAGGCGCGCGGTGTCCTCTTCGAGGTGGATGCGCTCCAGGTGGACGATCTGGCTGACGCCGTCGACCTCGATCTCGAGTTCGCCGCCGACGCAGAACGGCTGGTCGTACTGCGAGATCTGGTAGCCCTTCACGAGGTCCGGGTAGGGGTAGTTCTTGCGGTCGAACTTGGCGTAGCGCGGAATCTCGCACCCGAGAGCCAGGCCCGCCATGAGCGTGTACGCCACAGCCTGCTCGTTGATCACGGGCAGCATCCCGGGCATCCCGAGGCAGACCGAGCAGACGTGTGTGTTCGGTGCGGTGTCGAAGTACTCGCGGTCGCAGCCACAGAACATCTTCGACTTAGTCTTGAGTTGGATGTGAACCTCGACGCCGATGACGGCCTCGTAGTCGGTCTTCACGTCGGGGGATGCTGTGGTCATGGCTGCTCCGCTTCCACCTCGATGTTACCGCGCAAGGGCGTCACGAGCCGTCGAGGGCGTCGCAGCAGTGCCGGTACAATCGGGACATGCCGCCCGAGCCCGAGCCCTCCGAACTGCCGCCACTGGACCACACCGCGCGCGGGACGCCGATCCGCATCCTCTCGACGAAGTACGACGGCTCACCTCACTACGACTACTGGGGCCGGCTGATCGACCAGCACGACGGCGTCATCCGCATCGTGACCGACGAGGGCACCACGATGCGGGGCTATCGAGGTGACGGCGCGTTCCGCACCACGATGACCCAGCTCTTCTTCACGGACCGCTGGTACAACGTGTTCCACAACTACGCGCCGGTCGGACGCCTCGGGATGCACTGGTACGCGAACATCGGCACCCCCGCCCGCATCGAGGGCGACACGCTGCACTGGGTGGACCTGGACCTCGACCTCATGGATACGCGCGACCGCGGCATGTTCGTCGACGACGAGGACGAGTTCGCCGAGCACCAGGTGCAGATGTCCTACCCGCCCGACGTCATCGAGCGTGCGCGCGCCGCCCTCGACGAGCTGCTCGTGCTCTCCGAGCACTGCCGCTTCCCCCTCGACCGCGACGCGCACGTGCCGCCTGAGGCGCGGGGTCGGTCAGGGCCCGGGGTTGGCGGCTGGCGGGGCGCGTAGACTGCGCCCATGGCGAAGCGCGACCTCCCGCCCGGCGTGCAGAACGAGTTCTTCGAGGAGCCTCGACGTCCCTCGACGCCTGCGGGCGCGCCCCTGGCCGCACGGATGCGCCCGCGCACCCTCGAGGAGTACGAGGGGCAGGACCACATCGTGGGGCCGGGCGGGCCGCTGCGGCGGTTCATCGAGGGGGACGGGCTGCCCTCGATCATCCTGTGGGGGCCACCGGGCTGCGGGAAGACGACCCTCGCGAACATCATCGCGAACCAGACCCAGCGCCACTTCGAGGAACTCTCCGCCGTCACCAGCGGAATCGCCGATGTCCGGCGCGTGGTGAAGGAGGCGGCTGACCGCCTCAAGATCTCCGGCCGCCGCACGATCCTGTTCGTGGACGAGCTCCATCGCTTCAACCGCACCCAGCAGGACGGGCTGCTCCCCCACGTCGAGGCGGGAACCGTCACGCTCATCGGTGCGACGACCGAGAACCCGTCGTTCTATGTCGTCGCGCCGCTGCTCTCGCGCTGCCGCGTGTTCCGGCTGGAGCTGTTGCAGCCCTCCGTGGTGGAGAGCCTGCTGATGCAGGCGATCCGCGACGAGGAGCGCGGCCTCGGCCTCATGCGGCTCACGATCGACGACGACGCGCTCGACTCGATCTCGCACGCCGCGGCCGGCGACGCCCGCTCTGCGTACAACATCCTCGAGGCAGCCTCGACGCTCGCGGTGCAGTCACCGGACGCCGAGGGGCGCCCCCACATCACGCGGGACGTGGTGGAGATGGCGGCCCAGCACCGCACCATCCTCTACGACCGCGAGGGCGACTCCCACTACGACACCATCTCCGCGTTCATCAAGAGCGTGCGCGGCTCCGACCCGGACGCCGCGCTCTACTGGCTGGCGCGGATGCTCGAGGCCGGCGAGGACCCCATGTTCGTCGCGCGGCGGATCGTGATCCTCGCGGCGGAGGACATCGGTCTCGCGGCGCCCGGCGCGCTCTCGCTCGCGATGGCGACGCAGCAGGCAGTGCACTTCCTCGGCATGCCGGAGGGACGGCTACCGCTCGCCGAGGCGACGGTGTACCTGGCGCTCGCGCCGAAGTCGAACAGCGCGTACGCCGCCTACGGACGCGCCCACGAGGATGCCCTCGCGACGCGGAATGACCCGGTGCCGCTCCACCTGCGGAACGCGGCGACGCCGCTCATGAAGCAGTTCGGGTACGGCGACGGCTACCAGTACGCCCATGATCACGAGGGCCATGTGGCGCCCGACCAGAAGTACCGGCCTGACTCGGTAGAGGGCCACCGGTACTACTTCCCCGGAGACCTGGGCTACGAGGCGCGCGGCCGACAGTCGTCGGAGTAGCCCTCGGATGGGTGCAGGTACGAAGAGGGCGGGCCATAGCCCGCCCCCTCGCGTCACCCCAACGGGCGTTGTCGTCCGACGCTCGCCGAGGTGCGACCTCTACTCGACCACGAAGGCCGTGAACATGCCGCCCTGGTAGTGGCCTGCGATGTTGCAGATCAGGATGTAGTTGCCGGCTTCCAGGTTGAAGGTGCCGGAGTCAGACGTGCCGGCGGCGAACTCTTCGATCTCACCGATCACGTCCAGGCCGGACTCGTCGACCATCGCGCCGTCGAGCAGGAGCGAGTCCGGAGCCTCGTCCGAACGGATGACCGCGAGTTCGTGCGGGAGCGCGCCGGTGTTCTCGGCGGTGAACGTCACCTCGCCGGCCGGGGCGGAAGCGGCACTCAACTCGATCGCGAATTCCGAGAGCGTCGCGCTGATCTCGGTCTCAGCGGCCTCGCCGGCCGCCTCGGTCGCCTCCGCGCTGGCGGTTGCGGTCGCTTCGGTGTCGGCATCCTCGGTGTCCGCATCCGCGTCCGAGGAGCACGCCACGAGGGCGAGCGACAGCACGCCGGTCGACGCGAGCAGCATCATTCGGGTCCAACGATTCTTCACAGGGTTCCCTCCATCAGGCCTCTGGTACCGCGGGCGGTGTGTCCGCGGTGCGTCCAACCTACGTCTTGTGACGCTATGCACAATATGTTTGTGCAGCGTGGCACAAAGGACGAGAGCGAGCCTCCTCTGCTTGCCGGGTGTCTAGTGGCGACGGAGGGGCGAATGAGCGGGCGGCCGAGGGGGACTGCGCCGGCTACTCGACGGTGAAAGCCGCGAACATGCCGGCGGTGTAATGCCCGCCCGTGTTCGAGAAGATCACGTACGAGCCGGGCTCGAGGTCGAGCTCAATGGACGCCGAGGCGCCCGGATCGAGGTTGCCGGAGTCGCCGAGGATCTCGACCTGTGTGGTGTCGACGGTGACCTCACTGACGGGAAGCGTGCCCGGTTCGCCATCGTGCTGGACGATCGCGAACTGGTGGGGGAGGGCGCCTGCATTCGTCACCTCGAAGGTCACGCTGCCGTCCTCGGCGGTCTCGGTCGAGAGCTCGATGCCGAATTCGTGCGGCTGCCCGAGGGTGACCTGCACGGCCTGGGTGTCCCCCCCGCCGTCGTTTGTGCCGCCCTCGGCGTCGCCGTCCGCGCCCTCATCGTCGCCGCCGACGCAGGCGATGAGGCTTGCCGTGAGTACGAGCATCCCGAGGAGAGCAACCACGCGCAGCCTGTGAGACATCGTTCCTCCACCACTCCAGCACGAGCCGACCGGTGAGCGCGCAACCTCAAACGTTGCTTGCTCGCCATACCATTCGCCCGCTCGCTCAGTGGGGCCGAGCAGGGAGGGGCGCCGCATGGGACTCAAGGATCGCACGCCAACGACTCAGGAGGAGTACCGGGAGTACCGCTCCCGTCTGACGAACTGGGGACGATGGGGCGCGGACGATCAGTTCGGCACGCTGAACCACATCACGGACGACACGCGGAAGGCCGCGAGCGCCCTCGTAAGCGAGGGACGCACCGTCTCCTGCGCCAACCCGCTCGCGACGAAAGCGGTGGTGCCCGACGAGCGACGCAACCGCGTCGCGGCTGACCACCGCATGACGGTGAACCCGGGCTCGTGCGTTGACTACATCGGCGTCTCGTACCACGGCTTCGTGAATACCCACATCGATGCGCTCTGTCACATCTTCACCGGCCCAGGAGGGCGGCTCTACAACGACGTCGATCCTGCCCTCATCACCGAGGAGGGCGCGGCCACGCACTCCGTCGACCGGTGGCGGAATGGCATCGTGACCCGCGGAGTGCTGTACGACATCCCGAGGATGCGTGGCCAGGACCACGTGCAGCACGGTGAGCCGGTCGAGGGCTGGGACCTCGAGGACTGGGCGAAGCAGGTGGGCGTGACGCCTCGGGCGGGAGACGCCGTGCTCATCCGCTCCGGCGCGCAGCCGTTCTGGGACGCCAACCCCGACTTCCAGATGGAGAGGCCGCTGAACACCCCCGGCGTGGGCGTGTCCTGCCTCGAGTACCTGCACGACACCAACGCGGGCCTCATGGGGTGGGACCTACAGGAGGCCGGCGGGCAACCGGACTACGGCGAGGGCATCCCCGTTCACGCGATCGCGATCCCCTACATGGGCCTCCCGCTGCTCGACAACGCCAGCTTCGAGGACCTCGCGGAGGTGTGTGCGGAGACCGGGCGGTACGAGTTCATGCTGGTGATCGCGCCGCTCGTCGTCCTCGGCGGGACGGGCTCGCCGGTGAATCCGATCGCCACCTTCTAGCCCGTCCGCCCACGCGTGTTAGATTCACGCGTGCTGCCAGACAGGCGTGACGGAGGGGCATTCGTGGACCGACCACTGGAGGGCATTCGTGTCCTGGCCATGGAGCAGGCCGTCGCGTTGCCGTTCGCGACGCGGCACCTCGCCGACCTCGGCGCCGAGGTGATCCGCGTCGAGTCCCACGCGCGAGCGCGCCCGCCGACCCTGACCGAGACCGACCTCGTACGGAACAAGCTGCGGTGGGGACTGGACCTGGGCGTGGAGGGTGCGGCGGACCTCTTCCGGCGCGTCGCTGCCAACGTCGACATCGTCGCGCACAACTTCACGCCCCGGGTCATGCGGAAGTTCGGCATCGACTTCGAGCCCATCCGCGCGATCAACCCGGACGTCATCTACCTCTCGCTCACCGGGTTCGGGACGACCGGCCCCTGGGGCGAGCGGCCCCTCTTCGGACCGGGGGCTGAGGCGGTATCAGGACATAACGTGATGATCGGCGAGCCCGACGCGTGGCCTGGGCGGCCCGGCACGATCGTCTACGCCGACAACAACACCGGCCTCAACGCCCTCGTCGCGATCCTCGCCGCGCTCGATCATCGGGATGCGACGGGCGAAGCCGTACACATCGACCTGTCGCTGTACGAGGCGGGGATCGCGCACATCGGCGCGGCCGTCACGGAGCGTGCGTTCGGGGGAGCGCTCCCGGAACGCATAGGGAACAGCGACCCGCGCTACCTCGTGCATGACGTCTTCGACGCGCAGGGAACGGACCGTCACGTCGCGATCGCTGCCCACGAGGATGACCGCAGCGCGCTCGCGCGGGCGCTCGGGCTGACTGAGGTGACTCGTGACGCTGTGGCAGCGGCAGTCGCCGGGCGTACGGCGGAAGATGTCGCGGAGACCCTGCAGCACGCCGGAGTGGCGGCATACATCGTCTCGGATCCCTCGGACCAGTCGCTCGACCCGCACTTGTGGGCGCGCGGCTTCTTCGGCCTGCTCGGCGAGGACGAGCCGCACCCGCACCACGGGCCGGCGTTCGGTGGGGGCATCGACCTCGAGTTGAACCCCGCGCGCGCGGTGGGCCAGGACAACCGCTACGTCATGTCCTCGATCGGCGGATTGACTGACGAGGAGATCGCCGCCGCCGAGGAGGTCGGCAGCACTGGCGCTGCGCCCAACCGAGGGCCAGTCGTGCGACCCCCGACGACGCCCGAGCAGTACGCGATCCGCCTGGATCGGGGCGAGTTGTCGCGCGTTGACGAGGTGCACGATCGCTGGCGGGAGGTCTCGTCATGACCGGCACGACAGCCCGGACGACCAATCGCGCGCTCGACCTGTCCACGGGCGTCGGAGCAGCCTATGCCGCCCGCATGCTCGCCGAGGTCGGCTGGGACGTGGTGAAGGTGGAGCCGCCCTCGGGCGACCCGCTCCGTGACGAGGAGTCGCGGTGGGGTGGTGGCCGTGGCGGTGCGTTCGCCTTCGCGAACTACGGCAAGCGCGGCATCGTCGCGGACGAGTCCCAGATCCTCGAGTTGGCGGGGGCCGCCCACGTGGTGCTCGGCGACTTCTCGCCCTCGGGCTGCCATGACTCCCAGATCTCCGCCGGCATGTTCGCCGCGCTCGAGCCTCGTCGCGCGGTGGCCTCGGTGTCGGCGTTTGGCCTCACCGGCCCGCGGGCGAACTGGGCGAGCAGCGACATGATCGTGCAGGCGGCGAGTGGCCTCATGTTCCTCACGGGCGAGGCCGACCAGCCGCCGATGCAACTGCCGCCGTATGCCGCCGCGGTCACGGGTGGCCTCGCGGGCGCCGCCGCAGCCCTCGCGGCGTCGAGGAGCGCGGCGGCGGATGGCCGCGTGCGTCGCGTCGACGTCTCGATGATGGAGGCGATGGCGACGCACACCTACGGCCAGACGACGAACTACGTCTACAACGGCGAGGTCGCGCGGCGCGAGCAGTGCGTGAAGCAGGCGCTGCGGATGGTCCCGGCGAGCGACCGCTTCGTCTACTGCGCCCCGGGCGCCGTAGCGAACGTCGACATGCGAGGGGTCGCGGTGCTCCTCGACGAGCCGAGGCTGACCGAGGACCGGTTCCAGACCGCCGAGGGCCGCATGCAGAACTACCAGGAGTACCTGGACCTCTTCGTGCCGCCGTTCCAGCGCAAGACAGCCCAGGAATGGTTCGAGGAGGCGGAGCGCCTCCACCTCACGTTCTCCCTCGTGCAGACCGTGGACGACCTCTTCGCCTGCCCGCAGGTCGCTGCCCGCGAGTCGCTACGGCAGGTGACGGCGCCGGACGGACGCGTGGTCGCGATGCCCGGCCGGCCGTTCCGCATGGAAGGTGGTCCGCCCGAGGCGCTACGACCGTGGCCCGCCCACCCGGGCGAACACACCGAGGAAGTCCTGAAGGAGTGGCTGGTATCCGAATGAGTGACACTCCGCGCGCCCTTGCCGGCGTCCGCGTCATCGACATCTCGACCACGACGGCCGCGGCGTGGACCTCGCGTCTGCTCGCGGACTCCGGCGCGGACGTCATCCTCGTCGAGTCGCCCGAGGGGCACCCGATCCGCCGGATGGGGCCGTTCGCCGACGACAGTGCAAGCGTGCCCGAGGCGCAGTTCCTCGCGAACAAGCGCTCCGTGACGCTCGACCTCGACGATGATGCCGCACGCGCCACGGTGCGCGAACTGATCGAGAACGCCGACATCGTGATTTCGAGCCACTCGCCCAGCCGCCTCGCGGCGCTCGGGCTCACGTACGAGTCGTTCGAGCTGTCCGACCTGATCATGACGCACGTCACCGCCCACGGGATGACGGGCCAACTCGCCGAGGTGCCCGGGAACGATCTGACGGTCGCGGCGCGCTCCGGGTGGGCCTCGATCAACGGGACTGCCGACCGCGAGCCGCTGAAGCCGGCGGCGTGGACGTCCTCGTACTGCACGGGCATCGCCGCCTACGGCGCGACCGTGGCCGCGCTCCGGTGGCGCGACGCCCACCCCGGCGAGGGCCAGGAAGTCGACGTCGCGGAGACCGAGGTGATGGCGGGCACATTCGCGCCCGGCATGCTGCGCTCGCTCTACAACGGCAAGGTGCAGACGCGGCAGTCCACGGACGACCAGCTCGCCGGCCCGGTGCCGGTGGCAGACGGCCACTTCGCCCTCACGCTGAGCCGTGCCCACTTCTGGCGCGACGCGATGAACCTCCTCGGCCTGGAAGACCTCGCGGAGGACGAACGCTACGGGGCGTCGTGGTTCCGCCAGCAACACCGCGAGGAGTACTCAGGCCGCGTGGCCGAGGCGATGGGCAAGTGGAACAAGATGGACCTGTTCGAGGAGCTCGCGATCCGTCGTGTGGTCGCGGGGCCCGTCCTCTACATGCCCGAGCTGCGGGCGACTGACCACCTCGAGGAGCGCGGCTACTGGAGAAAGCCCGCCGACGCCCCAGACGGCCCCGAGTACCCGGGCCCGGCGTACCAGATGACGGAGACGCCGCAGACCCTGGATCACGGCGCGCCTCGGGCGGGCGAGCACAGCGAGGACGTGCTGGGGGAGGTGGTGTCATGAGCGGGCCACTCGCCGGCACGCGCGGGATCGTGCTTACGCAGGCGTGGGCCGGCTCGTGGTGCACGAGCCTCCTCGGGCAGATGGGCGCCGACGTCGTGCAGATCGAGGTGCGCAAGCGCCCGGACTCGTGGCGAGGCGACTACGCCGGGCCGATCCCCGCGGAGGTGCGTGACCGCCCGAACGCGCGGCACCCGTGGAACTGCAACCCGCTCTACAACTCCGTGAACCTCGGAAAGCGCTGCATCACCCTCGACCTCGGCACCGAGGAGGGCATGGCGATCTTCAAGCGCCTACTGCCGCTCGCCGACTTCTGCGCCGAGAATTTCTCGCCGCGCGTCCTCGGCAACTTCGGCATTACGTATGAGCAGATGCGCGAGATCAAGCCGGACATCGTCCTCGCGAGCCTGTCCGCCTACGGCCACAGCGGCCCGTGGACGAACATCCCCGGCATCGGTGGCACCATCGAGCCCTCGTCGGGGATGTCGGGCATGCTGGGGTACGAGGGCGGCCCGCCGCTCAACTCGGGCCAGATGTTCCCGGACGCGATCGCGGCGCTGAACGGTATGGCTGGGATCGTCACCGCGCTCCGCCACCGCGATCAGACCGGGCAGGGCCAGTACGTCGACCTCTCGATGATGGAGTCGAGCCTCGCGGCCGTCGGTGACGCCTACCTCGAATACTCGATGACCGGGCGACAGCGCGCTCGCCTCGGGAACCATCACCCCGCGTTTGCGCCGCACTCGATTTACCCCGCCTCGGGAGCCGAGCAGTGGATCGCGATCGCCTGCGAGGACGAAGCCCAGTGGAATGCCCTCGCTGACGCGGCGGGGCAGGGGTGGGCGCAGGACGCCCGCTTCGCCACGATGGCCGACCGCAAGGCCAACGAGGGCGCCCTCGACGCTGCGATCACGGAGTGGACCTCAGGCCAGCGCCGCGACGAACTCGCATCCCGCCTCGTCGAGGTCGGCGTGCTCGCGGCGCCGGTGGTGGACTCGCTCGAACTCGCCGATGACGCGAACCTCCGCGAGCGCGGCGTAATCCTCGAGATCGACCACCCCGAGGCGGGCGTGTTCCCGCAGGTTGCGCTGCCGATGCACTTCTCCCGCACCGTGCCTGAGCCACCACGCCCCGCTCCGCAGCAGGGCCAGCACAACCACGAGGTGCTCTCGGAACTCCTCGGGATGTCCTCGGACGAGGTCGACGCCCTCGTCGCATCGGGCGTCTCAGGTGGCGGCCCGCCCGACTAACGACGATTCGCACGCAAGCAACCGCCCTCGAAGGGGACCACATGCCCGACTACGAATACATCCGTTACGAACAGCACGGCCGCGTCGCGCGGCTTGTCCTGAACCGTCCTCAGGCCCGGAACGCCCAATCCTGGCGACTGACCGAGGAACTCGACGACGCGTTCGAGATCGCCGGGAAGGACGATGCCATCGGCGCGATCGTCCTCGCGGGTGAGGGCGACCACTTCTCAGCCGGTCACGACCTCGGATCGCCCGAGCAGAAGGCGGACATGGAGACGCGGCCGCGCCAGGAGGGTGTACGCGGCAAGTACGGCTCGTGGGACACGAACATCACCCCGAACATGCGGTGGCGGAACCTGCCGAAGCCGACCATCGCCGAGGTGAAGGGCTACACGATCTTCGCGGGCGTCGCGATCGCCGAGGCGTGCGACGTGATCTTCGCCGCGGACGACACGATGTTCCTGCCGACGAACTTCCAGTACTTCCACGTGCCGTGGGACCTCGGGATCCGCAAGTCGAAGGAGATCCTGTTCGAGTCCCGGTTCATCGACGCTGCGGAGGCGCTCGACCTCGGCCTCGTGAACCGCGTGATCCCGAAGGCGCGCCTGGAGCAGGAGACGATGGAGTACGCGGCGCGTGTCGCCGCCAACGACCCGTTCCAATTGCGGATGATCAAGCTGGCCATCAACCAGGCGCAGGACGCGCAGGGGTTCACCCAGCACATCCAGGGCTCCTATGCGCACCACCTCCTGTCGTCGATCGGCGAGGGCGACCCGGGCTTTGCGCTGAACGATCCGCGCAAGGACGGCAGGAAGCGTCGGCCGATGGTGCAGCGCGCCATCGAGAACTACGAGTTGGAGAAGCAGCGCCGGGCGCGCGAAGCGCAGGAGAACTCATGACGCAGGTTGCCGATGTCATCGTGGTGGGAGCCGGGAACGCGGCGCTGTGCGCCGCCGTTGCCGCCCGGCAAGCAGGGGCCTCCGTCCTCGTCCTCGAGAAGGCCGAGGAAGGCGAGCGCGGGGGGAACACCTTCTTCACCGGCGGTGGCTACCGCTTCCCCTACAACGGGCTCGAGGACATCCAGAAGTTGATGGAGCTCTCCCCCGAGGAGATCGATCGCATCGACGTTGGGTCCTACCCGGCCTCGAAGTTCAAGGACGACCTTGTCCGCGTGACGGAGGGCCGGGCCGACGAGACGCTCGTCGACTACCTCGTTGAGAATGCGTTCCCCACCGTGCAGTGGATGAACGAGGTCGCCGGTCAGCAATGGGTGCTGATGTACGGCCGCCAGGCGTACGAGGTGGACGGCAAGTTGCGCTTCTGGGGCGGCATGATCGTCGAGGGCGTCGGCGGGGGCGAGGGCATCTCCGAGAGCCTCTTCAACCAACTCCCGAAGCACAACATCGAGATCCGCTACGGCACCAAGGGCACAGGCCTGCTCACCGACAACACCGGCCGAGTGACCGGCGTGCGCGTGAAGGACGCCGAGGGCTACCACGACCTCGAGGCGGGCGCTGTCGTCATGGCGGCCGGGGGCTTCGAGGCGAACACCGAGATGCGCACGCGCTACCTCGGCGCCGGGTGGGAAGTCGCGAAGGTGCGCGGCACGCGCCACAACACCGGCGACATGATCAACGCGGCGCTCGCCATCGGCGCGCAGTCGTACGGCCACTGGTCGGGCGCGCACGCGGTGGCATGGGACATGATGGCGCCGCCGACCGGCAACCGCCGCATCGGCGACCTCTACCAGAAGCACTCGTATCCCCTCGGGCTGATCGTGAACTCGCACGGCGCGCGCTTCGTGGACGAGGGGGCCGACCTTCGGAATTACACGTACGCGAAGTACGGCCGCGAGATCCTGAAGCAGCCGCACGCCGTCGCCTACCAGCTCTTCGACCAGCAGACGGTCCACCGCCTCCGGGACGAGTACCGCATCAAGGAGGCCACGAAGGCCGAGGCGAACAGCATCCCCGAGCTCGCGGACGCCCTCGGCATCGACGTCGGCGGCCTCGTGCGGACGATCGAGGCGTACAACGCCGCGTGCCAGGAGGGGCACTACGACCCCTCGAAGTTGGATGGGCTCGGCACGGTGGGCATCGAGCCGCCGAAGACGAACTGGGCGCTGCCCTTCAACCAGCCGCCGTACGTGGGCTACGCCGTCACCTGCGGCATCACGTTCACGTTCGGTGGCGTGAAGATCGACGCGAAGTCGGCTCAGGTGCTGGACACCGAGGACGTGCCGATTCCGGGCCTCTACGCCGCGGGCGAGCTCGTCGGCGGGCTGTTCTGGCACAACTACCCGGGGGGCACCGGCCTCATGGCAGGCTCGGTCTTTGGCCGGGCGGCCGGCACGTCGGCCGGGAAGGCGGCTGCCTCGGGCGGCTGACCTCGACGGGACAGCCTGAGACTGACGGATACAACGAAGGGCCCCGGTCGGCGTGCAGCGACCGGGGCCCTTGCTGATCCCTGGGCGGGCCTACTTGATGTCGAGGAAGTTCAGGACACCCTTGGCTCCGAAGGTGCTGCGTGCGGCTTCAGCAGCCTTCTCCATCGCGTTCCTGCTCGACACAGTGCCACGCAACTCGACGTACCCTCCGACCGCCGAGGTGCGCACGGTGGTGCCCGATGCGCCCAGGGTCTTCATGATGCGCAACTGGGCTCGGGCGGCGGTGCCGGCGTCGCCGGGCCTCACGCTCTGGACGCGCACCCAGGTCATCGCGAGCTTGTGACGCAGCCCTCGGGGCGCGTCCGGGGTTGTGATCATGTCGGTAGTGTTGACTGCCATCTGAAGTCCCTCCAGTACTCATCGGGCGGGAACCGAACCCCGTCGCGAACTGCTGCGAACCGTTCTGTAGTCACTGTGCGACGCGCCGCCTGAGGGATTCCTGAGCGCCAGATTCTTGTTTCCTGAGACTCGTTCGTGAACGCACAAACGGACTCGCGCCCGCCTCCCGTCGTACTCTGGCGCGGTGAACGTGCTCCTCGTTGACGACGACCAGAGCCTCGTCCGGGTGCTTCGGCAAGGCCTCGTCGCCGAAGGGTTCACCGTGTCCGCTGCGCACGATGGTGCCGAGGGCCTGCGGCTCGCGAGCGGTCCAGCATTCGACGTCGTCGTCTTGGACGTGATGCTGCCCGAGTTGGACGGACAGGAAGTGCTGCGCGCACTCCGCTCCGAGGGCGTCACAACCCCCGTTCTGCTGCTCACGGCTCGCGACGCCGTGTCCGACCGTGTATCAGGCCTCGAGGCGGGTGCGGATGATTATCTGACCAAACCGTTCGCCTTCGACGAGTTGCTCGCGCGGATCCGCGCGCTCCATCGCCGGGCCGCACTCGCTCAACCGGACGTGCTCGAGGTAGGCGAGGTGGCGATGGACCGCACCAGCCATGAGGTGCGCGTTCAGGGCGTCCGCGTCGACCTGACACCGACTGAGTACCGCCTGCTCGAGATGCTCATGCAGAATGTCGGGCGCCTGCTGACGCGACAGGCGATCCTCGCGCGGGTGTGGGGCTACGACATCGAAGTCGCGCCGAACGCGGTGGAGCAGTACGTGCACTACCTGCGCACCAAGTTCGCGGGCGCCCTCACCGTGACGACTGTCCGAGGGGCGGGGTACCGGCTGGAGGTTCCATGAGCCGGCGCGGTTGAGGACGCTCCATGTTCCGTGATGCGCATCGTCAGCTGACGCTGATGTACGCGGCCGCGGGCGTACTCCTGTTCGGCATGCTTGCGGCCGGCATCTACGTGGTGCTCGTCGAGTCCCTGGACGGCGATATCGATGCGGACATCCGGCACGTGCTCGCCGAAGGCATCGATCTGGTTGACGTGGATCCGGAGGGCGATGACCTCGACGTTCCGACGGCGTTCGGGCCGGTCTTCCTGTTCGCCTTCAGCCCGGAGGGGAACATCATCCGCAACCCGCGCGACCTTCCCGCCTACCAGGTCGTGCCGGTACTCACCCTGAGAGTCGTCGCCACAACCCGCGAGGGGACCGAACTGACGCGCGAGGCGGGTGGCGAGCGCTTCCGCCTTCACCTGGAGCCAGTGCTCCGGGATGGCGAGGCCGTGGCGGTCCTGGTGGCTGGCCGGAGCCTGGCTCGGCGAGATGCTGAGGTCAGGCTGATCACGACGACACTCGCCGGGAGCGTAGCCGTGTGGGCTGTGCTGGCCTCGGGCATTGCGTATGTCCTCGCCGGGCGCGCGCTCCGGCCCATGCGGCAGGCCTACGCGCGGCAGGAGGCGTTCGTCGCCGGCGCCGCGCACGAGTTGCGTTCGCCCATCGGGGTGATCCGTGCCGCGTCAGACGTCGGCCTGAGGAGTGACCCAACGCCCGAGGTCCGCGCACTGCTCGACGAGATCAACTCGGTGGCTACTGACGCCTCGACGCTGGTCGACACCCTGCTGGACCTCGCACGGATGCGTCCGCAGGCTGCGGATGAGGCGGCGACGAGCGACCTCGCGGAGGTCGTTGGCCGCGAATTGAGCAGGATGGAGTTGCTGCTCCGCGAGCATGCGGTCCGAGTGGTAGACGACCTGGCTGCTGTGACCGTCCCGGTGCCAGCCGCCGAGATCGGACGTATCACACGGGCGCTGCTCGAGAATGTGATCGCGCACACCCCGCGTGGAACTGGCGTAGTGGTGCGGACACGGCAGTCCGGCGAGATGGCGGAACTCTCCGTCGAGGACAATGGCCCCGGCGTCGAGCCCGAGGACCTCGAGGCCGTGTTCGAGCCGTTCACGCGGGGGGATGAGGCCCGCAGCCGGGGCCGGCGCGTGGGGATGGGTCTCGCGATCGTCCAGGCCGTGGCCGTGCACTATGGCGGCAGCGTCCGCGCTCGGACGCCGGACCGCGGACACGGACTCGTCATCGAGGTGCGGTTTCCGGCAGCCTGACCACAACGCGACCGCGCGAGGCGCTCACGCCGTTACTCTGCGCGCTGACCGAGACTCCGTTCAAATCCCGAGGATGTCCATGACCACGAGCACCGCCACGCCTACCCGCACCATCGCCGCGTTCGTCGCAGACGCGCAGGATCCGCCCGAGTGGGTGATGGAGGAGGCGAAGCGGACGCTCGTGAACCTGCTCGCCATCTCCGTGTCCGCCTCGGTGCACCCGTCCTCCGCGAGGATGCTCGTGTGGGCGCGCGCCGAGGGCGCGGCGCAGCAGGCGAGCGTGATCGCGAGCGACCTCTCGACGAGCCCTTCGCTGGCGGCGCTGGTGAACGGGTTCCTCGCCCACCTGCAGGACTACGACGACACGCACTACCCGACCGTGCTCCACCCGAGTGCGCCCGTGTGGCCGGCGGCGCTCGCGGCCGCCGAGGAGGCACGGGCCTCCGGGCGGGACGCCCTCGTCGCGTTCGCGCTCGGCTGCGAGGTGGCGTGTCGGATTGCGATGTCGGTCCACCCGTGGCACTACGACGCTGGCTGGCACATCACAGGCACCGTGGGCGTCTTCGGCGCTGCCGCTGCCGCAGGACGACTGTACGGCCTCGACGCTGGCGCGCTCAGCCACGCCTTCGGGTTCGCCGGGACGCAGGCCGGCGGTGTCCGCGAGGTGTTCGGGAGTGACGGCAAGGCGATCCACGCGGGCCGAGCGGCCAGCAACGGCCTGCAGTCAGCCGAGTTTGCGCGCGCCGGGATGACTGCGAACACGGAGATCCTCGCGGGACGTCGCGGCTTCTGGGCGGTGCTGTCGCCGAACGGACACAACGAGGAGGAACTCCTCGGCGGGTTGGGCGAGCGCTGGGAGCTGAAGCGCAACGGCCTCAAGCCGTACGCGAACGGCGTGGTGTCACACCCGATCCAGGACGGCGTGATCGCCCTGCGGAACGAGCACAACCTCACCCCCGACCAGGTCGAGGGCATCTCGCTGCGCGTCTGCTACCTCGTGCCTGAGTTGATGAACCGCGCGGAGCCGGAAACCGGCTTGCAGGCGAAGTTCTCGTTCCAGCACTGCGCGGCCGCCGCCCTCGTCGATGGCGCGGGCCACGACGCGCAGTTCGACCTCGACCGGGTGCTCGACCCGACGATCGCGGACCTGCGCTCGAAGGTGAAGTTCGAGATCGACCGCTCGCTGCCGGAGCACGAGGCATACATCACGATCAATCTGAAGGACGGACGCTCGGTCTCGACGCACGTGGAGCACGCTTCCGGCTCGCCGGAGAATCCGCTCACGAACGAGCAGCTGCGCGTGAAGTTCGACGCCATCGTGGAGCCGATCCTCGGAGCCGATCGCGCGCGACAACTGTTCGAGGCGGCGTGGAGCCTCGACGAGGCGCCCGGAGTCACGGACCTGCTGCGGCTGACCCGACCGGCATAAGTCGCTTGCTCGACGGGCCTCGTACTATGCGCACGACCACGAGCGTGGTGAGGGAGGGTGTCCGATGCCGCGTCCGCGCATAGCCAACAGCATGGCCGAGGCCGTTGAGGGAGTCCCGGACGGCGCGACGATTATCGTGCCGGGGTTCGCGGGGGCCGGCGTCCCCTGGAACCTGATGACCGCGCTCTACCACCAGGGCGCGAAGGACCTCACCTTCATCACCAACAGCCTGAACTCCGTCTCCGCAGATCCCGAGGCAAAAGCGCTGACCGACTTCGTCATCGACGGCCGAGTGCGCAAGGTCATCGCCTCGTTCACCGCAGCGACGCATCCGTCGAGGGCATCCGTGCCGGAGCAGATGGCGCGCGACGGACGCATCGAGGTCGAGCTAGTGCCGCAGGGCACCCTCGCCGAGCGGATTCGCTCAGGCGGGGCGGGCGTGCCGGCGTTCTGGACGCCCGCCGGCGTCGACACGATGCTCGCCGAGGGCAAGGAGCACCGCGACTTCGACGGGCAGACCTACATCCTGGAGGACGCGATCTTCGCGGACTACGCGTTCGTCCGGGCGCATCGCGCGGACACCGCCGGGAACCTCCTCTTCCGCCGCGCCGCGCGCAACTTCAACCCGATCTCCGCGATGGCCTCCAGGCACGCCCTCGTCGAGGTCGAGCAGCCGATTGTCGAGGCCGGCGAGATCGACCCAGACCAGGTGCACCTCCCCGGCATCTTCGTGGAGACGCTGACGCAGATCCCCGCGGACGGGTTCATCCACGTCCAGCGCGCCGGCCGGCCGGACACCGTGCCCACGGCGCCGGAACCCCTCGTCGGGCCCGCTGCTGGTGAGAAGCGTCGCCTGACGAGGCAGGAGATGGCCGCGGTGATCGGGCAGCGGCTGCAGCCGGGCTGGCTCGTGAACCTCGGCATCGGCATCCCGACGTTCGCCTCGAACTACGTCCGCGCCGAGGACGACATCACGTTCACCTCGGAGAACGGCGTCGTGGGTTACAGCCGGCTCGCCGGGCCGGACGAGGGCGACCCGGACATCGTCAACGCAGGTGGTCAGCAGGTGACGCTCGTGAAGGGCGCGGCCTTCGTGCACCACGCCGACTCGTTCGCCGTCGTCCGCAGCGGACGCCTCGACGTGACCATCCTCGGCGCCTACGAGGCGAGCGCGGACGGGTCGTTCGCGAACTGGCGGTTGCACTCTGCTTCTGCGGAGGGGGCCGGGTTCGACCACCTCGGTGGAATCGGCGGAGCGATGGACCTCGTTGCGCGCGCGAAGCAAGTCTGGCTCGCCATGGAGCACACCACCCGCGAGGGCGGCCCGCGCCTCCTCGACGCCTGCTCGCTGCCGCTGACGGGGAAGGGCTGCGTCACGCTGATCGTGACCGACCTCGGCGTCATCGCCGTGCGCGATGGGCGCTTCATTCTCGAAGAGCACGCGCCCGGGCACACCTTCGAGGAAATCGTCGCGCTCACGGGAGGCCCGATCGAGGCGAGCCCGACGCTCCGGCCCGTGGACGTGTGGAGCAGCTAGACGCGGTCCGCGCTCAGCGTGCCTTCGCCGAGGCGCCATACGGGGTGCTCGTTCGGCTCCGCTGAAAGCCGGAAGCGCGGGAGTGCGAGACCGTCGCCGAGGTCAGCGAAGGCCACCTCGACGCGCTGGTTGATGCCGGCGCGCTCCTCGGGCTCTGGGTTGCCCTCGGCGTCCACGAGCATCCCCAGCACCCGCAGGCCGTCGTAGTCCGTCGGCACGCCGCGCTGCTCGTCGAGTTCGACGAGCGCGATGACGTAGGGGACGACGCCGCGGAACGACGGGTGGATCGGGTGCGTGACGACCTCGTACGAGTAGATCGTGCCGCGGCCCGACACGGGTGCCCACGACCACTCGAGGGCGGTGCAGAGCGGGCATGCGTTGCCGATCGGGTAGCGGAGGCGGTGGCAACTGGCGCACCGCTGGAGGACGAACTCACCCCGCCCCGCAGCCTGTAGGAACTCGAGGTGCTCCGGATCGTTCGAGGCGATGTTGACCTCGGCCCCAAGGTATTCGGCCACAGGTTCGCCCCTCTTCTACTTGTGCATGATGAGCGCGGAGCCAGTCGGCGGGCTCGCCCATCCCATGTTCATCGTGACCTCGACGTCCTTCGCCTGGCGGCAGCCGCCCTCGGAGTAGTCGTAGGTGTGCTCGCCGCGCTCCCAGCCGGGACAGTAGTCGTCGGCCTGGTGCCGTAGCTGGCGGACGTTCTCCACGATGTGGCCGATGCCGTGGGTGTAGCCCTCGCAGAGGTGTCCGCCCGAGGTGTTGTTCGGCCGTGCGCCGCCGAGTTCGATGATGCCGCTGGAGACGTAGTCGCCGCCCTCGCCTTCGTTGCAGAAGCCGTAGGCCTCCAGTTGCAGCATGGTGGTGAACGTGAACGCGTCGTACGAGCCGGTCACGTCGATGTCCTCGGGGCCGAGCCCGGCCTGGCCGAAGACGATCGGCGCGGCGTAGTGGCCCGCGACCCGCGAGATGGGTCCGCGGCTCCAGTGGTAGCCGCCCGGCTGGTCCTTGTTCACGCGCCCCGCGACGCCCGCGATGTAGGCCGGCACCTGCCGGAGGTCGCGAGCGTGCTCGGCGCTGGTCACGATGATCGCGACGCCGTTGTCCGTCTCGAGACAGCAGTCGAGCAGGTGGAGTGGCTTGGTGATCCAGCGCGAGTTCACGACATCCTCGACGGTCACGCGCTTCGGATAGAGGGCGCGCGGGTTGTTCGAGGCATGCTTACTGTGCGCCACCTTCACGTGCGCCACCTGCTCGCTGGTCGTGCCGTACTCGTACATGTGACGCATGAACGAGGGCGCGAACGACTGCGCCGCCGAGTGCATCCCGTGGATTCCCTGGTCGAGCGAGGTGCCGGTGAAGACCGGCGCCTGTCGGCCGGTGCCCCCGATGCGCGTGCCGGTGTAGCCGTTCATCGCGCGGAAGATCGCGACCGTGCGGCACATGCCGACCTCGATCGCGCCCATGGCGAGGCCGATAAGCGCCTCGATGCTCGAGCCGCCGCCGGAGCAGTCCATGTAGAAGTTCAGCCGGATGCCGAGGTCGCCCGCGATCACTGGCGACGCTGTCGAGTCGTTCCCGTGGTACGAGAGCATTCCGTCGATGTCGCCCGCGCCGAGGCCGGAGTCGACCATGGCGGCGCGGACGGCCTCGACGCCCAGGGCGCGCGTCGTGCGGCCCGAGTCACGCGAGAACTCGGTGGCTCCGATCCCTGCGATGGCGTAGCGGTCGCGCAGTCTGCTCCCGGGGAACTCCAGCACGCTACGACCGGTTCGGCAGAACGACGACCGCGTGGCCCGGGCACGTCGTCTCGCCGAGCTGGTTCACGACGTTCGTCTCGAGGTAGACGCGATTCTCGCCGTCCTCGACCTTCTTGTCGGTGATCTTGCCGGTCACGGTGAGCGTGTCGTTCTTCTGGTTGATCGCGCGGTACTGGACCGCGGCCTCGCGGATCTCCGCCTCGTCGCCGATCCAGTCCCGGAGGGCGTTGAGGAGGTAGGTGTACCGCAGGTTCCCCATGCCGAACGCTCCGCGCTCGTTGAGGGCGGCGCGGCCGGCCTCATCGTCCATGTGGATGTAGACGAACTCGTCGTTGACCGCTGCGTAGCGGTTCCAGCTCATGAAGTCAGTGGTGCGCGACCACTCCGGCAGTTCGTCGCCGACGTTGACGTCTTCGAAGTAGACGTTGATGGGCATGTCAGTCTCCTGTCCTCGGACGGTCCGAGGGTACGGGTAGGGTGGTTAGTAGCGGATGCCGGTGGAGATGCGCGTCTTCACGTGCTCTCCGCGCTGGTTCCGCCACTCCATCTCGGTCTCCGTGAAGAGCGTGAGGCCGAGGCGGGTCTCCCGCTCGTTCCAGTCCTTCAGACGGGTCCGCGAGGTGATCACGTCACCCGGCCGGATCGGCACGCCGAAGGTCTCCACCTGGCCGCCGTTCATGCCTCGTTGCCCGCGTCCACTGCGGGGGCCGTTCGACTCCTGCCGTGGTGGACGGTCGATCGGCCAGGCGAAGGGGTTGAAGTCCTGGGGAGCGATGATGCCGCCCCACTTCGTGCCCTTCGCGTACTCCTCGTCCCAGAAGAGCTGAGGTGGCTTCTCCGGCCAGTACGAGGCGAGCGCCCACTTACGGATGTCGGACTCGGACACGGGGTAGGAGACGCGTTCGTTCTCCCAGACGCCCTTCTTCTCCTCCATCTCGGGGGTGACGAGGGTGTCGACCTGCTGCTCGGAAGTCATGGGGTGGCCTTTCTTGCGCCCTCGTACGGTGGGGACGCGCTGAAGCGACCACGATTGTAATCACCGCTGTCAGCCCTCGCGTCGAGAGCTAGCGGCCGACGAGTTCTGCCGGGCAACGTTCGTCCGGACTGCCCGGACGACGTGGCGGTCGGTGTAGTCGTTGTTGAGGAAGTCACCCGCGCATGTGATCAGGGTCAGCGTCTCCTTCTCCGTGCGCGCGAGGATCTCGCGCATGTCGAGGCCCTCCACCGGGTAGGTGTGGCCCGCCGTGACCGTGTACGTCACCACCGAACCGTCGAGGAGTTCGACCTCGATCGTGTCGCCGTGTTCGAGGTCCGCGAGATCCCAGAAGATCGCCGGCCCCTGGCTACCCCAGTCGCGGTGGCCAGCAAGGACGGCGTTGCCTGTCCCGGCTCCTGGTTTCGCGGTGAAGTCGTACCAACCGACGAGTTCGGGCTTGTCTGGCGCGGCCATGTTCCCGTTGCTGTCGATGCCCAGCGCGACGAGGTCAGCATCGATCCCGAGGCGCTCGATGCGAACGCGGACCGGGGGCGCTAGCAGCACGGCATCCTCGGATGCTGGTTCGGGAGTGCTCGTTGGGGTGCTGCTGAGCACGGAGGGAGGCCGTGTAGTCGCGGCCGGTGGCGTGACTCCGAGGACGGCACGCTCCGTGGCCGATGCGTAGAGTTCGGTCGTCGCGGCTCCCGGATCCTCGGTCAGCAGCCCAGCGACAAGCATGACGCCGCCGAACATCCCCACGAGGAGCACGGGGACGAGGATGGCCGGCGAAGCGAACCATCGGCGCAACTGCATCAGCCGCTCCGATCACTGTGGTGGGTCGTCGCGGGCATTAGTCGAACTCCGCTCGGATGGTGACGTCGCTGGTCAGGCAGATGCGGCCTTCGTCGTCCTCGGTCCCGCCGCTCACGTCGAGGGCTGCCGGGACGCCGTCGCGGTGGACGTTCAGGTCGATGCACATGCCGTCCGTGCCAGGTTGCTTCTGGATGACGAGTTCGTACGTCGATGGGTTGTCCGTCGCCGTCGGATTGCTCCACGACAGCGCTGCCTCGCGTACGGCGTCCGGCGGCACGGGGACGTAGACGCCGAACCAGCGGTGGTGCGCCGAGGCTCCTTCGTCCTCGATGACCGCGGCAGCACCGTCGAGGGTCGCAGAGAACCTCGTCGCGTCGGTCGGGACGAACGCGCGAAGATAGCCGCCGTACTGGCCGTCGAACATGAGGTGCTGGACGAGGTCGTCGTCGTAGTCGCGTGCCCACTCGCGCACGGTGTTCTCGTAGCGGAGCACGAGGTGGTGGCGCGCCGCACCGAGGGCCGTGACCTCGATGTCGTAGGTCGCGGTCGGGGCGAAGACCACGTTGAGTTTCGTGCTGTTCACGCTGGCCTCGTTGAACTGGAGGTAGTCGCCCGAGGGGGCGAGGAGCCGACCATCCCAGCCAATGTCCGTGACGAGTTGCTGCGCGCTGGGATTGAAGAACATCGCCTGGATGTGGCGCTCGTCGCCTAGTCGCTGCAACACCTCGGCGAGGTCGGTCCACCTCGATGCGGGAAGTTCGAGGATGTCGCGGAGCAGCGCTTCCTGGAGCAGGCCGACAGCTGCCTTGCTGCGCCGCCAGGTGTCGGAGGGAGCACGCGTCACGCGCTCCAACTCCATGACGGCGTTGTCGCTCGTCAGCCGGACATCACCGAAGCCGGGCGCCTCGACGGTCTGTTCGCCCGTCACGTCCAGCAGCGCCTCCAGCACGTCGAGGTCGACGGCGACGACACCGTCGACGTCCTGCGGGCCCCATGCCAGCTCGTAGAACTCGAGCGCCTGATGCGCCCAGATCGTGAAGTCCGGATCCCAGTTCGAGACGCCGAGGTTCCACGGGTAGTCCTTGAGCAGATGTCGTTGCAGCGGTGCGGGCGCCTCGATGAACTCGCCTCCGTTCTCCTCCCACGCAGGGAGCCAGGAGGCGGAGTTCTGGAAGCTCGTCTCGACGACGTCGCCATCCTCCACGGCGATGATGCCCGCGCCGGTGATAAGTCCACCCCCGGGCATCAGTTCGGCGTTGTTCAGTGACAGCAGGAGGTAGCGGCGCTCGCCCTCGAAGCCCATGAGCTCGGGCAGGATGCGCTGCACGGTGGCGGCCTGGTCCACGAGTTCGACGATGCTGGGCAGGTGCTCGTCGAGACGTGCCCGAGCGTCGTGCAGGGGGCCGAGGAGACGACGGTCGCCCACCTCGACGCGTTCCGCCACGATGCTGTCGAGCAGCGTCTCGATCCGCTCAAGGCTCGGCCCGGCGTCCTCGACGAGGTCGAGCGTGGTGGCGGTGAGCGGCGCGCTGTCCGCCCCGTCCGTGCTGACGGTCGTCTGTTGGTCCTCGCGGGTCTCGAGCGCCGTCCGAGCGAGCGCGCTGCCCTCCTTCCCCACCTCGACGAGCGCGTCGCCGATCTCGAGGATGGCGCCCGTGGCGACGATCTGGTCACCGACCACGGGGAGCCACTGTGCCGCCTGCAGGAATGGATCCCAGCGCAGGTGCCACCGAGCGGCATCGATGTGTCGCTCAGCCTCGGAGAGTTGGGCATCCACGAGGTCCAGGTCCGAGGTCGTCGCGTCCAGTCCCAGCTCACCAGTGATGTGCGCGGTGTCCTCGAGGTCGGAGAAGGCAGCGCGCGCGGCAGTCGCGTCGCGATAGAGCGAGCCGTAGTGCCATACGCCGACGCCGAGGATGGCGAGGCCGAGTACGGCGAGCAGTACCGGCCGCGAAGGACGGTGGATCAGGTTGCTCATCAGGACTCCGAGGTGGAGCGGGCTACCCGATCGGGCGGGCCGCTCCGAGGGGCTGTCCGCCGGCACGCCGAGCCGCCGGCGGACAGGACCTGGGCTAGGCGCGCTTTCGGAGCACGCCCATCGTGATGCCGAGGCTGCCGACGACCGCGATCACGCCGGCCGTCCCCATCAGTCCCGCGACGATTGCGTTGTCCTCGATCAGTCCGCCGCCGGTGGCCGGGGGCCCGGGCGGGCTACCAACGGGCACGTTCGCCATCACTGCGACAGCGTCGCAGGGGCCCGTCACCCGGATCATGCCGGTCTCCTGGCCCGTGTACAGGACGACCTGGGCAGTGCCGTCCTCGTTCGTCACGAACCGGGCAGGCTCGAGGTGTGCCGTGTTCCCGGGCTGCTCGACGATCTGAAGGATGCCGTCGACGCCCTCGAGCGGGACGCCAGCGCGGTCCGCCGCGGTGATGGTGAGCGTGACTTCGCTTTCGAGTGGCGGGAGGGGATCCGACAGCGAGACGACGCAGTAGCCCTCGGGCTGCGGGTAGATCTGGGCGCTCGCGCTCGCAGCGCCCAGCAAGCCGGCGAGCAGCGTCGTCGTGAGACCGATGCCGATAGCGTTCCGAATTGACTTCATGTTGCCGCCACCTCTTCCAACGGTCACGGAGTCCACACGCAGTTGAGTGGATCTGTGGTGACGGCTATAGGACACCTCTAACCGGTCGAGGCGACGTGAACCCGTCGTCCCTGCACCTGGTTGTGCGAACGTTGAGTCGTTGAGCAGAGGTGTAGCCCTCAAGCACGAGGGACGCCCGGGGCCGAGACCTCTAGACCCGCCGGGAGGCCTCGGCGGCAAGACGAGACTCGTGCGTTGGCGCGTCGGGGACGTGCGAGGGGCGCCCGCTCTCCATCTCGCGCCGCAGCGCCGGCACGATCTCCGTGCCGAGGATCTCGATCTGCTCGAGGACGGTCTGCAGTGGCAGCCCCGCGTGATCCACGAGGAACAACTGCCGCTGGTAGTCGCCCACGTGCTCGCGCATGGCGGCATAGCGCTCGATCACCTGCTGGGGGCTCCCCACGGTGAGCGGCGTGCCGGCCATGTACTCCTCGAGCGACGGCCCGTGACCGTAGACCGGC
>Ga0209024_1001219_pt1 | contig 24469 bp, 24 predicted proteins | sample AutmiccommunBRH5_FD_187380 | JGI IMG/M metagenome (GOLD analysis project Ga0209024, IMG submission 187380) | Deep subsurface microbial communities from Mt. Terri, Switzerland - Autotrophic microbial communities BRH/5 (SPAdes) (version 2) | ecosystem: Environmental > Aquatic > Deep subsurface >...
TCATTTTGCCGACACTGGACCGCATGGTCACCACCTTGCGCAATTACGCCCACCAGTTTGCCGATCTGCCCATGATGTGCCGCACACACGGCCAACCTGCAAGCCCCAGCACCATGGGCAAGGAATTTGCCAACGTGGTGCATCGCCTGGAACGCGCCATTGCCGCCATCAAGGCAGTCGAACTACCGGCCAAAATGAACGGTGCTGTGGGCAACTTCAATGCCCACCTGTCAGCCTACCCTGAATTTGACTGGGAAAAGCTAAGCCGCGATTTGATTGAAAGCCTGGGGCTGACCTTTAACCCCTACACCATTCAAATTGAACCACACGACGGCATTGCAGCCCTGATGGACGCAATTGCCCGCACCAACACCATTTTGATTGATTTGAGCCGCGACATTTGGGGCTACATTTCCCTGGGCTACTTCAAACAAAGACTGAAAGCCGGCGAGGTGGGTTCCTCCACCATGCCACACAAAGTCAATCCCATTGATTTTGAGAATGCCGAAGGCAACCTAGGCATGGCCAACGCCGTGTTGAAGCACTTGGCCGAGAAACTGCCGGTATCACGCTGGCAGCGGGATTTGACCGACTCCACCGTGCTGCGCAATTTGGGCGTAGGCATTGGTTATGCAATATTGGCCTATGAAAGCTGCTTGCGTGGCCTGGGCAAACTGGAAGTGAATGAGGCGGCCATTGCAGCCGACATTAACAACGCCTGGGAACTACTGGCCGAGCCCGTGCAAACCGTGATGCGTCGCTATGGCTTGCCCAACCCCTATGAACAGCTCAAAGAACTAACCCGAGGCAAGGGCATTACCCAGGAAGGACTGAAGAAATTCATTCAGCAGCTGGACTTGCCCGACGGGGAGAAAACACGCCTGTTGGCCATGACCCCGGCCAGCTACATTGGCAAAGCAGCAGAGCTGGCTAAACGGATCTGACCATCGAATCTGACCTTCGAATCTAGGGCCTTGCAAATAATTGCGGGCCCAGTCGGTGGATCAGCCTGTCACTCACGAAGGCATGAATCACCGCGAACTGATCATTGTTAAGCGACTTCAAAGCCAAACCATATGCAGAAGACGACTGGCCTGCATCCTTCGACTTAGACACAACGTCAGCGCTGCACTCGATCAAGTATTTCCTGTCGTCCAGAACGATCTGGAAAGCAACTAAAATGCTTTGACCAATCTTCAGGGCAACTTCCCTTGAAAAAAGCAGCTCTAGCCCACCAGTGGACAGGTTGTCTATCACCGCAGCAACAGGCTCAATTGTTGCAGCACCTGGCTCGCCTGAATTCAATCGGATTGTAGCCGGCAAATCACAGGCAACACGCTTCGCTCGTCGAATGGCCTGTGATTCCAAATGCGTTTCATGTGGCCAAGACAGCACCAATAGCGGATGCGGCGACAGCAACACTTTTTCAATCATCGAACTGAAACGGAATATGGACAGGCCATAGGTGGCCTGAAACTCCCAGACCTGGCCCTCTTTGGCAAATACACATTTGCCATCGCGCATCGGGTGCGTAACCAGAACAGCGGCTTGAGGAATACTGCCAATTAACCGCACGTGGAATGGATCTTTAGCCTGACCGGGCACAAACATTTTGAGTTGGCTACCCGTTTCAAACGGATCTTCAAATGCCTGCTTGGTGGGCAGCATTCTGGGTAAAACCGTTGAGTCGATCTGCGGTTTGCCCGGCTGAATCACGAATTTCGAAGACCAACGGGGATTGTGATACAGACCTTTGGCTGCCAATTCATCAAGTTGTTTTTGGCTATTGACTGCTTGCCCTTCCGCAAGCAGCAAAACTCCGCTTCGATCAAAAATAGCGAATGGCAGCGCCTTGCCTATTTCAATGTCGCCTTTGGCCAGTGGCGAAAGGTCTTTGGGATTGTCCACGCTGCCTCACTTGCTGAACCCGGTTCAGGGGGTTTCGAATTCTTTTTCTTTCTTCACAGGTTTAACCAAGTCTTCACGGGTCAAACCCATCCACATCAGCATGGGGCTGGCCACCAGCACAGACGAGTAAATACCAAACAGAATACCAATGGTCAAAGCCAAAGCAAAGCCATGCAAGGTAGGGCCACCGAAAAACAACATGGAACACACCATGATCTGGGTGGAGCCGTGAGTAATAATGGTTCTGGATATAGTGCGGGTAATTGCGTGGTCGATGGTTTCCGACACGCTCATCTTGCGAACTTTCTTGAAGGTTTCCCGAATTCGATCAAAAACCACCACCGACTCATTCACGGAATAGCCCAGCACAGCCAAGACCGCAGCAAGAACAGAAAGAGAAAACTCCCAACCAAAAAAGGCGAAGAAGCCAAGAATAATGACCACATCGTGCAAGTTGGCCACAATCGCCGACACAGCGAACTTCCATTCAAAACGCAAAGCCAAGTAAATCATGATGCCAATGATTACGACCAGCAAGGCAATAACACCGTTTTCAGCCAGTTCGCGCCCTACCTGCGGGCCCACAAACTCAACGCGCATCAGCTGCACATCGGGGCCACCCAGGTTCAACACGCGGTCTGTCATCGCTTGCTGATTCAACTTGCCTTCTGAACCCAACACACCCGACTGCAGGTCTTTCACCGCCAGGCGTACCAGCACATCCCGTGCGGTTCCGAAGTTCTGAACCTGCGGCTCATCAATGCCCGTGGCACGTAAACCCTCGCGAATTTTCTCCAGCTCTGCGGCTTGGGAATAACGCGCCTCGACCAACACGCCGCCAGTGAATTCAACGCTGAGATTCAAACCCTTGGCGAACAGGAAAAAAACCGCCGCGGCAAAAGTGAGTAAGGAAATGATGTTGAAAATCTTGGCATGCCGCATGAACGGAATGTCGTTTCTAATTCTGAATAGTTCCATGTGCTTTTAATTCACTCAGTTCGGTTGGTGGTCAGGCTTTTTTGGCCACAGCTGTATTCGTATCGGGGCGCCATATTTGTCCAATGCTCACAGATTCAAGCTTTTTCTTGCTGCCGTACCACAGATTAACCACGCCACGCGACACAACAACTGCACTGAAAATCGAAGTGAGAATACCCAGGCAGTGCACCACCGCAAAACCACGCACAGGGCCCGAACCAAATACCAACAAGGCCAAACCAGCAATCAAGGTTGTGATGTTGGAATCAAGAATGGTGGCCCACGCACGCTCGTACCCTGCGGCAATGGCCTGTTGGGGCTGCGCACCGTCTCGCAGCTCTTCACGAATGCGTTCGTTGATCAGCACGTTGGCATCAATGGCCATACCCAGGGTAAGCGCCACAGCGGCCAAACCGGGCAGGGTCAAGGTCGCCTGCAACACCGACAACAAGGCAAACAGCAACAACACGTTCACGGCCAGTGCAAACACCGAAAACACGCCAAACAGCAGGTAATACGCCATCATGAAAATGCCAAGCGCAATAAAACCATAAAGGGTGGAGCTAAGGCCCTTATCAATGTTGTCTGCACCAAGGCTTGGGCCAATGGTACGTTCCTCAATGATGTCCATGGGTGCTGCCAGCGAACCGGCGCGCAGCAACAAGGCAAGGTCAGCAGACTCTACCGTGTTCATGCTGCCTGAAATTTGCACCCTGCCACCACCAATTTCGCCACGAATCACTGGCGCAGTAATTACCTCGCCCTTGCCTTTTTCAATCAGCAAAATCGCCATGCGCTTGCCAATGCTTTCTGCGGTGATGTTTCTGAAAATTCGTGACCCTTGGCTGTCAAGCGACAGGTGTACTGCGGGCTCCTGGGTTTGATTGTCGAAACCTGCCTGTGCATCAGTCAGGTTGTCACCAGTCAAAATTACTTCTGATTTCAACAACAAATCTCGACCGCCGCGTTCTGTGTAACGCTCAAGCCCAAATGGCACAATGCCACTGGCCAAGGCCGATTGGGCCTCGGGACTGTCGTCCACCATGCGGATTTCCAGTGTGGCGGTACGGCCCAGAATGTCTTTTGCTTTGGCAGTGTCTTGAACACCAGGCAGTTGCACAACAATGCGGTCTGCGCCCTGGCGCTGAATTACAGGCTCTGCAACGCCCAATTCATTGATACGGTTGTGCAGGGTTGTGATGTTCTGACGCAGGGCGTATTCACGCGCCTGCTGCTCGATCTGCGGCGCAATGCCAGCTTTCAGCGCAAAATCAGCACTGTCCTCAATTGCTTGCAATTGCAAGTCGGGGGAATCTTTGACCAGTGCAGCTTGTGCTTTGGCACGGGTGTCCGCATCGCGAAATGTCATGCCAAAACCGGCAGGCGTGCGTGCAGCGCTGGCGTAACGCAGGTCTTCTTCACGCAGGGTTTGCTTGGCACTGGCCAGCAACGCATCTTTGCGTTTGTCCAGCGCAGCGTCCATGTCCACTTGAAGCAGGAAGTGCACGCCACCGCGCAGATCAAGCCCCAGGTACATGGGCAAGGCATTGATACTGGTCAGCCAGTCAGGTGACCGTGACAACAGGTTCAGGGCCACGATGTAATCGGGATCACTTTCGTCCGGATTCAGGTTGCTTTGCAGAAAGTCGCGCGCTTTCAATTGCTCCTCAGAGCTATTGAAGCGCAACTTCACTGTGCCACCACCCAGTGTTTCTTCGAAAAATACCCCGTCGGGCCGGATACCCTGCCCCTCAAGCTGACCAGACAAGGTCTCTGCCAGTTCGGGCGACAACTTCATCGTGGACTTGCCACTTGAAACTTGCACTGCGGGCGCTTCACCGTAGAAATTGGGCAAGGTGTACAACACCCCCAGCACCAACACAACAGCGATCATCAGGTACTTCCAGACAGGGTATCGATTCATGACGGCAAATTAACGAGTTTCTTTCAGGGTGCCGCGGGGCAGCAGGCTTTGAACAGCAGCACGCTGCACCACTACTTCAATGGGCTTGTCACCCATCTCGGCCACTTCCAGCGTGATGTACGATTCGTTGATTTTGCTGATTTTGCCCAGCAAACCACCCGAAGCAATTACTTCATCGCCTTTCTGAAGGGTTTCCACCATGGCCTTGTGTTCTTTCTGGCGCTTCATTTGTGGACGAATCGCCAAAAAATAAAGCACACCAAACATCAAGATGAGGGGCAAGAAGCTCAAAAGGCCGCTTTCCGGGCCAGCGGCTGCGGATTGCGCAAACGCGGATGAAATCACAGTCATCTCCTTAAAGTTGTGATGGGTTCGCGCCGAGTATACAACGCCTGAAGCCTAAAATTCAGACCAAAAGGCTTGACTTGGGTTCCACTTACCGTTTCACTTAGCGATTGTGGGAACAATAAAAAATAGGCTTTGATCTATGTCGAGCAATATCGAACAGGCAACCCTGGGTGGGGGTTGTTTCTGGTGCACCGAAGCTGTGTTCAACCAACTGAAAGGCATCGCGCTTTGCGAATCAGGTTACAGCGGCGGTTCAGACCCCGCCCCGAACTACGACAAGGTGTGCGCGGGTAAAACCGGGCATGCCGAAGTAATTCGCTTGCACTATGACCCGGAAATCATATCCTTTCGGAAAATATTGGCTGTGTTTTTCGCCATTCACGACCCAACCACATTGAACCGGCAAGGCAATGACATCGGCACGCAATACCGCTCAGTCATTTTTTTCCACACACCGGAACAGCACGACGCCGCTGTTGCTTTTGTGGAAGACCTGGCAAGACGGAAAATATTCCGGGACAAGGTGGTGACCGAAATTTCACCGCTTTTAAATTACTTCCCAGCCGAGAAGCATCATCAGGAATATTTCGAGAACAACCCCATGCAGCCCTACTGCGCCTATGTGGTGGCCCCAAAGGTAGAAAAGGCTGAAGACCTGTTCGGCGACATGTTCAAACGTTAGTTTCCAGTGTGCGTTTGGCGATGCAATGCGAAATGGCCCACGCGGCCATCTGCATGCCCATGGTGGCGGTTACTGTAACGACCGAACCATAACCAGCGCAGTTCAACCCTGCTGCTGGCTCGCATACTTCACTTCGTTTCACTTGTTCTGAAGAATAAAACACCGTGACACCCAGCTTTTTCTTGGGGTCTTTGGCGTAGCCATGTTCTCGACGCAGGGTGTAACGGACCTTCGCCAGCAGGGGGTCGTTGGTCGTGTCGCGCAAATCCGCAGGCTGTACCAGCCAGGGTTTGCTTTTTCCGCCAGCGCTACCCGACAGCACCACTGCAATGCCCAAACGCCTGGTCCAATGCACCATGGCCACCTTGGCACGCACGTTGTCGCAGCAGTCCAGCAACACCTTGTGCCCACCGCCAGCCGCCGAAAACCGGTTCAACAATTCCTGTGCGCTGTCGGGTTCCAGAAAGGCATCGATCAAGGTAATTTCGCAACTGGGAAAATAGCTGTGTATGTGCGCCGCCAGTGCCTTGATTTTTTCCTGCCCCAGCGTGGCATCGGATGCCTGAATTTGTCGGTTGATATTGCTTTCAGCCACATGGTCGAGATCAACCAGCGTAATACGCCCCACGCCGCTTCGGGCCAATGCCTCGGCAGCCCAGGAACCCACCCCACCCACGCCCACCACCATGGCATGAACGTCTTGGTTTAAAAACCGGTGCGCGCCCTCGCCGTACAATCGGTCAAGCCCACCAAAGCGACGGGACAAATCAGCCAGGTCTGAACTGTTGTCCATCAACGCACTTCCAGGTCCACAACCAGCACTGCCACTTCGCGCGTTTCATCACCCCGCATCACCAGCAAATTCGCAGTGCCGCCCACGCCAATGGCCTCCAGCGCCTTAGACAGTTGCAACACATTGGCAACTGGCTTTCGATCCACGGCAATAATGATGTCGCCGACCACACCCGCTTGCAAGTCAAACGGCTTAAGGCCCGCCTTGGCCGCCGGGGATTCGGGCTCCACCCCCATAACAGCAATGCCGCGAATGCCCAAACGGCGTGCCAGGGCTTCATCGGCCACTGCAATGCCAATACCTGGACGAGGCAAGGCACCACGCTCTATCAACTGCGGCACAATTTCATTGACCAGATCAACCGGAATGGCAAAACCCACCCCGGCGGAGGTGCCGCTTTGCGACAAAATGGCCGTGTTCACACCAATCAATCGCCCGGCAGAATCCAGAAGCGGGCCACCGGAATTGCCGGGGTTGATGGCGGCATCGGTTTGAATCACATCGGGAATTTCGCGCCCATTGCTGACTGGCAGGGTTCGCCCCAAGGCGCTCACGATGCCCGCCGTCAGGGTTTTGGACAAACCAAAGGGGTTACCAATGGCAAACACCGACTGGCCCACCATGAGGTCGCCTGATGTGCCCACAGGGATGGGCCGAATGTTGGCCGGCTTGTTCACCAAACGAATCACCGCCAAATCATAGGACGGCGCAATACCCACCAAACGCGCTGGCAACGGCTCCTCGGCATCGTCGAGTTGCACGCGAATGCGGTTTGCACCTTGCACCACGTGCGCGTTGGTCACAATGTGACCCGCATCGTCCCAGATGAACCCGGAACCCGTTCCTTCAGCCACACGCCTGAAAAACAGTTGCCCCTGCACACTTTCAGTAAAAATGTAGGCGACGGAGCCCTTGGACACCTCAAACAGTTCCACCACGCTTTTTTCACCTGCCGACAAATCGCCACGGGCTTCAACTACCCGCGGGACCACGTTTTCAGGGCGGCTGGTGAAAAAACCGTCGATGCTGGACTGGTTGTAAAGCACATACAACAAGGCCACGAACAACACAAACGCAAGCAATGCGGTGGCCGATGCCCCGCGCTGTTTCAAGATTGGTTTCACTTGTCTACTTCCGGGTTTGGATCAAATTTGAACCGTTCTGCCACGTCGGCAGAATGAATGGGGTGTACGGTAAACGAACATTCCCTGCGCCCGGTGGACGTGCCCGCCACGCAACGCAATCTGGTACGGGCTGCAATCAGGGTATCCGGATCTACTGGGGGCACGGCCCAGCTTGCACGGTGCACCAAAGCACCTTCTGCTTCTTGCAAGCCGGCTGCCAGCAACTCCATGTCATTGCTGTGCAACAGGCCAATGCCGTGCTCACCTTGAACCAGCACCCTGCCCTGCTCGTCTTGAAACATTGCCTGCGGCCAGCCAATCAGGCCGGTGTGGGTACTTAGCATCAAATCACCCTGCGCCAAGGGGTGAATGCGGTACACCCAAGGCGTGTAGACCAAATGTACATAAGCTTTCTGCGGGCCATTCTGAAAGTAATACCGCCCATCAGGCTCGCAACCGTAATTGCGCGCCATGAAGTTCAAAATGCGTGGGTGGCTGATCGTCAACCCTTCCGGCACCGGGCCGGTGAGCAACCAGTCACCTTGCGTGTTCAACTTCAGCCAACCCGAAATGGCAGGCACATTGGGCCAACGCGCCAAGGCCTTTTCAACCAGATCATCCACGGCTTGCTCCAGGGTGTTGCGCAAAGAAAGCATCGCACTGCTTGGGCAACCAGTCCAGCCCCAAACGCAAACTGCGCCCATTGGCAAAGCCCACATGGCCACCGTGCTCTGTGAACAGGCACGTCACCTGCCCTGAAACCTCGCCGGCCGTGGGCAAATGCTGCCCGCTCATGAAGGGATCATTCCTGGCATTAATCATCAAGGTGGGCACCGCAATATTTTTCAGCAACGGCTTGGCCGAGGACACCGCGTAATAATGTTCGGCGTCCCGAAAACCGTGCCAAGGGGCGGTGACACGGTTGTCGAAATCGAAAAAGTCTTTGCAGCTGGCAATTTCATCCGCCTTGCCCAACTCGGGGAAACGCTTGATCTTGTCAATCGACTTTGGAATCAGCGTGCCCAAAAACATGCGGGTGTAAACCAGATTAAAACCCTTGGCCAGTGAACGGGCACCCGCCAGCAAATCAACGGGCGCACTGACTGACACCGCGGAAGAAACCACTTGCCGGGCATTGCCTTCGTGTTCACCAAGCCATTTCAGCAGCACGTTGCCGCCCAGCGAAACACCCGTGACATGCAGGTGCTCCACAGCAGGAAACGTGGTGCGCAAGCGGCGCAGTATCCAGTCCATTTCCGCTGAATCGCCTGAATGATAGGCACGCGGTTTCAGATTGTTCTCGCCGGAACAGCCCCGGAAGTGTACGACCACACCCAAAGCCCCCGCCAAGCGGGCCTGGTTCATCACGGCCAGGCTGTAATGGCTGCGTGAACAACCCTCCAACCCATGAAACAACACCCACAGGACACGGTGCTTTGCTGCACCTTCAGGTGGCTCGGTGAAATCAAGGTCGATGAAGTCTTCATCGGGGGTATTCCAGCGCACACGGTGGTAATGCACGCCGGGCTTGGTGGCCCAACGGGCAGCCAGAATGGTTTGCGAATGGCCGTCGGGAAGCCACCAGGGTGGACGATACACCATACTGCGTCAAACCCTTTAGTGCAGCGTGGGCTGCGGGTCGAAGTCGGACAGGTCGTCTTCAACCAGCTCTTCGGAATCCATGGCGGGGCTTGCGTGGTGCATCACGATTTTCCAACCGTTCGGGCCTTTGTGATACACATTGGTCGCATTGACCTGCACCACATGGGGCTCGCCCCTGGAACTGCTCATGATGACCTGCTCAACAATGTTGTGAACCGACACCATTACACCTTCCACACGGTGCACCGGCACCACGCGAATTTGCAAGGCGCCCGCTGAAAGAATTTCTTTCCAGGAATCGCGTACATCGTGGTACCCCTCAACGCGCGGCCCACCGGGGTGAATACACACCACATGCTCGTCGTCCGCCCACAGGTCCATCAGGGCTTCCAGATCTGCGGCCTCAAGCGCCTCATAAAAGGCTTGCTCGATGTCTTGGGGTGAAGAATGGATGACTTTAGATCGGGACATTCAACGCACTCCAACAAGTATCAAGGTGATTTGAATGGGGCTCACTGAAACACCACCGTTTTGTGGCCGTTCAGAACAACCCTGTGTTCGCAATGCCATTTCACCGCACGCGCCAACACCATGCACTCGGTGTCGCGACCGCGGGCGGTCAGTTCCTCCGGGGTTAAAGAGTGGTCAACACGCGCAACATCTTGCTCAATGATCGGGCCTTCGTCCAGATCAGAAGTGACATAGTGCGCCGTTGCACCAATCAACTTCACCCCCCTGTCAAAGGCCTGCTGGTAGGGCTTTGCGCCTTTGAAACTGGGCAGAAAACTGTGGTGAATATTGATTACCCGGCCCAGCATGTCGCGGCATAAATCGGGCGACAGAATTTGCATGTACCGCGCCAGCACCATCAGGTCGATTTTCTCGCGCTCAATGATTTGGCGAATCTGTATTTCCTGCAATTCCTTTGCTTCGCCGCGCACAGGCAAGTGATAAAACGGCACGCCATACGAGGCGGCCAGCAAGGCATAGTCTTGGTGATTTGAAACAATGGCCGGAATTTCGCACGGCAGTTGGCCACTTTTCCAGCGAAACAGCAGATCGTTCAAGCAATGCCCGAATTTGGACACCATCAACAACACACGCGGCTTCACATGGGCATCGAAAAACTGGTACTTCATTCCAAATGGTGCCGCAACCGACGCAAAATTGGCCTGCAAATCCACCTCCGTCAACTTGCAGTCAACAGGCAAGGAAAAGTGAACGCGCAGAAAAAACAGGTTTGTGGACTCATCGCCAAACTGGGCGGAATCCAGAATATTGCATTGCTGGTCAAACAAAAATTTGCTGACACTGTACACAATGCCCGTGGTGTCGGGGCAGGAAATGGTCAGAATGTAATCACGCATGGTAAGGCCAAAGTGCGTTGTTATGGGTTTGTAAGATCATACTCCCTGGGAAGCAGGCCCCAACTGATCAACCACCATTTTCGGGTCCAGCTTTTTCAGGCAATCCGTGTGCCCCAACGGGCATTCACGCTGAAAACACGGACTACACTCCAGATTCAGGTAATACACCTTGGCTTTGGCATTCAACGGCGGCGTGTGGTGCGGGCTACTGGAACCAAACACGGCATGCACTTGCACATTCAGCGCAGCGGCAACATGCATGAGCCCCGAATCGTTGGTCACCAACTGGCTGGCAGCCGACATCAAAGCCACCGCCTGCGCCAGGCTGGTTTTGCCAGCCAGGCTTTGGGCGCGGGCCTGCAGGTCCAGTGGCAACTGGCTAACAATCTCGCCACAAAAAGTATGGTCTTTGGGGCCACCAAACAACACCACGTTTTGTATCGGGTTTTGAATCAGGAATTCGGTTGCTACCTGCGCAAAATGTGAAGCTGGCCAGCGCTTGGCAGGCCCGAATTCTGCGCCAGGGGCAAGGGCCAGAAAACCGGGTGGCAGTTGAAATTCAGCACATGCCGCCAGCCGAAGACCCGCCGCAACATTCAGCACCGGGTTCTGCAAGGCAGCGGCATCGAAACCACCCAAATTGCCATACCACTGAATCATGGGTGGCTTGGCTTTTTTGTCAGGCTTGGGCAAGGTGTGCGTCAGCACTGCTGTGCGCAATTCACCGCTGTAACCCACACGTTTTGGAATGCGGGCAAACCAGGGAACAAGCGCTGACTTCAGGGAATTGGGCAGGATGAATGCGACATCGAAAGCGCGCTCGGCCAGCAAGGTCCCCACCTTTCGCCGCAAACCCCACTGCAATTTGCCGTGGGCAAAGGGCTCTACCTGAACGGCGCGCACCGCATCGCTGAACTGGTAAACCGGCGCGGTAACCGGTGGGGCCAACACGTGAATTTCGCAGGATTTGCCATCGACCCCGCGTAACGTGTTGTCCTGATGAAGCGCTTGAATCAGTGACAGGCTCATGACCGCATCGCCAATCCAGTTTGGAGCAACAATCAAAATCTTCATGCTGCCGCCTTCAGAAACAAACGCGCATCAATCGTGCACTCAATGTGCGTGAATTTTCGCACCGGGCTTCAAGGTGTACACAGTGCCGCAGTATGGGCAAGCGGCCTTGCCCGTTTTGCTTACATCCAGATACACCTTGGGGTGCGTATTCCAAACCGGCATGGCCGGGTTGGGACAAAACGCAGGCAATTGGTCGCCATCGAGTTGAACAGTTTCGTGTTTTGCTTTCTTGTCACTGATCATGATCAATTACACCCGGGTCAACCAGTGTTCATATTTGCTGTTTCGACCGTACACCACATCGAAATAGCGCTTCTGCAATTCTTCGGTAATGGGGCCGCGTGTGCCAGCACCAATGGTGCGGTTGTCCAATTCACGCACAGGCGTTACTTCGGCCGCAGTACCGGTAAAGAAGCATTCATCGGCAATGTAAATGTCGTCGCGGGTCAGGCGCTTGCTTTTCACTTCCATGCCCATTTCACGGGCCAGTGAAATAATGGTTGAGCGGGTAATGCCTACCAAAGCCGAAGCAATCTCGGGTTCGTAAATACAGCCGTCTTTGATCACGAATACGTTTTCGCCTGCACCTTCGGCCACAAAACCGTCCACGTCCAGCAACAGGGCTTCATCGTAGCCGTCTTGAATCGCTTCCGTATTGGCCAGAATCGAGTTGGCATAGGTGGCTGCAAATTTTGCACGCGCCATGGTCACGTTCACGTGGTGGCGAGCATACGACGATGTTTTGACTCGAATGCCCTTTTGCAAACCTTCCTCGCCCAGGTAAGCACCCCAAGGCCAGGCAGCAATTGCCACGTGGGTGGCTGCGCCTTTGGGTGAGACACCCATTTTTTCAGAGCCATAAAAGGCGATTGGGCGGATGTAACAGGAATCCAGATTGTTGGCGCGCACCACTTCGCAACACGCTTCCATGATTTGCTCACGGGTGTACGGCATGTTCATGCGGTAGATGTGGGCCGAATTGAACAGGCGGTCCGTGTGCTCCTTCAGCCTGAAAATGGCTGGGCCTTTGTCGGTTTTGTAGGCTCGCTCGCCTTCAAACACCGACAAACCATAATGCAAACTGTGGGTAAGCACGTGAATTTGCGCTTCACGCCACGGCACAAGTTTGCCGTTAAACCAAATGAAGCCATCGCGATCGGCCATTGACATGCTGAATTCTCCGAAATTCCAGGATTTACCAAACCGACATATTCTACAACCCAACCAGCACGGAATTGGGCGAGGCACGTTGACTCGGTGAAGAATGAACCACTATAGTGCAATCAACCACCCTAAAAAAAGAAGTACACCTATGAAGCAATGTCTGGCGAATGCTCAACCCCGTTGGACGCGCAGAAAACAGGAGCGCCCCCAAGAGCTGCTGGATGCTGCGTTGACCATTTTCAGCGAGAAAGGATTTGCAGGTGCACGGCTTGAAGACGTGGCCAAAAGTGCTGGCGTCAGCAAAGGCACGGTTTACCTGTATTACTCCAACAAAGAAGAACTTCTGAAAGCTGTGGTCAAGGAACACATTTCCCCGATTGTGGAAGAAGCCAAAAGCCTGCTGGAACCCGACAAAAGTTCAGCCAGCCTGATTCGTGAAGCCATTCACCTGTGGTGGCTGAAATATGGTTCAACAAAACTGAGCAGCATCACCAAAATAGTGCTTTCTGAAGCCAGCGCCTTTCCCGAACTGGGCCGGTTTTTCTATGAAGAAGTGGTTCGCCCCTGGTGGGACTACCTTGAATCCGTGCTGAAACGTGGTATTTCCCGCGGCGAGTTTGTCGACATTGACACCCAATACGCCGCGCAAGTGCTGTGTGCCCCACTGGTTACACTGGGTCTTTGGAAGCGAACCATGGACCACTGCTGCGGCATTGAAACCAACCCCATGCGTTATATCGAGGCTCACATTCAAATGGTGTTGAACGGCCTGACCTGCCCCCAGCACGGCGCAGGGCATGTTGGCGGGCAGACAGTGCGGAACGCCTAAAATTTGCTAAAATGGCAAGTTATCCATTTCCCCCCACGCGAGAACTCCATGGACTTTGAAAAAGCCCGCTTCAACATGATTGAACAGCAAATCCGCCCCTGGAACGTGTTGAACCAAGCCGTACTTGATTTGCTTGAAGTGGTTAAACGCGAAAACTTTGTGAGCACCGGGCTTGAAAAACTGGCCTTCACCGATTGCGACCTGCCCATTCGCGTGGATGGCAAAGACACCGGCGAAACCATGTTCAGCCCCAAGATGGAAGCCCGCGTGCTGCAGGAACTGGAACTGAACAATTACGACAAGGTGCTGGAAATTGGCACCGGTACCGGTTACATGGCCGCGCTGATGGCCCAACAATGCGCACAGGTAACCACCATTGAAATCAACCCGGTGATTGCGAAAATGGCCCGCAGTAACCTGACGAAAAACGGTATTACAGGCGTGAAAGTGGTGGACGGCTGCGGTTTTGAACTGGCCCCAAGCCTTGGCCAGTTTGACGCCATTGTATTGTCTGGCGCCAGCCCCACCATGCCCAAAGGCTTGCTGGAAGCACTGAACCCCCTTGGCCGCTTGATGGCCATCGTGGGCCAAGCACCGGCCATGCAACTGGTGCTGGCCAAAAAATCGCGGGACAGCCAATTGATCAGCACCCCATTGTTCGAAACCATGGCCAAGGTGTTGAACAACGCCCCCAAAGCCAACGAATTCGTATTCTGAGGAATATGGCTTCATGACTCAGCCCGATCAACCCAAGCTGCAACGAGCTTCTTCGGGCTTGAAGGGGCTGCTTACGTTCCTTGGCCTTGCGCTGGTCCACACACTTGGTCTGGCGCAAAGCCTTACCGGGCTGTATGAAATGGCCAAACAAAGGGACGCTACTTATCTTGCTGCCGCATCGCAACTGAAAGCCGACCTTGAAACAGAACACCAGGCATTCGCTGCCCTGCTACCCAGCATCAACCTGGGTGCCCGCATAGAGAAACAGGAAAACACCTACGATGCATTTGGCATGTCAATCGATGCCAGCCGCAACCCCGGCACCTATAGCCTGGTACTGAACCAGGCCCTGTTTCGCCCACAAGCGTGGGAAAGCTACCAACAAAGCCAGTTAAGCGGCGAAATCGCCAGGCTCAGCTTCCGGCAGGCGGAGCAGGATTTGATTCTGCGGCTGTCTCGTGCCTATTTCAACATGCTGGCTGCTCAAGACGAATTGGCGAATTTTCGCGACCAGAAAAAAGCCATTGTGGAACAGCTGGCATTTGCAAAAGCCAACTTCGATGTGGGTGGTGCCACCATCACCGACCAGCAAGAAGCACAGGCCCGCCATGATTTGGTGATTGCCCAGGAACTGGCTGCAGAAAACCAGTTGGCAGTGCGCTTGCTGCAACTGGAAACCATCGTGGGCGCGCCGGTCGACAAATTGGTGGCATTGCCACCAGCCACGCAACTAAGCGCCCCCAACCCCAACACGCCCGACGCTTGGGCGGAGCTGGCACGATACAACAATGTGCTGACCCAACAGGCGCAGTTGGCCCAATTGATTGCGAAAGGCGAAGTCAAAAAAGCACGGTACGGGCACTTGCCCACGCTTGACCTGACCGCACAGGTGGTGGAAACCGAACAGCAAATATTTGATGGCAGCAGCGGGCGACCCTTCGACATTGGTGTGGACAGTACCACCATCGGTCTGGTCATGAATGTGCCTATTTTCAGCGGTGGCGCCACCCAAAGCAAAGTACGCCAACAGGCTGCGTTGCTGGAAAAAGCATCGAATAACGTGGACCTGGCCAAACAAAATGCCACCCAAACCGCCAAGGCAACATTCCTGCAGGTGCAAACCGGGCTGGCCCAAGTAAAAGCCCTTGAAACCGCGGTGGCATCAAGTGCATTGGCCCTGCAGTCCAATAAAACGGCTTACGATGTGGGCATTCGAATCAATGTCGACGTACTGAATGCCCAACAACAATTCAACGCGGCACAACGCGATTTGTCAAAAGCCAAATACACCAGCCTGATCAACATGCTGGAATTGCAGGCCGTAACTGGCCAACTGAATGCCGCAGCCATTCAACAGGTCAACAGCCTGCTGGCTGATTAAGCACATCGAAGCTGCGCTGCGTGGCACCGCGATGCCCGCGTGCATAGGCAAAGGCCGCTTTTCTGGCCTGTTCATTGCCCTGAAATTCCGTCAGGTAGTATTCGCAAGCTGCCTGCAAATGTTCAAACCGGCGGGCGGCACCCGCGGCCAATGCATCGTCGGCAGCCTTCGCAAAGTTGAAAGTGTAGGGGCCCATCCAGACCGGGCAGCCATACGCACACGCCTCAATCAGGTTCTGCCCGCCAAACGGCAACCATGAGCCACCCAGCAAAGCGAGATCAGCCACACTGTAATAGGCGGGCATTTCACCCATGGAATCGCCCAGCACCAAACGGGCCTGGCTAAAACCAGCCAACGCGATGTTGTTGCCCGCATTGAATGACGCACTTCGACGCACCGGGCGAGCAACGCCCATCCGCGTTGCTGCATCAGCCATTTGTTCAAACACCGCATCAAACCGCTGGGGGTGGCGGGGCACAATCCATACACTTGCTTTGGGCATGCGTTTGAAAAACTGGCACCGATTCAGCACATCCAGCAACAACGCCTCTTCGCCTTCCCTGCTGCTAGCGAAAAGTAAAATTTGCTCAGCTTGCGTGGCTTCGCGCCAGGTTCGCCCCAAGGTGGTCAACTCAGGCTTCAGGGCCACATCAAACTTCAAATTTCCACACACAGCATTCACGGGTCGCCCAAGCATCTCGAATACATCTGCATCCGCCCGGGTTTGACAAATCAGGGTACCAAGGCTTTGTAAAACCGGCTTGCTGATGAGCCCGAATTGAGTAAGACGCTTGCCTGTGGTGGGCGAAACCCGCGCGTTCAACAAGGCGGTGCGAACACCCGCCTTGGCAGCACCCAGCAGCAGGTTCGGCCACAATTCAGTTTCAACCACCCACAGCGCTTGCGCCTGCACTTGCTTTATTGTGCGTGCAACCAAATAAGGCAAATCATAGGGAAGGTAAAAAAACCGCACACCATTCAAGCCCGCATACAGTTGCTCGCATGTGGCCATGCCCGTGGGGGTTGTGCATGAAATTGCCCACTCGTGGAGGGGGTACACTTTGGCCCAATGCCGCACCAAAGGCGACACGGCGTGCGCCTCGCCGACCGACACCGCATGAACCCAAATACGTTGCTGCCCATTGGGCACGGCTGCGAATTCCGGCAACAGCGCGAAAAAACGCTGCCCCCAACCAGCCCGGTATTCAGGCTGGCGAATACTTCGTTTCAGCAAATACAAAGCCAACACAGGCTGCAACACAAACAGCACAAGGCTGTAAAGCCACAAAAACAATCGACCAGCTGCACTCAAAATTTGTTACCCCGCAGCAAACGCGTTGCCGCCTCAAAGACCTCGCCCACCGCAGGTTCATGCCCCACATCACCCAGGCTGATGGCATGGGGGTTAAACCGTGGCGCGAAACGCCAGGCCGGGGTAGCAAAAAACAATGCGACCATGGGTAAATAATGCGCTGCGGCCAAATGCGTTATACCTGTGTCCACACCAATCACCAAGCCAGCGTCCTCCATTCGAACACGCAACGCCCCCAGCGGCATGCCAGGCAACACTTCAACATGTGCAATGCCCTCGGCGATACGCTGCGCCTGCAAGCGTTCGGCTTCACTGCCCCAGGGCAGCTTGACTGCATAACCCAGATCGGAAAACCGATGCGCCAGTTCGCGCCATTTCACCACGGGCCATTTTTTTTCATCACGCGCCGTGGCATGCAAAAACCAGATCTCGGTACCACGGGGAATGGCTGCCAATACCTTGCGGGGATGGATGTCGTAGAACACGGGTTTGCCGGTCAAGCGATAATTCAGCAGGTCTGCCGCCAACTCGCGAAGACGCTCCACGGCGTGGGCTTGCGGGTCCCACCCGGCACGCTTGCGGTAAAACAGGCTGGCCACACTTTCCTTGGCATATGAAAAACCGGGCCCCATCCGCGTACCCCTTGCCGCACAGCCCAGCAAGGCGCTTTTGAGCAAGCCCTGTAGATCAATGATCGCATCGTATTCCCGGTCAGCCAGCTGCACTTTCAATTGCTTCCACTGTCGCCAGGTATGCGCAATGCCCAACTTGCGCCATTTGCGCAAATTGACAGACACCACTTCATTCACGTGGCGGTTGCCGCGCACCAGGTCGGCAAACGGCTCTTCCACCATCCAGTCAATTTGAACGTTTGGATTGTGGACATGAATGTCATTCAAAACCGGCAAGGCATGAATGACATCGCCCATCGATGTAGTCTTAACAATTAAGATACGCTTCATCTAGCGCTTGAGTTGGTCGCAACCGCATCATTGTAAGCAGAAGCGGGCAATCATTCTGAACCGGATCAGCCAAGGAACAATAAATTTGAACACCCCAACCAACAACACCATTGCTTTGTCTGCAGTCTTGATCACACTGAATGCAGAAAAACAGCTTGCGCCTGCACTTGAAAGCCTTCGGTTTTGCGATGAGATTGTGGTGGTCGACTCCAACAGCAGCGACAACACCGTGGCTTTGGCTGAACAACGTGGTGCTCGCGTGGTGCAGCAAAGCTGGCTTGGATTTGGCCCACAGAAACAGTTTGCCGTTGCACAAGCCAAAAACAGCTGGGTGCTTTGCCTGGACGCTGACGAACGAATTACCCCCGAGCTTGAGAAAAACATACGCGCCGTGATGGCCCAAGCCGGGCAAGGCCTGCTACCCAAAGATGTGGTGGGTTTTGACATGCCGCGCTGCAACTTCTTTTTAGGCCGTTACCTTCGCCACGGCGAAGGCTACCCCGATTATTCTCGCCGCCTGTTTAACCGACAACACGCCAATTGGAGCGACGACGGGGTTCACGAGAAAGTGGAAAGCAAAATGGCAGGCGCGCGTTTTGAGAAATTGCAAGGCGATTTGCTGCACGAATCGGCAGAAAGCCTGGAAAGTTATTTGCTGAAACAGAACCGTTACACCAGCATACAGGCGCGGGCTTTGGCTGAGCGTGGCAAATGGCCGGGGCTTGGGAAACTGGTGTTGTCGCCGGTGGTTCGGTTCATCAAGTTTTATGTGGTGCGCAAAGGTTTTCTGGACGGGTGGCCAGGCCTGGTGCACATCTCGATCGGCTGCTTCAACAGCTTCATGAAATACGCGAAGACGCGGGAGTTGATGCAGCAGCGGGAACGGTGATTGGCGTGCGGCGGTACGAAGAATCAGGAGAACCACCGCCGGAGCAAAACTGCCCCGGCAGCAGTGAATGCTGGATCAGTGACCCAGAATTTTCGAGAGGAACAACTGCGCACGCTCGGAGCGTTGTGTACCAAAGAAATCCTCTTTGGTGCAGTCTTCAACAATATTGCCCTGATCCATGAAAATAACCCGATCGGCAACTTTGCGTGCAAAACCCATTTCGTGTGTAACGCACATCATGGTCATGCCTTCCTGAGCCAATTCAACCATCACGTCGAGCACTTCATTGACCATTTCCGGGTCAAGTGCAGAAGTGGGTTCATCGAACAACATGCAAATTGGATCCATCGACAAGGCGCGTGCAATGGCCACGCGCTGTTGCTGTCCACCCGACAGTTGACCTGGAAACTTGGCCGCCTGCGCCTTCAAGCCCACGCGATCCAAAAGGCCCAAGCCCTTGGCCATGGCCTCCTCTTTGGATCGACCCAACACCTTGATTTGTGCCAGGGTCAGGTTCTCGGTAATGGTCAGGTGCGGGAACAACTCAAAGTTCTGAAACACCATGCCCACGCGCGAACGCAGCTTGGGCAGATCGGTGCCCTTGGCGCCTACAGAAACACCATCGACCGTGATGGTGCCCTCCTGAAAGGGCTCCAGCATGTTCACGGTTTTGATCAGGGTGGATTTGCCTGAACCAGACGGGCCACACACCACCACAACTTCACCTTTCTTGACCGAGGTTGTGCAATTGGTGAGCACCTGGAAACTACCGTACCACTTACTTACTTTATTGATTTCAATCACAGTGCTCTCCTGCTATCGAATGATTTGGGTTTTCTTCTGAAGCGCCTTGACCAACATTGACAAGCTGAAGCAAATCGCCAGATAAACCAGGGCCACAAAGGTGTACATCTCAACCAGTGAACTGTCGCGCTGCGCAATTTTCGACGCGGCACCCAGGAAATCGGTTACAGACAGTACGTACACAAGTGATGTGTCCTGGAACAAAATAATGGTTTGGGTCAATAAGACCGGCAACATATTGCGGAAGGCCTGCGGCAAGATGATCAACCACATGGACTGGCGATAATTCAAGCCCAGGGCCTGGGCCGCACTGACCTGCCCCCTTGAAATGCTTTGAATACCCGCCCGCATGATTTCGCAGAAAAACGCGGCTTCAAACATGATGAAGGTAATGTATGCCGAGCGATCAGGCCCCACTTGCGGTGGACGCTCGTATCCCAACACAGATTGCAGAACAACCGGCACCAGAAAGTAGAACCAGAAAATCACGAGAATCAGGGGAATGGAACGCATCAGGTTAACGTAACCTGCTGCAATCATGGCCAAGGGTTTGATACTCGACAAACGAGCCAAGGCCAACAGGGTGCCAAAGAATATGCCCCCCAGACATGCCACAACGGTTAGCTGCACGGTGTAACCCAAACCCTGCATCAGGTAGGGCAGCGACGTCATGATTGCGCTGAAGTCAAAATTGTTCATTATTTGCCTCCCGCAATGAAACCGGGCACAGATGTGCGCCGTTCAATCAAGGCCATCACCCTGTTGACCGTCATCGCCACGATCACGTACAACACAGTGGCCGCAATGTAAGCCTCGAAAAAAGCAAAGGTGACTTCACCCATTTCACGGGTACGGAATGTGAGTTCCGTCAAACCGATGGTCAAGGCCACAGACGTGTTTTTGATCAGGTTCATCGCCTCCGATGTCATCGGGGGAACAATGATTCGATACGCCATGGGCAACAGCACGAAACGGTAAGTTTGCGGCTCACTGAGGCCCAATGCATAGCCTGCTGCACGCTGGCCGCGCGACAGGGACAAAATACCCGACTTGACCTGCTCGGCCACACGCGATGCGGTGAACAAGCCCAGACACACCACAGAAGCCAGAAACTGGACAAATGTAGGGTCTTGTTCGATCGACCACTCTTTCAGAGCGGGGATGAATTCCGGCACCACAAAGTACCAGAGGAAAAACTGGACAATCAGCGGGATGTTACGAAATATTTCAACATACACATTGCCCAACATGGCCAAAGGTTTGTTGGATGCGGTGCGCAATACACCCATCAAAGAACCCACAGTGAAGGCTATTACGCCCGCAACTGCGGCAGTGGCAAGGGTCCACAGCAGGCCGGAAAACAACATTTCCCACCACACTAGGGTTTCACCTTCCACGATCGGCTGGAAAAACAACAGCCAATTCAGGTCGCTATTCATTTTGGATACTCCCGAGTCAGGATTCTCGGCCAATACAAGGAAAAGGCCGGCTAACGTGTGTAAACGCGCAGCCGGCCTGTGACTGACTAAAGCGTGTTATTTAACGCCCTTGTCGTTTGGATTTGCAAATGCTTCCTTCAGCAAAGGAGACATCGGGAAATTCAGGTTCACGTTCTTCGGTGGGATATTGCTCATGAACCACTTGGTGTACAGCTTCTCTGCCTCACCCGACTTGATCATGCCGTTGACGGTTTCATCCAGCAATGCCTTGAACTGGGGATCGTCCTTGCGCAACATGATGCCGTAAGGTTCAGTGCGCAGAATTTCTGGCAAGAACATGAATTCATCTGGGTTCTTGCTTTGCGCGACCAGACCAGCGATCAGAATGTCGTCCATTACGAAAGCCTTGGCACGGTCGTTGGCCACCAACAGGAAGCTTTCAGCGTGGTCTTTGCCGTAAATTTCCTTGAAGTTGATGTTCGCGCCTTTTTCGTTTTGCTTGATCAGCTGAACAGACGTTGTACCGGATGTGGTGGCAATCGGTTGCCCATCCAGATCGGCCAGGTTTTTGATGCCGCTGCTTTTCTTCACAACCACTTTAACGCTGGTGATGAAGGTGCTGTTGGCAAACGAAACCTGTTCCTGACGGGCCACTGAGTTCGTGGTCGAACCACATTCCATGTCCACGGTGCCGTTTTGCAGCAAGGGAATACGGTTGGCGGAGGTCACTGGCTGCAATTCAACTTTCAGGTTGGGCATCTTCAACTTGGTTTTCACCGCGTCAACGATCTTGTTGCACATGTCCATGTGATAGCCGATGGGCTTTTGATTGTTGTCCAGGTATGAAAATGGAACAGATGACTCACGGAAACCGACAACGATTGTTTTGGTGTCAGAGATTTTCTTCAAAGTACCCGTAAGATCTTGGGCAACTGCGGGCTGTACAGCCGCGATACTGGCCACGGCCAACGCTGCTGCGAAAATATTCCTTTTCATTTTTGCTCCTTGAATGAAAAAATTAAGCACAAACTGTGCGCACACCCTCCGAAACGCAAACATCACGCCGCGGTATTAAAGTTTTATTCTCCGGGGACGGGTGAGAACCTCGGGCCTGAGTATTTCATTCAACTGCTGCTCTGACAGTAAGCCTTTTTCGAGAACCAGATCAGAAACTTTCCGACCGGTTTTCAATGCAGTTTTTGCAATCTCAGATGCTTGATCATAGCCTATGTAGGGGTTGAGTGATGTAGCCAAACTGGCTGATTCTTCGACCCTTTGACGCAAAAGTGACTCATTTGCGGTAATCCCTAATACGCAATTTTTGCTCAGGGTTTTACATGCTGCGGTCAGGTGGTAAATGCTTTTGAACAGACTCCAGGCAATGATGGGTTCGAAGGCATTCAGTTGCAGCTGTCCGGCTTCGGCCGCCATGGTCACAGTGACATCGTTTCCGATCACCTCGAACGCCACCTGGTTCACCACTTCCGGAATGACCGGGTTAACTTTGCCCGGCATGATGGAGGAACCGGCGGCGCGCGGTGGCAAGTTGATTTCATTCAGGCCGGCTTGCGGACCAGACGACAGCAAACGCAAATCGTTGCACATTTTAGACAACTTCACCGCAACGCGTTTGAGTACGCCGGAAAGCTGCACGAACGAACCGGTGTCTTGCGTGGCTTCCACCAAATCCGCGGCAGTGACCAAACCCAACTGCGTAATTTCTTCCAGGTAATGCCGCGCGCGAGCCGCATATTCGGGGTCGGTATTAATGCCCGTGCCAATCGCTGTGGCACCCAAATTGATTTCGGAAATAAGGCTGGTGGCCTCGCGCAAGCGGGCCATGTCTTCACCCAGCATCACTGAAAATGTGGCGAACTCCTGCCCCAGGGTCATGGGCACCGCGTCTTGCAACTGCGTGCGACCGATCTTCAATATCTTTCGAAATTCAAAGGCTTTTTCGCCGAAGGCCTCTTTGAGTTCCTCCATCGCGACCAGCAGTCCGGAAATGGCGTTGATCAAGCCAATTTTTACAGCCGTGGGATAAACATCGTTGGTGCTTTGCGAGGCATTCACATGCTCGATCGGATGCACCATTTTGTAATCGCCCTTTTTACCGCCCATAATTTCAATGGCTCGATTGGCAATCACTTCATTGGCATTCATGTTGGTGGATGTACCCGCGCCACCCTGAATGACATCGACCACAAACTGATCATGCAGCTTGCCGGTACGAATTTCTTTGCAGGCCTGGGTAATGGCTTTTGCCAGCTCGGGAGAGACAGTATCCAGGTCAGCGTTGGCTTTCGTTGCCGCCCACTTGACTGCAGCCAGGGCATTGATCAATTCAGGGGCATGGTAAAGCGGGAAACCCGTGATTTGGTAATTGTCCAGGGCACGGCTGGTGTGAACCCCCCAGTAAGCTTCTGCGGGAATCTTCTTCTCGCCGAGAAGATCTTTTTCCACGCGGTGCTCCGAGTGCTGCTTAACCATGCCTTCCCCTGACGAATTTTGAATGTGGGCCATGCTAAATTGTTAGTGCTCCGCACTCCAATACTTAATCGGCATTAAACCATGCATTTCCCGCATATCCAAAAAAACCCCAATAAGGGTTATCCACAAGGGTGACGGTATCCCCCGGCAAAAACCCACTTCAGTCAGGCCAATAGTGCCACACCAAGTCAACATGTTCATGCCCTGCTGCTGCATCACGAGCCTTCTGGGCGCGGCGATACAGGCGAACTTCCATGTCGGTAAAATAAGGCCCGGGAATTTTGCACAAGGCAGCACCTGGTAAAACGGCACTTTCCGGCAACCAGGCCACACCCAAGCCCGCTTCGCACATCGACTTCAAGCTTTCTGACATGTCGGTTTCATAAAGCGATTTCTTCAGAAACAAGGGGCCCGACTCCATGGCGATGTCGGTCATTTTCGACAAGTAAGCATGCTTGGAATAAGACAGGAAAGGCACCGGCAAAGGTGCCAATGCATCAAGCGCATACAAAGGCTTGCCGTCGCCGTTTAATGCACTGTAGGGTGAAAAACGCTCGGTGCCCAACACCCGCACTTCAAACTTGCCGGGATCAAGTTCAATGGGTTCCCGGCTGTGGTGATAGCACACCAGAAAGTCACTTGCGCCGTCCGTGAAATACAGCACCGCATCGTGCACATTGCT
>Ga0209024_1001220_pt1 | contig 24452 bp, 35 predicted proteins | sample AutmiccommunBRH5_FD_187380 | JGI IMG/M metagenome (GOLD analysis project Ga0209024, IMG submission 187380) | Deep subsurface microbial communities from Mt. Terri, Switzerland - Autotrophic microbial communities BRH/5 (SPAdes) (version 2) | ecosystem: Environmental > Aquatic > Deep subsurface >...
GGCGGCGGTCAGGTCGCGGCGCTGCAGGATCCGCTCCTGCGACAGCCGGTGCATGTTCGTCAGGTCAACTTCTCCGCTTCGCACGGCACGTCCCGTCCTCATACCGGCGCCAGCCGCGTCGTCTCGCCGATCTCGCTGAACCCGACCTCGCCGATGGCCCAATACCCGCTGTCCCCCGCCGCCGGGCTCAGGTCGTAGAACACGTCCAGCCCCGTCTCAGGCGTGAAGTCGTGCCGGATCGCCTCGATGAAGTAGTCCCCGTCGATCCCCTGGTCCGCGCCGGGGGAGTTCGTCGCCACGAGGGTGATGCGGTCGCTCAGGTCGCGCGTGAGCGCCTGCGTCATGAGCGCGCTGCTGTACTCCGCCGAGAAGTCGAACCCGGCCGGCAGCGGTTCCAGCGGGTCCGCGTACCGGCTGATCAGGAAGTCCGCGATCCCCTGCGCCAGCGTGAGGCTCTGGTGCCACTCGCCCGGCCGCGGCACGCTCCGCTCGCCATAGGCGCTCTGGCTGCTGGTGTCCTCGGCGGTGACGAGCGTCGGTTCGTCCTCGGTGACAGCGGTGCCCCGCGCCTGCACCAGGGTGAGCGTCGCCGGCGCCGCCCCGTTGTTCGTGACGGTCAGCTTCATCGACTTCGAGAACTTGCTGACGGCCACCCCCAGGTCGCCGTTGCTGACGCCGGTCTGTGTGATGTCGGTGCCGACCGATGGCGTGGTCCACGCGCTGACGTAGCGACCGGCGGGCGTCGCCGGCGGCGGGTACGACGCCCACAGCACCAGGCTCTCGCCCGGCTGCACGACCGGGTCGTCCCCCTGGTACGTCCACAGCACGGCGAGGCTCTGCTCGGTGAAGTGACGCACCGGGATCGTGACGTCGTTGAAGATCTCCTGCTCGCGGTCGCGCGGGTGCAGCCGCCGGTACGGCAACGTCGGCGACGATCCGTCGCTGAACGTCGCCTGGCTCGTCAGGTGCACGCCCTTCAGCCGGTGGTGGCGGTCCTCGAACACGATCGATCCGGTCGCCGACTCCAGGAGGAAGCCGCGCTCCGTCTCTTCCAGTTCACGTATCGCCTCGAGCGCGTTGCGGTCCTCGACGAAGTACCGGTCGAGCGTGGTCTGTCCCTGGTCGAGGCTGCGCGCGCCGGCTGCCCACCCGGCCGCATCGAGGATCAGGTCGATGGCGTCACCGGTCGCGATGTCCGTCTGCGGCGCCACGGTGACCTTCCCTAGTGCCCGCAGGCGCGCCAGCGGCCCGGTGCACTTCAGCCGCGCGACCTTCACCTGTCCGGCCTCGATCGCTCCGGCGGCTTCGATCTGCGAGAGGTACCCGGTCCAGAGCGTCGCCGCGCTCGGCGACGTCGTCCGGACGCGGACCGGCACTCCCGGCTCCAGCAGCCCGCTCAGCACGCTCGAGGTGTTCGACCGGCTGTACTTCCCGCTCGTGTTCAGGACGTCGATGTCGGCCCGCCCGGCGACGCTCACGCCGCGCAGCACGCTCGCATAGTCACGGCCGCGCTCCAGCCCGAACCCCTGCACGTCGCCGGTGATGTCCGACTGCGCGTGGTTGTACAGACCGTCGCGGTTCCAGTCCGCCTCGATCACCAGCGTCGCGCGCGTCACCTCGACGCCCCCACGAGGACGTCGCTGAAGCCGCCCGCGATCATGGCGTCCTTCACGGCCGCCACTGCGTCGCGCGCGACCTCGCGCTCGCTCTTGATGCTGCCGTGGACGTGCTGATGCACGACGACGGTCATCCCCATCCCGCGGCCGTCGAGCGGGACGATCGCCTCGTTGTCTCCACCCTCGCCCACGTTCACCAGCGTGCCGCCTGGACGCGCCATGACGATCGCGCCCGACGCAGCGCCCGGCACCTGCTGGCGCAGCTGGGCGAGCAGGTCCGGGATCATGTCCTCCTCGCCTCTGCTCGTCGCCGCGCGGATGATGGCGGCGCGAGCGGCTTCAGCGTCAGCGGCGATACCACCGATGCCGAAGCCCCGGCCCTGGACGTTGAACCCGATGCCCCCGGGCCCGTACTCCTCGAGCGCTGCAGCCCGGTTGCTGCCAACGGCATCGGATAGTGCCTTCGCAGCACGCGCAGCACTGGCGGCGGTGTCCGCGGCCATCTGGCGCACATGGCCCATCGCGATCCCGAGGGCGTTCGGCAGGTCCATCCCGAACGTCTGCCGCAACTCCTGGGCGACCTTCTTTGCCGAGGCCATCATCTCGGCCTGCTGCTGCTCGACGATCGCGACCTGGGCATCGCCACCCTCGAGGTACGCGTTGACCTGCTCGTTCAGGAAGTCCTTCTGGATGCGGTCCAGACTCGTGAAGAGCTCCGTGCGCGACGCCTGCAGTTCACGCTCAGCCGCCGCAGCGCTCTGCGTTACCCCGCTCGTGCGAGAGATGCTCGCGGACGCCTCGAGGGTGACTTGCTTGATGCCGAGCAGCTCGTCCGCGATCTCCTTCGCGGTTTCCTCGCGACCCTGCAACCACTTGATGCGCGCGGCGTCCGCCCGGATCGTCTCGTCGATGATGCCGGTGGTCTGCTCCTGCAGGATCCGCTCGGCAAGGCTCGCGGCCAGCGCCGCCGACGACTGATGCGCCAGCGCGTTCGCGCGATCGATCGAGGCCGCGTTCGCGTTGCGTACCTCGTCGGCGGTCGCCGCCGCCGCGGCTGCCTGCTCCTGCTCGGCGGCTGTGGCTGTGTCGAGCGCTTCCGTCCACACGTCCTGGGCGGCCCGCGCGCCGTTCAGCTCGTCCACCAGCTCGTTGAGCCGGACCTTCATCTCGTAGGACGCCTGCGAGTTCGCGCCTGCCGCCTCGATCCTCGAGACGAGCGCAGCCTCTTCCGCCTCGAGACCGGCGACGTGCGCGTCAAACGCGACCTTGTTCGCCTGGATGTTCTCGTACGTCGTGTTGGTCAGGATCCGCGCGATGTCGGTCTGACGCGCCATCGCCTGTTCCATCTTGGCCGACTCGTTCGAGGCCTTCAGCCACGCCACGCCCATCCCGGCTGCAGCTGCGATGACGAGCCCCGCGGTCACCGGGTTCGCGAGCATCGCGAGGTTCGCCGCCAGCACGGCCGTCCGCAGCGCCGTGAAACCGGTGACCAGCGGTGGGATCGCCAGCCCGAGGGCAGCGAGGCCGGCAGTCATCGCCCCAGCACCCACGACCGCCGTCTGCAGCGGCCCAGGCATGTCCCCGAACACGCTGACCAGGTCGCCGCCCGTCGCGACCAACCGCGTCGCCATCGGCAGCAGCACGGTCCCTAACTCGGCGGCCGCGTCGCTGGCCTCCTGCTTCGTGTTCCGCAGCTGGTTGGCGAACGACTCCGACGTCCGCGCGACGTCGCCCTGCATGTCTGCCGTCTGGTCGAGGATGATCGCGTAGCGCGCCTGGACCTTCTCGGCTTCGGTCAGTTGACCGTTCGCGCCGCCGATCCCCAGCTCCATCGCCTTCGCCTGGACAGCGGCCTCAGACAGCAGCACACCCACGGTGCGCAGCGGCTCGGCCTCGCCGACGAGGCCGGCGCGGATCTTCTCGAGGGCGACGTCGAAGTCGAGGTCCTTCATCGACGACATGTCGGCGGCGAGCTTCACCATTTCCACGGACATGCCGGCAGCGCCCTCTTCGGCAAGCCCGCTCGCCTTGAAGATGCCGCCCAGTTGCGACGTGTACTCGAACGCGGCCTGCTTCGTGACGTTGAAGTCGCCGGCGGCGCCCTCGGCGAAGTTGTGGATGATCGCCGCGCTCTGCCCGAATACCTGCTCCATTGCGCTGCGTGACTCGTGGAGGTCGCTCGCGAACTTGACGGACGCGCCGCCGGCGGCGAGCAGGCCGCCGGACACCGCGAGCAGCGGGCCCCGCATCCCCTCGAGCGTGCCGACGAGCCCGCGCGAGCGGTCCTCGACCGCGTCGATCGCCTTCGACGCCTGGTCGTTGACGGTGACGGTGATGCGGACTTCGTTGCTCATCGGGCGGCGACCCTCACGAGGCCAGCTGCATGCCACTCAGCAGCTCGTCCGGCACGTCCTCCGCGGGAGGCCGCCTGAACGCATCCCCGGCCGCGTCCGGTGTCTTGATGTCGGCGGTCAGCACATCGACGGCGCGCGCGATGAACCAGGCCGGCTCGGCCAGCACCTCCGCGCGCGACATCCCCCAGCGTTCCGCCAGGAACGCCACGGTGCGCCGCTGCGCGTCGATGAGCTGGACGTCCTGTACCCATCTCGGTGGGTCGCCTACGCCGGTGTGTCGCCAGGCGTCGAAGGCTTGGCGTTCGCTAAAGGGAGGCCGCCTCGCGCCCGCAGCCACGCCCCCGTGAGCTCGTCCGCCACCCACGACGGCAGCCGGCCCAGGCCCTCGCGCGTCGCCGGGATCTTCTCGCCCTTCCACTCGATGTCCCATGATTCGAGCGAGGCCGCGAAGCGCGCCACCAGCGCCGAGGCGTCACCGGTGCGCGACTTCGCGAGCATCTCCTCGTGCTCGTCGAGCGTCATGTCCAGCGACACGCGCACCGTCGCGCCGTGGAGCGCATGCCCCTCGGCGAACTCGAGCACCGCGACCGTTGGTTCGAGCTTGAATCCCATGTGTTTCCCCCTCCTCCGAACCGCCCGCCAACTCCCCCGCCGTCTCCGATCCCCTCTCGCCTTCGTCCCCTCTCCCCACTCGGGGAGAGGGCTAGGGTGAGGGCTCCCTCCCGGGCGCTACGCCCAGGTCGGGACGGTGCCGTCCGCCAGTACGAACGGCGCCTGGAACGTGAGTTCGCCGCTCGGCGACCGCGTGAGCTGGTAGTCCGTGCCGTTCATCTCCTGCGCCAGCACCTGGCCGGAAACGGTGATCGACACCGTCCGAGCCACAGACGTGCTGGGGATCGTGCTCAGCACGGCGTGCCCCATGTTGGCGGCGTCGTTGAACACGCCCTGCAGGTTCACCTGCGAGTTCGCCAGGAGCAGCAGCGTCTCCACGGCGCTCTTGTCCACGCCGGTGACGTCCTGCGTGTTCCGCGGCGTCTGGATGCTCCACTGCGTGACGTCATTGCTGATCGTCCGCGCCGTACCGCCCGACTCGTCGACTGCGATCGTCGCGCCGAGACCACTCTCCTTAGCCATCGCTGGCCTCCTTTACTTCCTCGACCATTCCGCGCTCGCGCATCCGCACGATCGCTTCGACCCCTTCACCCAGCCGCTCCGTGAACTCGCGCGTCGCGGACGGCTGCTCGGTGTTCCCGATCAATCGCAACTCGCGGCCGGAGTCCCCGGGTCGCCCGACCACGAGCTCGCCCGGCCGGCCGTTCTGCACGACGCCGTGCTGGCCCGCGCGCCCCTTGAAGCACGGCTGGCCCGGCTCGAACTTGAAGACGGACTGCCCCGCGGTCAGCACCTGCTCCTCGTAGAGGAAGCCACCCGGGTTGGTCCGCGTGCGCTTCCGCGCCCGGATCCACTCCGCGGCCGGCGAGGCCGTCGGCAGCACATTCATCCAGCCGTTGCGGTAGGCATCGCAGCCCTCCACGCCTTCGGCGGACTCGACGTCCCTGCAGGTCGCCACCCGCCAGTGCGAGGCCAGCGGGGCCCGCACCTGCAGCACCTGACCGAGACGGTGGGCGATGCCGCGATTCGCAGCGTTCAGGGGGCTCACGAGTACGCCTCGTCGTCCACGGCGAGACCACGCCGAACCGCGACGGCTACCGCGGCGGCAGTGAACGTGCCCGTCGTCGCCATCCGCAGGTAGCGCTCTACCGCGCCACTGACGGTCTTCCGCTCGGTCGCCGGCGCACCAGCGGCCGCGACCGCCGTGAAGGACACGAGCGAGGTGAACGCGTCTGCCGCCCCGTCGTCGCTCGACTCCTGGACGACCACCGTCACCGTGCCACTGCCCAGCGACATCAACTGCATCTGCGCGGCCAAACCGTCCGAGGTGGCGGCACCACCATCGACGCTGGTGCTCTCGTCCGCCGAGGCATGCTCGTCAGTGCCGGCGGTCAGCGAGACGCCCCACTCGAGGGGGATCCCCGCCGAGGCCATCGCCGAGACACCGAAGCTGAGGCCGCCGTCCGGCGACCTGGTCGGGTCGTAGTTCACCTGCTTCGCGCGCAGCATCGCCGCGGGAGTGCCCCGCGTCGCGGAGGTCATCCACAGCACGTCGACGTCCGCCGTCGGTAGCGTCGACAGCGCGTCGTGCTCCTGGTCCGTCGCGTCGTTGAACCACGACGTGAAGTCAATCTGCCCGCCGGCGAGGCCGTGGATCGTCTCGACCGCGCTCTTGTTGATACCCGTCACCTCGAGCACGGGGTGCGGGCCTGAGCACCGGTCGATCGAGCCGACGTCGCCGCTCAGGTCGTAGCCGGCGGCGTAGAAGCGCTGGTCGAGGCCGCCCTGCTTACTCACCAGCGGCCTCCTCTGCCCCGTCCGCCGTCACCGGCACGATGAAGCCACCTGCCTGCAGGCGCACCGGGTTGAGGCCCGCTGGCGCCTCGAAGGCGTCGCCCTCGTACCAGTGCTGCTCGTCCTCCGTGCCCGGCCGCCAGCTGATGATCGGAACGCCGGCAGGGATGCCCCGCGGGTTCGCAACCACCCAGCCATCCGGCGCCACCGGAACCGGCTGCGCCGTCGCTCGTCCAGTGCGCTTCCTCACGCCTGCCATGTCGCGCTCCCGTCCACGATCAGCGGGACGACGATGTCGACCGTGCGGTACTGCGTGCCGCCGATCTCGTCGTATCCCCAGAAGGCCCGGACGCTCTCGCCGGTGATGCCGGCTGCGTCCACGTTCCGCACACCGTTCGCCCCGGCGCCGAGGTCCGCATCCGCTGCGATCGCCCCGATCACGTTGCCGACGAGCTGGCCGAGTTCGATCTCGGCGTGCTCCTCGTTCGGGCTCCGGTCGGCGACCTGGTAGAGGCGGATCCCGAGGGTGTGAGTCTGCTCGTCCTCGCCCCCGGCGAAGAGCTGGTTGACGGTGATCTCGTCGTAGAAGACGTGCGCGGCGTAATCGCCGTCAGGCGGCGCCAGGGGGTGCCTCGCGCGGACACCGCCCGTGCAGTAGCCGCTCGCAGCGATCACGCTCATCAGCGCCTGCAGGCTCACCGTCGGGTCGAAGGCCATCAGCCCCACCCGTTCAGGTGCGCCACGGCCGCGCCGATGTGCTTGCCGATGACGCGCGCCTTGCGACGGTCCAGCTCGCGCGACGCGCGGTCGAAGAACCCATAGCCACCGAACCGGCCTCGGTTGATGGAGCGCTCGCCCGCGTTCAGCCAGCGCGGCATGACGCCGGTCCCTGGCGCGTCGACGAATCCCTCAATCCGTCCACCGCGGCCGCGGTACGCACGGATGCGCTTCACGAAGCGCCGTGACTTGGTCGACTGCAGCAGCTCACGTCGCGCGAGCCCGACGCCGAGGTCGATCAGTTCGTTCACAGCCCGGTGCGCGGCGCCCTCGATCGGGCTGCCCTTGCTGAACAGCGGTCCCGACAGGTCGACGGTGATGCCCGGAGGGTTGGTAGCCACCGCTACACCCCCGTCCAGGGGTCGCGACGCATGTGGATCCGCATGACGGCGTCCTCGAGCGCGGCCAGCTCGCGGCGGTTCACGACCGACGTGCCGCCGTTCGGCCCGATCTCCCGGCCGTACCGCGACTGCTGCTGCGCGTATCCGCTCAGGACTTCCGCGATCACGAGGTCCACGACCTCCTGCGGCGGCACGTACACCGCGATCGCCGTGGCGTCCGCGTGCGTCGCCGCCGTGGTGCCGTTCACGCCGCGCTCAACCGTGAGGGATCGTGGCGCGTAGACATCGGCGCTGCTCGTGTGCGCGGCGAGGGTGCTGCCGTCGTAACCACGCTGCACGACCAGGTTGTTGCCGGCGACGTCCTCAACGAGCATCCGCTCGGAGTCGATCGTGATGACCTCGCCCTGCTTCACCAGGCTGCCATCGTTCACCGGGACCGTGGTCACAGCCTTGTTCGCAGCGATGTTGCTGGCGAGGTTCGCCGTGGTGTCGCTCAGGCCCCGCCCCGTGACGAACAGGCGCTCGCTCTCGATGAGCAGGGTGTGCCCGACGTCGATCAGGCTCGAGTCACTGCACACGCAGGTGGTCGCCTCCGCGGAATCGGCCAGGCCGCTCGCGACGGTGCCAGCGGCCTCGGTGTCAGCGCTCCGGCTCCAGTCGCCCGTCACCTGCACGGCGCGCTGGGACGTGTCCCCTGCCGCGAGGATGGCCGACGAAGAGCGGTCGATCTCGATCCGGTGATGGGGCGGCCCGTCGTCCGGCCGCAGGAAGTAGTCGTCGGCGGAGATCATCGTCGCGCCGCCCTCGGTCTTCAGAGCGCTCACGCTCTGCAGCGCGGCATCGAGGTAGAGCCGGTAGGACGACACCGGGATCTCGGGCTGAGGCCAGTCGTAGTACCGCGTCTCGGTGACGGGGATGAACCGCTCGCCGGTGTCCTCGCAGACCCGCGCGCTGGCGCCGTCGATGAGCCGGTCGATGAGCGCGTCGGCAGAGGTGCCGGTGATGCCACCCGCACGCTTCACCGTCTCGCGACCGACCAGCCGGTTCGTCAATCCGATCCCCTCACCCGGCTCGACGGGCTACCCCTACCCCTGGGGCATCCCGTCGCGACCGTTAGTCCTTCGCGGGCGCCTTCCGGCGCGTGCGGCCGCCGGTTCGACCGGTCCGCTTCGCGGCCGTCTCGCGCTCCGGCTCGTTCTCAGCCGTTTCGTCTTCCGTGCGGTCCGTGTCGGCCTGCTCGGACTCCTCGGCCTCTGCGCCGGCGTCAATGTTCTCGGGCTCCGTACGCTCGATCTGCGGCGCTTGCATCCGCGCATCGGTGCGCTCGGCCGGCGTCGCGTACTCCGCCTGGCCCGACTCGACCAGGGCCGCTGCGAGCTCCTCGCTGAGGCCGATCACCTTGCCTGGCTCGGCCGTGCCCTCGGGCCCCGCGAGCCGCGTCTTCATACGCACGGGTCGCTTGCTCATCGCTATCCCCCGATCCAGACGTGGAAGGTCCCCGCCTTTGCGTTGCCTCCCGAGGCAATGACGAACTTGATGCGGCTCTCGGCAACCGGGACGCGCTGCGTCACCGGCTCACCGCCGCTGGCGAAGAGCAGGGCGGCGCCGTCAGCGACGGCGTGCACCGGCTGCTGCGGTGCCAGGTCGAACGCGCTGGTGCCGATGTTGGCCTTCGTGACGATCGGTGCGCCCGACGTCTCCTCGGTCACCGTCAGGTCGGCCCCCGTGTCCAGTGGCGCCGATCCGTCCGGCACGTACCGGATGCGGAGCACCTCCCCGGTGACGACCGGGGAGTACTCGGTGACGTCCCCGGACGCGTCCGTCGTGACCGCGACCTCGTGGCGTTCGATGTGCATGGCTAAGCCGCCGCGCCCTTCAGGACGACGAAGTTGATGGTCAGCGCGGCGTCCAGCGCGGCAGAGGCGTGCAGGTTTGCGACGACGATGTCGAACGAACCAGCGGTCACGTCGATCACGGACACAACCGGCGTGCCGGCCCCGGCGTAGGTGCTGATCGTCGCCACGACGACGTCCGTCGCCGCGACCAGAGTGTTCGTGACTGTGAAGCGTTCCTCGGCGGCGGCAGCTGTGGTCAGCGCCACCGTCGTGATCTGCCCGGTGGGCTTGCTCAGCGTCACGCCCGTCGAGGCGTTGGTCGCCTGGGTGACCGCGCCGCCGGCGCCTGCCTTGAACCCCAGCTGGCCGGTGGCCTCGTCGAGGAGGACGTCGCCGCCTCCCTCGATCGCGCCGCCGTCCTCCAGGGTGATCTTGCCGCCGCTCTTGACGACCTGTTCGTCGCCGCCCTGCTTGCGGTAGACCTTCGGCTGGTAAGTCATGCCTCTGCTCCTTTGCTGCCACCGGGCGGCGGAGGCGAGCCGCCGCCCGGTGTAGCGCTACGCGCTCGGAGTGCCGTCTCAGGTAAACCGCTAGATGGTTCCCTCAGCCGGCGACACGAACCGCTCCACGTTGACGCCGGTGCCGTGCGCCGCGACCGGGGACTTCGAACCCTGGTACTGGATCGCAAGCACCGTCTGCACCGCGGCGTTCTGGGTGGCGCGGTCCACGATCGGACGCACGTAGCGGTCGATCGGCTTGTAGATGTCGATGACGAACACTTCCTCGTCAGCGTCGTCCGCGATCGCCTGGTTCGTCCCGGCGAGGTCCGCGAAGGAGCTGTCGTCCGCCGACTGCTCCGCGTGGATCGAGGTCACGGCGCTCGCGGTGATCGCGCCCATCACGCAGATGAACACGACCCCGTCCCAGCCCTGCATGTCCACGCTGTCGCCGGTGATATCGGCGGTGCCGGCGGCGCCCTCCGACTGGTCGACGACCTGCGTGATCTTGGTGTTCTGAGTCAGCTGCATCGTTCTGTTCCTCCTGGCTCCGTGGCCCGTTCAGCCGGCGCTTACGCCAGCTTCACCCGCACGAACGCCTCCTCGAGGACCGGCATGCCGTCGCCCTCGTACCGGCCGATGAAGCCGTCCTGGTTGCTCTCCGCGTACAGCTCCATCAGGCGCTGCAGCGAGAAGTTGAGGCCGTCGTTGATCCAGTACTTCGACCAGTCCGCCAGGATGCCGACGTACAGGCCGGTGGTGAACGTGTTGGGCGCGAACTCGCTCGCGTCCACCGGGAAGTTCTCCAGGCGGTCCGGCTGGCCTGCCTGCATCCCCGGCTGCCACAGGTACTGGCCGTTGCCGTCCTTCAGCTTCGCCACCTGCTTCACGCCGTCGCGGTGGAACATCCAACGCGCCCGCGCCCAGTACTGCGGCTTCAGCGTGTACTTCACGTTCTTCAGGCCGTCGGCCGTGATCTCCGTGGTCGTCATGTCCGTGCTGACGTCCTGGCCGGTGCTGATGCCCTGCGCCGAGGCGGTGAACACACCCAGCGGCTGGCCCGATCCGTTGCCGGTCAGGTAACCCTTCTCCTGGGTGACGGCGATCTTGTAGCCGAGCCGCTCGCGCACGATCGCGTCTGCGTTCGAGAGGCGCATGAGCGTCTTCGACACCTTGATGCGCTTCGCGAGCGGGTGGTTCCCGAGGTTCCGGCGACCGAACGCCATCGAGGAGTCTTCGCTGCCCGTGGCGAGTTCGGTCGTCCAGTCGAAGTCGTCCGGGTCGGTGTCCAGCGACGGCGCAGTGATGCCGTTCGGCGTCGAGTAGATCGTCGCGAACCGACGCACGAACGTCTGGTCGTCGACGGCCTGGATCAACTCCTGCAGGAACTGCGGCGGAGGCGTGATGTAGCCGCCCGCAGTGTCGACGTCGACCTGCAGCGCCCGGAACTCCTCGGCGCCCTCGCCATCGATCCGGTTCGTCCGCAGCCACGTCCGGAAGCCGGCCATCTCGGCCTTCTTCCGCTGCTCCGTGGCGGCCTCGTCACCGCCGCCAAGCGGGCCGTCGCCCGGAGTTTCGCGCCGGCGGCGCTCTTCCTCCGCGCGCTCACGACGCTCGATCTCCGCGGACTGCTCAGCGGCCCGCTGCTCCTCGTCCGCCTGCTTCATGCGGCGGTCGATGTCCTTGCCGAGGCGGTCCACCTCGGCCATCGCTCGCTGGTAGGACTGGTCCTCGTCGGCCGTCAGCTCGCGCTTCTCGGTCGACGCCTTGTCCAGGAAGGCGCGCGCCTCAGCGACGGCCTTCTTCCGCTGCTCGTTGAGTTCGGTGAGGTTCATCGCACCATCCCGGCACTGGTGGTACCGGGAGGCCTGGGCGCACAAAGAAGCGCGTAGCTCCCGGCACCGTGATCTGATTCACGGTGGCCGGGCAACTACGCGCTGGTCGTCGGACCTGCGGGCTCGCTGCCCTGTGTCTCCCCCGGTCGCACCTTCGGGTGCGGCGGCGCTCCGCGCGGGGGCTCACGCCATCTGCATGGTCTGCCGCGAGTATACGCGGCCTCTAGCTCATCCTGTCAACCCGCTCGATCACCTGAGCGATTCTACTCAATAACGACGCCGAGGACGTTCCGCGCGGGAACCATCGCAACCGCCACCCCGCCAGCGTCCGTCAGCACGAACGCCTCGTTTGTGGTGCCGGTTCCGAACTTAGTCGCTTTCGGCACGTCAATCGTGCGGACCGCGCTGTTGTCACCGATCACGAATATCTTTGCTGGCATATCACCCCCGCTTTCCTACGAATCGTCCATTAGGTGCCGCTGGGCAGTATACCGGCGCGCGACTAGTCGGCCCTGCTCGCTCCTACCCGCCCCGCTCCGCGAGTTCCAGCTGCCGGCGGCGCTCTTCGAGCTCACGCTCCCAGGCCGGGGGCGCCTCCTCCTCGAGCCATGCGTCGCGCGAACGCAGCGCGACGTCGGTCTGCGGGTACGCCGGGAATGTCACCGGCGAGACGTCGTGCAATTCGGCCCGCAGCACCGTCCGGATCTCGCTGCCGTCCGGCTGCCGCTCCCACTTGTCCTCGATCGTCCTGAACCCGAATGACACGCCGGAGACGTCGCCGCGGCGGATGGACTCCGCCAGGTCACGCCCCGTTGACGTGTCGGGCAGGTCGATCTCGAAGGCGAGCCCGACGTCGTCGTCCTTCAGCCGCATCGTCCCCGACCGCGTGCGGCCCAGGACGTGGTTCGTGTCATGGTTCCAGAGCCCGACCACGTCGCCACCGGCGATCGAGTCCGCGAACGCCCCGCGCGCGATCTTCTCCACGAACATGCCGGCAATCGGGTCGCTCAGCCGGTCGTACGCGACCGCGTGCCCTCGGATCCCGACGACCTTCCCGTCCTCCTCGAGCGCACGCAGCTCCAGCTGCCCCGAGGCGGTCAGCGCCCGCCGCTCGATCTCCTCCTGCGTCTTCGTCGTCATGTCCCGATCCTCTCCCCCGGCGTCAGGCCGGGACGATGCCACAGTCACAACCGTCGTGCAGCGGTGGGTGCAACCGCTTCCGCGTCGCCTCGAGGTGCGCCTGCCCCTCTTCACCCTCGACCGTCTCGCCGGGATGTACGAACTCCTGCTCGATCCCCACGACCTGCCCGTCGAGCTTCCGACACAGGCCGCAGGTCGATCCCGACGTCGTCCACTTCAACTTCCGCACGCCCGACTGTCGCCACGTCTCGCGTGCGACCGCGTTCGCCTCCTGGTTGACCTCCGCCCGCGCGATCGCCGCAGGACGCTCTTCCTGCCACGCGCGCAACGTCTCCTCGAGCTCGGACTGGAACGACTCACCGGCCGCCTCCGCGATCAGCGTCCGCAGACGCTCCTGGGACTCGGCGATGTGCCGCACGGCGAACGCCCCGGCGTAGTTCCCCGCGAAGGCCTCCACCGTGACTACCTCCGCCGCGACGCCAACCTCGACGACAGCGGCGTCACGCATCGCGGCCGCCAGCGCCGAGATCACCGGCAGCATGTCCCGCACCACCGTCTCCCGGTGCTCGCGGTAGTACTCCTCGGCCCACGTCAGGAACGAGGCTGCAGACCGATTGGCCTCCAGCCGACGTGCCGCGCCCTCCACCGCCTTCGCCTCGCGTCGCAGGATGCGCGCGGCCGCCTCCTCGAACAGCGGCCGGAACGACTCGCGCAGCCGCTTCCGCGCGACCACGCTCCGCAACTCAGCCCCGTGCACCGCTGACCGCTGCGACGGCTGACCGCTCACAGCGTCCAGCAACGCGGGCTCGAATGACTCGGCGCTGTCCACCAGCGGCGCGATCTGCGACTCGGTCAGCGCCGGGCCCGACACCCGGATCAGCGACTTCGCCGTGAGCGCGCTGATCTGCTTCGACGTCACCTGCTGGATCACCGTGAGCAGCGAGGCGATCTGCGCGCCGTTCAGCGCGAGCTTCTGCACTTCCTCGCCAGGGTCGGGCCCGGCGTCGCCGATGGCTGACGGTGCAGCGGCCGGCGACGTCTTCTCGTCCAGGTAGGCCGCGGCCCGGTCGAGCGGGATCCAGTTCAGCGGAACGAAGTACTGGTCGCCGCCCTCGATCGGGTTCTGGTTGTCCTGGCGACGCCACTCGTTGGGAGACAGGGCGCCAGACCTCTCCTTGATCTCGTTCACCTCGGCACGCGTCTTCGAGTCAGCGCGCAGCAGCGCGTCCATGAGGAACTCGACGAAGTAGGTCCGCTGCTCCTCCTCGGTCAGCAGCGAGAGCGAGGCCGTCTCCTCCCAGTTCACGACCCACGGGAGGATCGTGTCGCCCTGGTAGTTCAGGTCCTCGTGCTCGATGTTGTTGTAGGTCGTCCGCTCGAGGTCGGCGAGCTTATGCGGCGGCATCCGGAACCACCGCGCCACCTCCCGGATCACGTCGATGCGGAACTGGTGCAGCTGCGCCTTCTCAGGGTCGGTCGACCAGTCCTCGACCTTGACGTTCTCTGCGAACACAGCTGCCCGATGCGATCCCCTCGGCCCGCCGTGGCGCACCTCGAGCGATTCGCGGATGCCCTGCTTCGCAGCTGGCGTCAGCTTCCCGGGGTGGATGATGCGCACGCCTGGCGTGGCGTCGTTCCCGAAGAACCGCGCCGCGTAGATCTCGCCGGCGAGGGCGCTCCCCAGGGACTCGCGCGCGTACTCGAGCAGCGGCACGCCCTGCAGGTCGTCGTCGCCGGGCATCCCGAAGAGGTGGAACATCCGCGACTGCGGGATGACGCGCGGCTGCCCCTTCGGCGGCCGGTACAGGTAGGCCCGACTCCCGTCCTCGCTCCAGAACGGTGTCACCCGGCTGGGGTGCAGCGGGATCAGGTCGCCGTTCAGCATGATCTCGGCGTAGCCGTTGCCGTTGTGGATCGCCCGCCACTGCATCCGTCGCTTGAACAGGAATGGCGACTGGTGCGGGTTCGGGCGGTCGTGCAGCTTCCGGTACACGCGGTGGTCGGTCGCCCGCTCCGTCGCGTTCTCCGGCAGCCGGCGGTTCAGGAATACCGGCGTCTTGCCGATGTCCTCGGACAAGGCCCGCAGTGCCGAGAAGTACGCCGACAGCGTCAGCGCGTCACGCAGGTCGACCGAGACGCCTGCCTCGGTCATCTGGCCCAGCCGGAACATCTCTACGACGCCAGGGTCGCGAGGGTGGACCGGGTTGATGGTCGAGGAGCGACGCTCCATCAGGGTCGCGATGCCGCCCATTACTCACCCTCCCCACGGGGTCGGGCCGGCACGCTGAGCCAGACGCCGAGCCCTAGAGCCAGCGCCCCCACCACAGCCAATGCTACCCACTCCCCAACACCAATCCAGAGGCCGGCGCCAATCAACGCCAGTCCTCCAAAGACGTACGTGTCGGTGTCCTTCCGCAGCGCATCGGAGAAACGCCCGACGGCTCGGCACGCGACCACGACGCGTCGCCTCAGACGCGCCCACCGCTGCTTCATACGAGCATCACTCCATCCCCGTCCTCGTACTGAGAACGCTCCTCGCCCAGGTTCACCGCGGCCCGACCGATCGCCCCGATCACCGTCACGATGCCGTCGATCTTCTCGGCCGACCGTTCCTTGTCCGGCTTGATGTTCCCGGCCGGGTCCTCGCGCACCACGACGTTCGTCGCCATCCAGCGCAGCACCGGGTTCCCGCCGTGCCGCACGCCGTGCTCGAGCAACAGCCGCTCGAACTCCCGCGTCGGCCCGGTCATCGAGGCGAAGCCCTGGCCCATCGGCACCATCGTGAAGCCGTCGCCCTGCAGCTCGGTCACCAGCTGAGAGGCGTTCCAGCGGTCGTAGGCGATCTCGCTGATGTTGAACTGCAGCCCGGCTTCGTTGATGTCCTGCCGGATCACCCGGTAGTCGACGACGTTGCCCTCGGTGGCCTTGATGAACCCCTCGCTCACCCACACGTCGTACGGGACGCGGTCGCGCTGGGCCCGCTTCCGCATGCCCTCCTCGGGCACCCAGAAGTACTGCACGACGTCGCCGAGCCCGTCGGTGTCGGGGAAGAACAGCGAGAGCGACGTGAGGTCCTGCGTCGACGACAGGTCGAGCATCCCGAAGCACTCGGCGCCGTACAGCTCCTCGACCGCGTCGCGGTCCTCCTGGGCGTCCCACAGCGCGAGGTCGATGAAGCGGCTCTGCTGCTCCGTCCAGACGTTCATCCGCTGTCGCAGGTAGGAGTTCCGTCGCCCGATGATCTCGCCGGCGCGGTCGCACTTCTCGAGCAGCTCCTCCTCGTAGACGGAGATCCCGAAGTTCGGGTTGGTCTTCATGAAGACCAGGCGCAGCTCCGCGCGCAGCTCGTCGTCGACGTCGTCGTCTGGCGTCGACCAGTACCGGTTCACCAGCTCGACGTCTTCCTCGTCGGCGCCAGCGATGAACACGAAGAACGAGTCGTCGTCGAGCACCTGCTCGAGGATCCGCACGCCGTACTCGTGCTGCTCCCAGCAGATGCTGTGCTTGTCGTAGCCGGCCGTGGTGATGTCCCACCGCAGCGGCTGACGCCGGGCGCCCGAGGCCTCCTCCATCTTGTCCAGGAGGTCGCGACCGGTGTGTGCGTGCACCTCGTCGTTGATGGTCCCGTGCGGGTTCAGGCCGTCCGCCGTCTTCGCATCGGCGCTCAGGGGCTCGAACTTGCTGAACGATGCGGTCGAGTGCAGGTTCTCTCGCTGGGCCCGGATCCGCTTCCGCATCGGCTCTGACCGCTGGACCATCTCGACCGCCTGGTTCCAGACGATCTTCGCCTGGTCCCGCTTCGTCGCCGTCGAGTAGACCTCGGCGCCCGGCTCCCGGTCGAAGAACGCCAGGAGCAGCCCCACGCCGGCGCACTTCGTCGTCTTCCCGTTCTTCCGCGGGATCTCCTCGTAGGCCGTGCGGAACCGGCGCGACCCGTCGGCGCGCAGCCACCCGAACACCGATCCGACACAGAACTTCTGCCAGAGCGCGAGCGTCAGCCGCTGCCGGCGGCGCGCCCACTCCCCCTTCGTGTGCGGGAGCAGCTCGAAGAACTTGATCGCGCGAGCGGCCTCGGCCTCATCGAACCGCAGCCCGCGCTCGTGCGCCGTCGCCAGGTCGCGCAGGTGACGCTCCGCCGCCATGACGATGCGGCGGCCCGCCGGGATCTCCCCGTCGACCACCGCCTCCGCGTACGCCGTCACCGGCGACTGCCCGCGCTTCGTGGCACGCTCCTCGACCCGCGCGTAGATGTCCGCGAGCGTCTCGCGACTGGGAGCCTCAACAACCATCAGGCCGTGCCTCCCTGGTCCCACTGCTCGAACTCGTCCTCGGGCGTTTCTGGCTCACCAGCGACGCGAGTGCGAGCACTCGGCGTCATCCCGAACTCCGTCAGCATCGACTTCACCCGCGCCCAGGCGTTCTGCGCTCGTTTCACTTCGGGGTGCTGCTTCACCTGCAGGCCGTTCCGGCCGACCGTCTCGTAGAAGGGCCCGAACCGGATGACGTTGCGGCGCGCCTCGAGGTACTCCGCGTACGCGTCGACCAGCAGCCCGAGCGCCATCGTGTCCTGCGACTGCAGCACCCCCCACGTCTCGAGGAGCTCCAGCAGCGCGGCCCACGCCTCGTACCGCGGCCCATGCGATGCCGAGACGATCCCTGCACGCAACTCGTCGTCCGACATCCGCGAGAAGCCCTTGATGCCGAGCGCCCTGGCGCGGTCCTTCAGCGCCCGCTTCGAGATCCCGTTGAGGTCGATCGAGGCCGCGTCGAACTCGAGGAGGTACGCCGGGATCTCGATCGGGTACTCGTCCCGATCGAGTTCGTCCGGCTCGTCGGGCAGCGGTCGGCGCCCGGCGTTCCCGCCCACGATCCGCAGCTGAGTCGGCTTCGGCTTGCGTCCTCGCGTCATGGGGCTTTTCGCTCCGAATTTCGCGACCGCCCACGTTTCGCTAGCGCACCGGTGTTGGCGGCGAGCGTCGGAAGAATCCGAGCCCCCCTCCCCCCGGCCCGGCTGTCGTGCGCCTCGCGTCCTGCCTGACGCCGGTTGCAGCGCCCGCACTGCGTCACGTAGTTCTCGAGGACGTCGGGACCGTGGCGGTCGACGTGGCCGGCCTGCAGGTCCTCGGTGGCACCGCACTCGACGCAGGCGTAGCCATCGCGCTCAAACACCTGGTCGCGCAGCTCGACGTGCTCGCGCCCGTAGTCACGCTTCGGCGTCGTGCGCTGGTCGAAGTGGTGCCGCGCCTGGTGCTTCACGCACCCGACAACGCCACACCGAGGGCAGGGCTTGGCCGGCGCCCAGGGCATCAGCCGCAACCTCCGGCTACCATCCGCGCCGTGCTCGCTATCTCGTCGCTCCTCATCCTGATCGGCCTCTGCCTCGAGGTAGGCGGCGCGCTGCTCGCGCTCGCCCCCGACTTGCTACCGAAGGTCAGCGAGATCGAGCGCCTCTTCGAGTGGTCACATGGTCGACAGACGGCACACTCCGGGGTGAAGGGGTGGCTCGTGGCGCACGTGAACTGGGACGACGACATGGCGGCCGCGAGGCGTCGCGCCGGCGCAGGCCTCCTCGTCAGCGGCTTCGTGCTGCAGGCGATCGGCGTGCTGGTCGGGCTGCTGCTCACGTAGGGCATCACTCGCCCCGACCCTTCGAGGTCAGCTCGTACTCGCGCTTCTTCGTTCGCCGGCCATCGTGGATGCGCCGCCGCGCTATCGCCCCCGACTTCTCGAGGCGGTCGAGCGCCGAGTACAGCCGCGACTGGCTCACCTGCGGGAACCGACGTCCGAGGACCGTGCCCGTGATGAGCGTGCGGCCGGCAGCCTCGAACTCCCGGCAGCGCATCAGCACCTCGGCGTCCAGCTCCTGCGTCGCCTGCGTCACTCGGCACCGCCGTCGTCGCCCATCCCGAGGGCGGACTCCGCGCGGCACTCGAGGCAGACCCCACGCTCGAGGGGTGCCGAGCCGGCCTCCTGCACCGTCCCGCACGCCGTGCAGGCCAACACGCCGGGCATCTGCTCCTGGCGCTCACGAGCGCACGTCGGGCAGGGCTCAGCGAGTTCGATCGTGGCGTCGCAGTTCGGGCACGGGCCGAACCGCTGGGGCTTCATCCCATCGCCACGCTGCAGGAGCCCCTCGAGCGCCATTTGCCCGAACGGCGACAGCGCCCGCTCCCACGCCCCGTATCGCCGCAGCTCCATGTAGAACACCTCGGCGTCGTGGGGACGCGTGGCGAAGTTCTCGCCCTCCTCGTCGGTCGTGATGTGACAGAGCTCGTGGTACAGCAGCGCCTCGACCTGGTGGCGCGTGAAGTAGTTCGTCCGCACGTCCTCGGCGCCGAGCCAGATGACGAAGTCCACCTCTGCGAGGGCCGGCCAGAACCCGCCAGCCTTCGTGCACTTCCCCATCGCCGTGCTGGTGCCCTTGTCCTTCCACAGGTAGCGGATGCGGGCCGTCTCGATGAAGCCCAGCTCGGGCCACGACTCGATCAGGCCGGCGGCGATCTCCTCGAGGTCGGGAGCCTCGATGTAGCCGAGCTTGTCGCCCATGCGGTTCTTGAAGCGGCTCGGCCACGGCACCGGGTACAGGTCCTCCGCGACGAGGTCGTCGGGCAGCGGGTCAGCGCTCGGACGGGCGTAGGAACGCGCCATTTCCTGCAGCCCGGTGATCGTCGTGTCGACGACTCGCCCCGCGCCTTCGATCCGCAGCTTCGTGTCGTCTCTCGTCGTCATGCCAGTGCCATCCCGATCTGCGGCGCTGAGCCGCTCCCCTCGAACTGCTTTGCGTGCAGCGCCGCGAGCGTCACCCGCATCGCCTGCGCCGTCTGGTTCAGGTCGCCCAGCCGCGACTCGTAGGTGTCGTGGATGAACGCCTCCCACTCGAACGGGTCCTCCGTCAGCCAGTAGCCGCCTGGCGCCTGCTCCAACGAGCACACCGGCCACCCTGCGCGACGCAGCGCCTTCACCTCGTCCCGCACCGTCCGGTCGGGCATCCGGGCCCGCTGCGCGAGCTCCCGACGCGTCAACGACGGCACGAGGACGCCCGGGCGCTCGTTGCGGTGCTCGATGAACCGGCGCAGCAGCGCCCACGCGACGCGACGCTGACGCTCGGTCAGCTCCTCGGAGCGCCCCACCACGGGAGCGACCGGACGGCGACGAGGGCGCACGAGGCTCATCTAGTCCTCGTCCTCGTCGGCGGCGTCAGCCGCGATGGCGCGCTCGATGCGCTCCTCGACGAACTCCTCGACGACGCTCGCGAGCGTCATGGGCTTCGAGATGACGCCGCCAGTGACCATGTCGAACGCCTGGGAGGTGTTCCGGACCATGAACTCGAAGTCATGGCGGTCGAGGCCGGCCTCGGCGTACGCGCGCTCGACGATGTACTCGAGGAAGAGCTCGACGGCGTACCCCGTCCGCTGGTATCGGCGGGCGAAGATGCTGACGAGTTCCGCGACCGTCGGGCGGTGCGGGTCGTTGAGCTTCGCGCTCACCTCGAGCGCGTGCTCCACTGCCTCGCAGGCAACCTGCAGCCGGCCCCCTGCTTCCGCGCCGGCCCGGTTCCAGGCGTGCTCAGTGCGCGCCGACTCAGCCAACTGCTGCGCAGCGCCTCGAGGCAGCACGACGACGACGATGTCTTCTTCCTTCACTTCGCATCCTCTCGACACAGCCGGTTGCACACCGAGCAGAAGTCGCCGCGCCACGGCCGGCACTGGTCCATCACGTGAACGGACTCCCCGTGCGGACAAACCACGCAGCGCCGCTCCGAGACGCTCATGCGGCCGCTCCCGCCTGCGCGAACACCCACGACTCGTCCAACTCCTGCTGACGCTCTCGGCCGGCCTTCTCGGCCTCCGAGGCCAGCGCCATGCGCTCCACCGTCGAGGACTTCGCCGCCTCCTGGATGAGGCGGTCCACCGACTGCAGGAACGCGTCGTGGCTCTCGTTCAGGTGCTCGATGGGCGCCTCGCGCAGGCGGCGGGCGCGGTCGTAGACGTCGTTCCGCAGCGCGTTCACGACCGGTCCCACGGGCAACCGCTCGATGCCACCCGAGGAACGCCCTCAGCGAGGCCTCCTCGTGCACCGGGCACGTCGCGCAGATCTCGGGTGGGCGGTTCATCAGAACTCACCTCGAGGCGGCGGGCCTTCGATGCACTCCGCGATGCTGCCGATGTCACGGAACTCGCCCTTGCCGGCGGACGCTTGGATGCGAGCCGGGTAGAGGACTCGGCGAAGCCATGCGAGGGCGAACCGCTCACCGCGGCGAGCGATCACCGTCTCGAGGCCTCGCGCCGCCGCGCGGATGTATCGCTCGTTCGTGACTCGCACCTGGACGGTGGCGTTCAGGGCCATCTACGCGCCCTCCCGCTCGTCGCGATCCAGGTACCAGCGGGCCGCAGGACGATCCGCGCGGCGACGTCGGTCGGCGGCGCGCTCCTCGAGGCGGACGTGACGACGGTGGTCCTTCTCGCTGTGCTGGTTGCCCGCCATCCCGCACCCGGTGCACCGGTACCTCCACCAGTTCCCGGCGATGCCCGTCACCAGCTCCTCGATCACGGAGGACTGGCAGAGCGCGCACGTGTTCAACGTCGCGCGAGTCTCGGGCTGCGTCGTCTTCGCGCCCATCAGATCCGCATCCCGGCGGTCCGAGGCTCACGACGTCGTTGAGCGCCCTCGCGCGGCTCAGTCGCCTCGCGCATGAGCTCCTCGGCGTTCTCGGCCAGGGGGCGAGCGCCACAGGTGATGCAGTGCGGGTCCGGGTCGCCGTACTCGTCGTTCGTGACGAGGAAGCGCCCGTGGCCCCTCGGGCAGAAGTCGCGCGAGGCATCCTCGATCACCGTGGCCGGCGCGGTGGACGTCTCCTTCTGTGTCCCCTGGATGCTGAGCTCGCCCGCAGCGCCACCTCGACGCTCGGCGCGCGTGCGGCCGGTCGTGGAGGCCTTCGACGTCGCGGGGCCACTGACGTGAGCGCCGACGGGGTCGGCGACGGGCTCGGCCGGCTTCGGCGCTCGAGGGGCGCGCGTGGTCACCTTCTTCGGGAGCGCGCGGTCAGGGGAGCCGCAGCGGATGCAGTCGGCCTGGCGCGTGCCCTGGGCGTCAACGTACTTGTGGTTCTTGTGCGTACCGCCACAGGGCCGCTCAGCGTCTGGCAGCTCGTCGGGCGGCTCGTTCACGGCGGGAGCCTCGACGGGCGCGCTGGGGGCGGGTTCGTTCAGGGGATCAGGCTCGGCGTCCTCGGAAACCGGGTCGGCGGTCACGTTGAGGAACCCCACGGGCTCGGGGGCCTCGGGATCGCCGTCCATCAACTCGGCCTCGGCTTCGGCCACCCCGCGGCGCAGGGCATCCATCAGCCGCTGGTCGAGCGGGCCCGACCACACTTCGAACGGGATGGGCTCGTCCTCGTCGGCCGCCAGGCGGTCGAACAGGCGTGGGGCCGGCTCGTCCGTCACCTCGGCGTACCAGGCGTCGTTCACCTCGCGGATCGCCTCGACGGCCCGCATGATGCGCAGCACGGCGACCGCGACCACGGCGACCAGGATGCCGGCGGCGAGCGCGATGATGATGTTGAGTTCGGTGTCGGTCATGACTGTCCCCCTCGAGGATCCCGAGCACGACGGCGACGCTGACCCCTCAGCACCTCCGCGGCTCCCTGCACCAGCGCCCGGCCGAGTCCTCGACCAGCGCGCACGAGTCCGTCCCTGCCGGGGAGCGGCGGGACGTTCAGCTCAACCAGCGGGCGAGGAGCCGCCCGCATCTCGGACACCAGGACGGCCTTCGCCTCGACGTGCGTCGGTTCACGCAGACCGGCAGGAGTCGGGGCGGTCGAGGGGGCGTCATGCGGTGTCGGGGTGGTGTCCCCGACCTCCCCCTCGACCCTCACGCCCTCGGCCGGGGGACCCCGCTCGTCGAACGTGAACTCGACCTCGTCCGGGTAGTCGTCGATCGAGTCCTGCAGGCACAGCCCGACGAACTCCCAGTTGCTCGAGGCCGGCGGCTTCCGGTGGTGGCGGTCGATGCGCCACCAGAACGCGGACGCCTGGTATGGGCCCAGCTGGGCGATCGTCGACAGCACCTCGTCGTCCTGCGGCTTGATGCGGTACACGACGAGGCCAGCCCACACGCGCTGCTCAGCGAGGGAGAGGCCCGGTGGGATTGCCCTCATGGAGGTCGCTCGATTCGGTTCAGGTGAGTGAGCAGCCGCAGTGGGCGCAGCAGGTGCAGCAGCAGCACGCGAGGACGGAGGAGGAATAAGTGGGCCAGCGTTCGAGGGAGGCAGTGCGCTAGCGCATGCGTCACCCGCTGCGCCTGCTGCTGCGGCCGCCTCAGATTCGAGTGCGGTACCCAGTGCGGCACCTCGGGCGTCGTCCGTTACGTCAAATGCGCTAGCGCACTCGACCGCGCGGGAGCGATCGATCGACGCGCCCGATCCCGCCTCGCGGATGACCTGGCGGCCGCTCTGCGGGGCCTCTGGCGCGTCCGTGTAGACGTCGACGTGCATCGGCACGCGGTACACCCACGTGTTGCCCTTGCGGTCCTTCTCGAGGAGTCGCTCGTCGGCCAGCTCGGACTCGGCGTACTGGACGTTGCGCTGTCCGTAGCCCGTGACGCGCTGCAGCTGGCGCTGGACACCTGACCAGGTGCCGCGCTCGTTGGTCTGCTTCCGGATGGCGTAGAAGAGCACCACCGCACGGACCGTCGGCACCCACACGCGAGGGTGCTCGTGCGTCTCGCACGACACGTCGAGATCCACGGCCGCCGGCGCCTGCTGCTGCAGGGCCGGCTCTTGGTGCTCCTCGTGCTCCCGCGGTGTGTCCACCGCACCTGTCCATTCGGCCCCCGCCGCTTTGGACTGGTTCTGTGCCTCATCCGGCACGGCCAACGCCCGAAGTTGCCCTCGGGCGGTGAGCCGTGACGTACGAGCTACTCCTCGGCGACGATGCTGATCCGCTCCTCGTCCACCCAGCGAGCGTCCTCCGCCTTGCCGTCCTCACTGACGCGCGGCTCGATCTGCACACGAGGAGTCCCGCCGAGGTACTCGGCACGCGCCGTGACCGTCCCCGTGAACCCCGTCACGTTGTCGATCGCCCGCTTCCCCAACACGCTGTTCTCCATCACTCCCCACTTCCCGAGGCCACCAGCGGCAGCCCCTACGCACTCGTCCTGGACGAGCTCGCTGTTCCCACGGCCGCCTCAGTACGAGGTCGGCGGGGATGACCCGCACCACGGACACTCCCGCGCCCGCAGCTCCGTGCAATCACCGCCGCCGAAGGGTCAACCCCGAAGCGATCGATTCCACCCGCGGCAGCCATACGGCGTGCCCTGGGCACCCTCGAACGAGCCGAGGGCGACGCAACGACGAGGGAGCAGCCGGGTCGGTGGCCTGTCCCCTCAGTCCGCACCACGTGGCGCGGCTCTGCCGTCGCGACGCCCTCGGCGCCCTCGAGCGATACACTGCCGATTTCCCCACCGAACGGATCCGGCGCCCCATGCCCGAACGCGAACCGCCCTCGAAGGCTGACGAGTTCCTCGCCAACTTCCACGGTCCATCCAGTGAGATCAGCGGAGAACTGCGTCGGCTTGCGACAATGGGCTTGATGGCCCGGAACCGCGTCGCACCGACAGCCGACGAAGTCAATGCCGAGCTCGACCGGACGCGT
>Ga0209024_1001221_pt1 | contig 24421 bp, 21 predicted proteins | sample AutmiccommunBRH5_FD_187380 | JGI IMG/M metagenome (GOLD analysis project Ga0209024, IMG submission 187380) | Deep subsurface microbial communities from Mt. Terri, Switzerland - Autotrophic microbial communities BRH/5 (SPAdes) (version 2) | ecosystem: Environmental > Aquatic > Deep subsurface >...
CCGCCGACATGGGTCTCGCGCTGGGCCCACGCCTGAATGCGGCTGGCCGTTTGGCTGACATGGCCATTGGCATTCGCACCCTGTTGGCCGATGACGCCGGCGAAGCCAGTGCCTTGGCCGCCCAGCTTGGCAAAATGAACGAAGAGCGCAAGCGCATTGAAGCCGATATGAAACGCGATGCGCTGGAAGACATTGAAAAATTCATCAGCCAGGACGAGCCTGCCGCAGGCATCGTGGTGGCGCACAGCACCTGGCACCAAGGGGTGATTGGTATTTTGGCATCCCGCATCAAAGAACGCCTGTACCGCCCAACCATTGCGCTCGCGCCGGGCGACGATGGCTTCTGGAAAGGCAGTGGCCGTTCCGTGCAGGGCGTGCATTTGCGAGACGTACTCGATTTGGTGTGCAAGCGCCTGCCTGAAGGCAGCATGCCCAAGTTCGGCGGGCACGCCATGGCGGCTGGCTTAACCATTGCTGAAAGTGCCATTGAGCAATTCAAAATTGAATTTGCCAAGGCCATTCTTGATTTAAGCGACCCCAGTGCGCTTACCCAAGTGGTTGAAACCGATGGCTCAATCCCGGCCGACTACATTGCAGCAAGTTCGGCTGACCTGCTGGAAACGCAGGTGTGGGGGCAGGGCTTCCCAGCCCCCTTGTTTTGTGATGAATTCGAAGTGATTGAGCACCGTTTGTTGAAAAATGCGCACAGCAAGTTCACTTTGCGCCGCGATGGCAAAACCTTTGTGGCCCTGCGCTGGCGTGCAGTGGAGGCCTTGCCAGCCAAAGTGAAACTGGCTTACCGCTTCGAGAGGGACACGTTTACAGGTGGTGATGCGGTGCAAATCATTGTGGAGCATGTGTTGTAGGGCGGCTTGCGCTACAATATCAGGTTACGCACATTGAATTCATTAGAGAAACATGGAAGCCGAACGCCTGAATGCCATCATCAACGCCCTGACTGACCTTGCCGACCGCGCAGGCCAGTTGCGGAGGTATCTTTGACGTCGACCGCAAGGCCGAACGACTCACGGTAGTTGACGCCGAACTGGAAGACCCCAACGTTTGGAACGATCCCAAACACGCGCAAGAACTGGGCAAAGAAAAAAAGATGCTCGACGGTGTGGTAGTCACCATGAACACCGTGCAGTCCAACATTAGCGACGCGCAAGAACTGGTTGAAATGGCCCAGGGCGAAGGCGACTTCGACACACTGGAAGCCATTGAAAGTGAAGTGGCTGAATATGAAAAGGTAATTGCGGATCTGGAATTCCGCCGCATGTTCAGCAACCCGGCCGACCCATCCAACTGTTTTATTGACATTACTGCGGGTGCGGGTGGCACCGAGGCGCAAGACTGGGCCAGCATTCTGTTGCGCCAATACTTGCGCTACTGCGAACGCAAAGGCTTCAAAGTTGAAGTGATGGAACAATCGGATGGTGAAGTCGCTGGCGTTAAATCAGCCACCATCAAGGTGGAAGGCGAATACGCTTTCGGTTACCTGCGCACTGAAACCGGTGTGCACCGTTTGGTTCGGAAATCACCTTTCGACTCCTCAGGTGGACGCCACACATCTTTCGCTTCCTTGTTCGTGTACCCGGAAGTCGACGATTCTTTCGAAATCGACATCAACCCAGCCGATGTTCGTACCGACACTTACCGTGCCAGTGGTGCGGGTGGTCAGCACATCAACAAAACCGATTCTGCGGTTCGGCTAACCCACATTCCCACCGGCATTGTGGTGCAGTGTCAAAATGACCGTTCCCAGCACCGCAACCGCGATGAAGCCTGGGGCATGTTGAAAGCCAAACTGTATGAGTTCGAAATGCGCAAACGCATGGTCGAGCAACAGGCTTTGGAAGACACCAAAACCGATGTGGGCTGGGGTCACCAAATTCGCAGCTATGTGCTGGACAACAGCCGCATCAAAGACCTGCGCACCGGCGTTGAAATTTCCAACACCCAGCGTGTGCTCGACGGCGACCTAGACCCATTTATTCAAGCCAGCTTGAAGCAAGGTATTTAATCCATGAACGACAAAACACAAGCCACTGGCGACGAACTGCCCATCAACGAATTACCGATTGACGAGAACCAGATCATTGCCGAGCGCCGTGGCAAGCTGGCCAAATTGCGTGAGAAGGGCCAGCCTTTTCCCAACAATTTCAAACCAGAACACCGCGCCGCCGATTTGCACGCCCACTACGGCCTGCTGGACAAGGAAACTCTGGACCCACAAGGCATTGAGGTGTCGGTTTCTGGCCGCATGATGCTAAAGCGCGTAATGGGCAAGGCCAGTTTTGCCACCGTGCAAGACGGCACGGGCCGCATTCAGTTTTACATCAACAACGAAGGTGTGGGCGAGGGCGTTCACGGCGAATTCAAGCATTGGGATTTGGGCGACATCATCGCCGCCAAAGGCAAGCTGTTCAAAACCAACAAAGGCGAGCTTAGCGTTCACTGCACGGAAATTCATTTGCTGGCAAAAAGCCTGCGTCCGCTGCCCGACAAATTTCACGGTCTGGCCGATCAGGAAATCAAATACCGCCAGCGTTATGTGGATTTGATTGTTTCCGAGCAAACCCGCGACACCTTTGTTGCGCGTTCCAAGGGCGTGTCGTCGATCCGGAATTTCATGAGCGACCATGGTTTTCTGGAGGTGGAAACACCCATGCTGCACGCCATTCCAGGCGGCGCCTCGGCCAAGCCATTCATTACGCACCACAATGCGCTGGACATGGAAATGTACCTGCGCATTGCGCCAGAATTGTATTTGAAGCGCCTGATTGTGGGTGGCTTCGAGCGTGTGTTCGAGATCAACCGCAACTTCCGCAACGAAGGTGTAAGCCCGCGCCACAACCCTGAATTCACGATGATGGAATTCTATGCGGCGTACTGGAATTACCGCGATTTGATGGACTTCACCGAGCAGGTGATTCAGCACGCCGCCACCACTGCAACGGGCAGCGCCAAGCTGACTTACCAGGGCCGTGAACTGGATTTGTCCAAGCCATTTGCGCGCCTGACCATTGTTGAAGCGATTCAGAAATATTTCCCTGAATACGCCACCGACGATTTGCAAAACATGGATTACCTGAAAAAGGCCTTGGCCAAGAAAGGTGTGCATGTTGACAAAGAACCCGCGCTGAAAAACGCGGGCATTGGTGCGTTGCAATTGGCCTTGTTTGAAGAAACTTCCGAAAGCCTGCTGTGGGAGCCCACCTTCATTGTCGATTACCCGGTTGAAGTGTCGCCCTTGGCGCGTGCATCTGATGCGAACTCACAAATTACCGAGCGCTTCGAGTTGTTCATCACAGGCCGCGAAATTGCCAATGGTTTCTCGGAATTGAACGACCCGGAAGACCAGGCCGATCGATTCAAGAAGCAAGTTGAAGCCAAAGAAGCCGGCGATGATGAAGCCATGTTTTTTGATGCAGACTTTATTCGTGCACTGGAATATGGCATGCCACCCACGGGAGGTTGCGGCATTGGTATTGACCGTTTGATGATGCTGATTACAGACAGCCCGAACATTCGGGATGTGATTCTGTTTCCGCATTTGAGGCGCGAGGACTGAATCAGCAGGAAAAATTCAACAAAAAAGCTCAGAGAGATTTTTGGACTCTGAAAGTTCGGAGTTCATGAATTGTTCTGTGTGTCCTTGGTTCAACTGTTCAGTTTTGCCGGGTCACTTTTTAAACCAGAACTTTTACCGACTCTTCGCGCTTTTTTGATCATCGGCTAAAAACAATTGCTTTTCAATTTGAATTTTCAATGCCGTCAAGTTTTCTGGAGTCCGCTTGTTGATATAACGGTCAAGCAGAGTCGCGTCGTATCGGTGAACTTTGAAAATACCCTTGATAATATTCAGAGAATCATTGCTTCCTACATGCAGGTGCGTCAGCAAATTGTTGATTAGTATTTTCTCAGTGGCTGATTTTTTCTCTGACTGACGTATTTCCGTGATTAACAAATCTTTTCCACTTGTGAGTGAAATTGATCGACTTTTATTCATGTGAATAAATTTCTCTTTAGCAGGCATGCTGGGAACCGGATTCCGTGTTGTCTCGTCAGTATGAATCAAGCCAGTGGAATTGATCCTTGTAGTATTAATAGGATTGGTTGGTGGCGATGAAGAGTCCAGCGTTTCCTGATGCACACGTTGCGCTACTTTATTAATCATAAGTAAATTCCTTGAAATGCTCGGTGTTTAAAAGGGCGTAAATCGAGGTGATGTATTTTTTAATGTCATTGTGATTTTCTAGAATATTTATTACTTGTTCTTTTTTTTCTATCAGATCGTTCATCGCACTCTCTATACCTTTCCATAAATCGAGAATAATCTCGCGTTTCATTTCGTTGTTAATCGAATGATTGAACTCGGAAATTAGATCTTGAGTACTTGATTGTTCATTGTTTTGGCTAGGGTTTTCAGTATATTTTTTAAGCGATTTTTCTACTAGAGGAAAAATGTATTTGTTGTATATGCATGTTTTATCGTCGATAGTGGCGTTCTTTGATTTTAAAAGAGCTGAATAGAAGTGTTTCCATCGGCTAGAATCTTTTGCGTTGAAAACCTGGTCAATAAAAAATGCTTGATTGTCTTTTACGATAATATTATCTGGATTAACAACTGGCGCTGAAAAGTAAAAAATACGATCTGCATTTCCGATCAACAAATCGAACGCCATACTGCGACCCAGGAAGTGCAAATTGTTTTTATTGGTTAAAAATTGTTTTATGGCAGGGGGGGCACATTCAGATAAGGTGCGCCCCATCACCGCTTGCATTGCCATTGTCTTTTCGTGTTTTGCGGAAATAAGTTGTTTGTCTGAACTGTTTTCGATATAGCCTCGAACCGAAGCACAAATCTGGTCTGTATCCCAAACATCAAATAGTGGTATTGGCATTCCAAGTACTTCAAACAATTGGTTTGCCAGTATCTCTTTGTCGGTCACCGGTTTCAGAGCAGCCTTAACGATGCCGACGGTAGGGTCTGTCAACAGAAAAACTCCAGTGGTTTTACCTGCACTAGATCTTGTAATTGTGTTTTTTTCATCATTGATCTCACTCAGTTCCAATACTCGAGTTTTCACCTCTTCCACAGACACCGTCTGCGCCAAGCTCAAAGCTTGCGAGCTCGCATGGGGACTGTGCAGCCTTGTGAAGGCCGATGATTGAGACGATCGCGGTGGCCAGCCTACCGGGCTCATTGATCCTGAATTGTTCCGCCCACGATACGACTGCATTCCGTCCATGCTTCGAGTTTTACGCAAACTTGTTGATTCATCCGACTGTTGTGTGCTGTTATTCCTGAACTGCTGATCGCCTATTTGACGTGGTTGCAGGGATCGGACCATTTGATTCGCAGTTTGGGCTTGAGACCTTGCCAAATGACTGTCGGGGGTTGGAGGCGAGCCTCTCGATTCACCTGAATTATTTGTCTCATTCCCGGGCGTCGCCATTCGGGAGTCGGGACCTCCTTGAATGTAATTTTTTGGAAACAGGCGCATGAATTTTTCTCGAATTACGTCGTGGTGCATTCATTGTTAACTCACCACCAAGACAGGTTTGACCGGCTTAAGCATTTTTAGGTGGGAGATAATTTTGAATGGTTCCACATTTGACTATTCTGGTTCTGACCCTGCGACTTAGAAAACTGTCACCGCCACATTCAAAGTATGCTCCCCACCCCCATGCACAACCCCGCGCATCGGCGGCACATCCGCATAGTCACGCCCAATAGCCACAGTCACATACCGTGTATCCGGTAATTGGTTGTTGGTTGGGTCGAAATCCACCCAACCCACTTCAGGCCCGCACCACAACGAAACCCACGCATGGCTTGCATCGGCCCCCAATAGTTTGGTTTGTCCCGGCAGTGGTTCGGTCAGCATGTAACCGCTGACATAGCGGGCAGACAAACCAAGTGAACGAAGCACGCCCAGCATCAGGTGTGCAAAGTCTTGGCAAACACCTTCACGGGTTTGCATCACTTCTTCTACGGTGGTGTGAATGGTGGTCGAGCCGCTTTGGTAGTTGAATTCACGGAAAATACGCTGCATCAGGGCCTGCCCGGCGTGCACCACCTGCCTGCCTGGCCAGAAATCCAGGCTGCCGTAATCGCGTAGCGAATCGAGCAGGGGCACATGCTTGGATTCAAACCGGAATTGGTAATCTTCGCAAATCGGCTGCCCGGCCTGGTAACGCAATTGGTTGACCAAATCGTTCCAGCTGGGGCTGACCAAATCGTCGATTGGCCCAGTGTGCAGAAAATTGCTTACTTCCACTTCGCTTTCACTGACCACTTTCAGGTTGTCGTGCGGGTAGTTCATCTCGAAGTGGTGAACCACATTGCCAAACGCATCGTTGTTGCTTTGCACGATCGACGGGTTGGGTCGAATTTTCAGCGAGTGTGAAATCAGCTTTTGCCCTTTGCGCAAAGGGCCAGCCTGCATGCTGATGCCTTCCTGCGGTTGCAGAATACAAATTTGTTGCGCGCACTCGGCGGGCTGTTGGTAATCGTAATCAGTGACATGTGTCACTGTTCTTTTTTCTGAGAAGCGCATTGATTTATCTTCCCTGAATGACTTGATCGGGCAACTCTGCCAGTCTGAAATATTGGGCACCCACCAGGTCTGAAACCTTGTAGGCGGTGTCGAGCAATCCTTGTAGCCATACTCGCAGCTTGCGGCCAGTTTCCGCCGGGAAGGGCGGTTGCAAACCTTCCAGGCTTAAGCCTTCTGGCATCTCTCCGTTGCAATAAACACCATTAAATAGTTGCCTAAGCTGGCTTGTGTCTCCGGGTAAACGGTCGATCACAATGTCCAGCTTATACAGAATTCGGCGAATGGCATAGGGTGCGTCTTCGTCAAAGATCAACAAATCGAGCGTGGGCAACCATTCGAACCGGTGCTGGTACCGCGAACGGTAAGTAATGGTGCTGTCTGCCAGTGCAATGGCCAATCCCAAGCCATGTTCGCCCGCACGTCCCGGCATACTGGTCATTGATAGTAGACACTCGCATGCGCCGCACAAACGTTCAAGCTGTCGGCCCAGTTGCAGAAAACGCCAACCGTTGTCGCGGGTCATGTGGTCACTTTGTTCGCCGTGCATGGCCAGCAGGTACAGCTGAACCTGTTCCAGCGAGGCGGTGGGCAAGGTGCGCTGAAAGCGAACCCATTCCGGTTCAACCAATACCTTGGCGCAATCATTCAACAAGCGCCAATGGTCGCTGCTCAGGCGTTCTCTCAGTTGGCCTGCAACATTGGCCAGGCCATTGAGCTGCCCCGCCAATCCAACAGCAGGTGGGGCATCAATTCCGTTTTTGTACCACAGGCGGTCCAGAATATTGTCTTCAAGTTCATCCTGGGTTTTGGGGTCTGCCGGGTCAAATTCATCGCTCAAGCCCTGTTTGCCACATAGTTCGTGCAACAGGCCAAGCATGGTGGGGTCGAGGTATTCCTCTTCATTGAGCAACAATTGCGTGCGCATCAACAAACGCAAAGAAAAGCTGGCACGTTCGGTGTAACGGCCCAGCCAAAAAAGGTGTTCTGCAGCCCGGCTGGAAACAGGCCGGCGAAGGGCTTGCAGGTCTTTGGCTTGCAGCTTTTCTTTCAGGTTGGTGGTGCGTTCCACCGGTTCGCCGCTGCGAACCCAGGTGTCCAGGCTTGTGCCGCCTTTTTGCATGCTCACGATGCCGTTCTGGTCACCTGCAACGCGTGTCAGGCCACCGGGCATTACCGTGTAGTTGCCCAGGCCATCTGTGACCGCAAACAAGCGCAACATCATGGCGCGTTCTTCAATGCCGCCAGCGCCACTCCAAATGGGCACACGCGACAACGGAATCAGTTCCTGCAAGGTGTACTGCGAAGGGCGCTGGCTGATTTTCGACAACCAAATGCGTTTTTCGATATCGTCCAACTCCGAGCCCATGATGGATTCCATCGTTCGCCCGCGGCGGTTGGGGCCAGTGGACTTGATCACCAGGTTGTTCAATCGCTCGCTGGCCTGTGCCCACGCGGGTGATTCACCGCACCACCAGCTGGGCACGCTGGGCAGCAGCAATTCTTCTTGAAGGTAGTGTTGGCCAAGCCCGGGCATGAAGCCATGAATGGCGGGGCTTTCAAGCCAGCCCGAGCCGGGCATGTTGGCCATGACCACGCCGCCGCATCGAATGGCCTGCAGCAAACCGGGCACACCCAAATGCGAATCTTCGCGCAGTTCCAGCGGATCCAGCCACTGGTCGTCTGTTCTGCGGATCAGGCCGTCAATGGGTTCCAGCCCGTTGACTGTTTTCAGGAACACCTTGTTGTTACGAACGGTCAGGTCGTTGCCTTCCACCAGCGAAATACCCAGATAACGCGCAAGGTAGGTGTGTTCAAAATAGGTTTCGTTAAAGGGGCCGGGTGTTAGCAAAGCAATGCGCGCATTCTCGCCTTTGGGCGAAAGTTTGCGAATGCCATCGATGTAGTCACGGTAAAAGCCAGCCAAATGTTGAATGTGCATTTCCCGAAAGCCGCGGGTGAAGCTGCGCGAAATGCTCAATCGGTTTTCAAGTGCATACCCCAAACCCGAAGGCGCTTGAATGCGGTGGGTGATCACCCACCATTTTCCGTCGGGGCTTCGACCCAAGTCGAAGGCCACCATGTGCAGCCACACTTTGTTCGGTGGCTCCATGCCCTGCATTTGCGGCAGGTAACCCGAGTGGCCATAGACCAAATCAGCGGGCAGCAAACCCTTTGCAAATAGCTCGCGTGGGCCATACACATCAGCCATCATCGCATTCAGCAGGCGTGCACGCTGGGCAACCCCAGCTTGCAATACCGCCCAATCGGCTTGATCGATAATAAACGGCAATAAATCGAGCGACCAGGGGCGTGAGGCCCCCTGTGCATGGTCAGCGTATACATTGTAAGTAATGCCGTTGTCACGAATTTGTTTGGCCAAGGCGCTGCGCTTGTTGTCCAGGTGCTCGCTTAAACCTGTGGTGGGCAGGCGGTTTACGAATTCAGCCCAAGCGGGTCGAAGCACACCTTCGCCGGCCAGTTCGCTGTAGTAGACGCTGGTGCCTTGAAGGATGCTCTGTTGCCAGGGCACCTCCATGTTCGCAAGGGTGGTGTTCGGGTTCGCGCTCAATGCGGTCACTGATTAAAGTTTGGTGCCTTATTGTAAATGCCTAACACCACCTTAGGTCGAGTGTAATCGGGAACTCGGGTCTTCCCGAGGGGCTTTTGGGCTGAACCTTGCCCTGTGTGTGGCCCATGCGGAAGAAGCGCGTCAAACGGCGGCTTTCTGCTTCAAAAGCATTCACGGGGAAAATGTCATAATTGCGTCCGCCCGGGTGTGCCACATGGTATTGGCAACCCCCAAGGCTTCGTCCGTTCCAGGTATCAATCAAATCAAACACCAGCGGGGTGTGCACGCCAATGGTGGGGTGCAGGGCGTTGGGTGGCTGCCAGGCGCGGTAACGCACGCCAGCCACGTATTCACCTTCGGTGCCTGTGCCGTGCAGGGGCACTTTCACGCCGTTGCAGGTCAGGGTGTAGCGTTCGTCCACAAAGTTTTTCACTTTTACTTCCACGCGTTCCAGCGAGGAATCCACATAACGCACTGTGCCGCCGGGTGCCCCTTCTTCACCCAGCACATGCCAGGGCTCCAGCGCGCTGAAAATTTCAATCTCGATGCCGCCGCTTGAAAAATCCCCCATTTTCGGGAAGCGAAATGCGAAGTGCGGTGCAAACCAGTCAAGCTGGAACGGAAAGCCTGCGGCTTGCAAGTCGGCCACCACGTCTGCAATGTCGTTTTTCACAAAGGTGGACAACATAAACTGGTCGTGAAGGCGCGTGCCCCATTTCACCAAGCGGGCGGTGTAGGGCGTTTTCCAGAATTTTGCAATCAGCGCGCGCAGCAGCAGTTGTTGCGCCAAACTCATTTGCGCGTTGGGTGGCATTTCAAACGCGCGCAGCTCAAGCAGACCCAATCGGCCGGTTGCTGTGTCGGGGCTATACAACTTGTCGATGCAAAATTCGCTGCGGTGGGTGTTACCGGTGGAGTCAATCAAAATATTGCGCAGCAAGCGGTCGATAATCCACGGTGGCGGGCTGCCCGCGTGTTTGTGCATTTGTCGGTTCAGCTCGGAAAGTGCCAGTTCCAGTTCGTGAACCTGATCGCTGCGGGCTTCATCCACGCGCGGTGCCTGGCTGGTGGGGCCAATGAAAAGCCCGGAGAATAAATACGACAAGCCGGGGTGGTTGTGCCAGTAACGAAGCAGGCTGCCCAGCAAATCGGGGCGACGAAGGAAAGGGCTGTTCTCCGGGGTTTCTCCACCCATCACGAAGTGGTTGCCGCCGCCTGTGCCGCTGTGTCGCCCATCCAGCATAAACTTTTCTGTTGAAAGACCAATTAGCCGCGCCTCCTCATACAGGTTTGTGGTCAGGTGCAACAATTCGCCCCAGTTTTTGCTGGGTTGAATGTTCACTTCCAGCACGCCGGGGTCGGGGGTTACCTGCAGCATGGTCATGCGTTGGTCGCGTGGGGGCGGGTAACCCTCCATTGTCACCGGTTGGTTTAAAGCCTCTGCGGTGTCTTCGATCCTGCTTACCAGTTCCAGATATTCATCGAGTTCTTCCAGTGGTGGCATGAACACATACAGATGCCCATTGCGCACCTGTACGCACATGGCGGTGCGCACAATGTGCGTGGCGGATTCTTTCATCACAGGTGCCGCGTCATTGGCCGCACTGGCTTTCACATCCGGCGTTTGAAGTGCCACGCGCGCGGGGGTGGGCGGCGCAAACGGATCCGAAGGGATGGTAAATGGAAAGTCTTTCTTGGCAACCCAAGGCTGTGAATCTAGCGGCAGGCGGTAGCCCATGGGCGAATCGCCGGGTGTCAGGTACAGGCGTTCGTCGCGCAGAAACCAGCGCCCGGTACGCCATTGGCCATTCTTGGCTTGTATGGGCAGGCAGTAGCCCACTTCCTCTGTCAGCCCTTGTGTGAACACCTTGCTCAGGCGTTTGCGTTCCAGTGGGTCGTCCAGCCTTGAATCAAAGGGGTCTACGTTTACTGGCAGTTTGCGTTCTCGCCACATGTAATACCAGGCATCCTCGAACGCTGGCATTGCGTAGCGTGGGTGCAAGCCTAGTCGGCCACAAAGCCCCTCCATGAATTGCCTGGCTGTGGCCTGGGTGGCTTTGCCTTCCCCTTGTTCATGGCTTAGCAGCGCCGGGTTTCGCCAAACGGGCTCACCGTCTTTTAGCCAATACATGGACAAGGCCCAACGAGGCAGTTGTTCGCCCGGATACCACTTGCCTTGCCCAAAATGATAAAACCCACCCTTGCCGTAATACTTGGCCAGTTTGTTCAGCATCTTGATGCCGTAGTCGCGTTTGGTGGGGCCAAGTGCGTCCACATTCCACTCGGCAGCACCGCGGTCGGTGTTGGCCACAAAGGTGGGTTCTCCGCCCATGGTCAGGCGTACATCGAGTGCATCCAGTGCCTTGTCCACTTCAAAGCCCAGTGCTTCAATGCCTGTCCATTGCTCTTCGGTGTAGGGTTTGCTGGTGCGGGGCGATTCATACACCCGCTGCACGCTCATTTCATGTTCGAACTCAACTTCACATTCGTCTAGTGTGCCAGTGATGGGTGCGGCACTGCCGGGTTCAGGCGAACAGGCCAAAGGAATGTGGCCTTCACCAGCCAGCAGGCCCGAAGTGGGGTCCAGGCCTATCCAGCCAGCGCCGGGCAAATACACCTCACACCATGCGTGCAGATCGGTGAAATCTTCTTCGGGGCCATCGGGCCCGTCAATGGCCTTCACATCGCTGGTCAGTTGAATGAGATAGCCTGATGCAAAACGGGCGGCAAGGCCCAAACGGCGCAAAACCTGCACCATCAACCAAGCCGTGTCGCGACACGATCCTGATCGATTGTTCAGCGTTTCATCGGGCGTTTGTACACCAGGTTCCATGCGAATCAAATATTGGATCCGGTTCGCCAAATCCTGATTCAAGGTCACCAAAAAATCGATGGTTTTAACACGGCTTAAATTCAAATCGGCCATGTAAGCGTTGAACGCTTTGCCAGTGTGGCAAGGCACCAAGTAAGGTGCCAGTTCCTGATCCAGTGATTCATCGTATTTGAAGGGAAAGAACTCAGCGGCTTCTTCCAGAAAAAAATCGAATGGATTGAGCACCGACATTTCCGCCACAAGGTCCACTGCAATTTCCAGCATTCCGGTGCGTTCCGGAAATATCACTCGACCCAAATAATTGCTTTGTGGGTCTTGCTGCCAGTTGATGAAATGCGTTTGTGGCAGCACCTTCATGCTGTATGAGAGGATCCGCGTGCGGCAGTGTGGGGCCGGGCGCAGGCGCACCACTTGGGGGCCCAAATTGATCAGGCGGTCGTAGCGGTAGCGTGTAATATGGCGCAGAGCAACGTGAATAGACACTTTGTATTCCCAAAAATGAAGCCGAACCGAAAAACCCATTACATGGCACGGAAAGAAGCATGAACCATGCCGAAGAAATCTGGAAAACTTTGGTGCGCGCCACCGAGGACAAAAAGCACCCTTGGCGCGTGGCGGCTTTCAGTACCGCAGGTGCCAATGGCCCGCAGGCGCGGTCGGTTATTTTGCGGGCTGTGAACGCCATTGAGCATCAACTGGTTTTTTTCACCGATGCACGCAGCCAAAAAATGACCGACATTGCGCATGACCCACGCGTTGCCCTTTTGTTCTGGAACGCCAGAAACAACACCCAACTTCGAGTATGTGGCAAGGCGAGCCCGGAATCCAGTGAATTGATTGTGAATGATCTCTGGAATCAAATTCCTGATTATGCGAGAAAAGACTACGCCACCCTCAGTGCCCCTGGGCAATTGATTGGTAGCAGTGGTTTGATTCACGATTTGGAAACAGCTCGCCGAAACTTCGTGGTGTTGAACGTGAAAGTTCACAGCATGGAATCGTTGGTGTTAAAGCGCGAGGGTCATGTGCGGATGGGGTTTGAAAAAATTGAAGAAGTGAATTGGCAGGAAAAAGTTCTGGTGCCTTGACTCCCCTTCAACGCATCATTTCCCTGCATTAAGCAACCGCAGACGGTTGGACTGCGATCGATTTGTTATTCTGATGCCTTCACCTTTTGCGAATTTCAAGCCGCAACCAAAGCGAGGGCACAGCAATGAGCGACACGGAGTACACGCCACCCCAAGTCTGGGTGTGGGATAAGGAAAATGGCGGCAAATTCGCCAATATAAACCGCCCCATCGCCGGCGCTACGCACGAGAAAGAGCTGCCTGTCGGCAAGCATCCGCTTCAGTTGTATTCAATGGCCACACCCAATGGCGTGAAAGTGACTGTCTTGCTGGAAGAACTGCTGGAATTGGGCCACACGGGTGCCGAATACGATGCCTGGCTGATCAACATTGGCAGTGGCGACCAATTCAGCAGCGGGTTCATTGAGGTGAATCCCAACAGCAAAATCCCAGCCTTGCTGGATCGAAGTACCAACCCGCACACGCGCGTGTTTGAGTCGGGTTCCATCCTGTTGTACCTGGCTGAAAAGTTCAAGGCCTTCTTGCCAAGTGACCCGGCCAAGCGCACAGAGGCGTTGTCCTGGCTGTTCTGGCAAATGGGCAGTGCGCCCATGCTGGGTGGCGGCTTTGGCCACTTTTACGCGTACGCGCCTGAAAAGTACGAATACCCCATTAACCGCTATGCAATGGAAGTCAAACGCCAACTTGATGTGCTTGATCGCCAGTTGGCAAAAAACCAGTTCATTTCAGGCGATGAATACACCATTGCTGACATGGCCATTTGGCCTTGGTATGGCGGTGTGGTCACCAACAAGGTGTACAACGCTGCCGAATTTCTTGAGGCGCACACGTATACCAACGTATTGCGATGGGCGCATGAAATTGGTGAACGACCGGCGGTGGTTCGAGGCCGAATGGTCAATCGCAGTTGGGGTGAGGAAAATGAACAAGTGCCTGAAAGGCACAGCGCCAGCGATTTCGACGGCAAGGCAATTTGACCCACACACGGAGCTTTATACATTGCACAAGGTTCTTTATTACACACTTTTGATCGCCGGCGTGGCTGGCTGTGCCTCAACCCATGACTTAACCAAAGGCAACAATGTGTTGGGCGGTGGTTACAAACAGGAAGAAAAGGGGCCCGGCTTGTTCTATATTTACGCTCGCTCCAACCATGCCCCCTGGCCCACGCTTGAGGCCGCCAGAACCACCTGGCGCACGGGGGCAGAGCGCGCCTGTGCTTCGGCCGATTACGACGAGTTGGCCATCGAAGAAAACGAGAAAGACACAGGCCTGCAAACCAGCTCCGGCGTGCGTTATTTGGTGGCAGAACGCACTGGCTACGCGAAATGCGACTCATCCACCTTGAGCAGTGGCGAAGTTGGAAAAATCATCGGGAAAGATTCAGCCATTCGGTAAATTGAGGGGCAGGCTTAGTCCTGCTCTTCAATCCAGGTCATCTGAATGGCTTCGAGAATTTTCTCGCTTGATTTTTCAGGGTCGTCTTCAAAGCCGGGCAGGGCGCACACCCACTTGTGTAAATCGGTGAAACGGATGTACTGCGGGTCCACATCGGGGTGGGCATCAATCAACTCCAGTGCAATGTCCAGCGTGTCGGTCCATTTCATGGTTTGGCCTCCTGGGTCAGTGGTTTTCGCGGGCGTGGTTGATGGTGTATTTGGGCAATTCCACCACCAGGTCTTTGTCGGCCAATTTGACCTGGCACGACAACCTGCTTTGCGGTGTCAGCCCCCAGGCCATGTCCAGCAAATCATCTTCATCGTCGCTGCTTTCGTTCAAGCTATTGAAACCTTCCTTGATGATGACATGGCAAGTGGTACAGGCACAGCTCATTTCGCACGCGTGCTCCAGGGCAATGCCATTGGCCAGAATGGTTTCACACAGTTGCGAGCCTGCAGGTGCTTCGAAGGACTTGCCTTCGGGACACAGGCTTTCGTGGGGCAGAATTTTAATGATGGGCATTTGTAAATCTCTCGTGTTCGATTGGTTGTCATCTATTCGAAGAAGCGCCGCCGAGCGTTGTGCTCACGGTGTCGAGGGTTTTGCCGGTCAGGGCTTTGCGAATGCCTGCATCCATGCGGCGCGCTGCAAAGTCTTCGGTCAACTGGCTCAATTCTTCAATGCCTTTCTCAATGGCACGAAGATCTTCGCTTTGGGCAAGCTCTCGCAGTGTCTTGAGGGCGGCATTGATTGCTTTCTGTTCATCGGCTTGCAGTAGGTCGGCGTCTTTGGCAATGGCCGCTTCAACCGATTCCACCAGGCGCATGGCCTCCACTTGCTGCTCGCGCAACTGCCTTGCATTCATGTCTGCCTCGGCAAACTCGAAGCTGTTTTTCAACATGCCTGTAATTTGGTCGTCGCTTAAACCGTAGGATGGTTTCACGGTGATGTTGGCTGAAACGCCTGAACCTGTTTCCATTGCATTCACTTCCAGCAGACCATCGGCATCTACTTGAAAGGTAACGCGAATGCGGGCAGCACCAGCGACCATGGGTGGAATGCCACGCAACTCGAAGCGGGCCAGCGAACGGTTTTCTGACACCAGTTCACGCTCGCCTTGCACCACATGAATGGCCATGGCGGTTTGCCCGTCTTTGAAGGTGGTGAATTCCTGCGCGCGCGCCACTGGAATGGTGCTGTTGCGGTTGATCACCCGTTCGGTCAGGCCACCCATGGTTTCAAGGCCAAGGCTGAGCGGAATGACGTCAAGAAGCAGCAAGTCGTCCTCACTGCGGTTGCCCGCCAGCGTGTCGGCTTGAATGGCTGCACCAATGGCCACCACTTCATCCGGGTTTAAATTCACCAGGGGGTCTTTGCCAAAAAACGCCTTCACTGCATTGCGCACCACGGGCATGCGGGTTGAGCCGCCCACCAGCACTACACCATCAATGTCATCAATCGTCAGGCCTGCATCGCGCAATGTTTTGCGGGCGGCTTGAATGGTGCGTTTTACCAAAGGTGCCACGATTTCCGCGAATTGATCCGCAGTGACTGTTTCGGCAATTGTTTCGCCGCTTTTGAATTCAACGCTGAGGAATGCAGTGTGCTCGTGTGAAATCTGTTCTTTCACGCGGCGACACGCCATCACCAAACGCGAGCGTTGTTGTGGGTTAAATTCTTTGAAGCCGTGTGTGGCAATAAAGTGGTCGGCCATTGCACGGTCGAAATCATCTCCACCCAGGGCGGAATCACCGCCCGTGGCCAATACTTCAAACACGCCAGCCTGCAAGCGCAGAATGGACACATCGAATGTGCCGCCACCCAAATCAAACACAACAAACTGCCCCTGTACTTTTTGATCAAGGCCATAGGCTACAGCCGCGGCAGTGGGTTCGTTGATCAATCGCAGAACGTTCAGGCCAGCCAGTTGTGCGGCGTCTTTGGTGGCCTGTCTCTGTGCTTCGTCGAAGTAAGCCGGCACAGTGATGACAGCACCCACCAGGTCGCCGCCCAGTGTGGCTTCAGCGCGCTTGCGCAAGGTGCGCAGAATATCGGCTGATACTTCAACCGGGCTTTTGGTGCCGTGGTCGGTTTCAATTTCAACCATGCCGCCTGAATCTTTCACGCGGTAGGGCAGGTTTAAACCTTGCACATCTTTGTAACCCCGACCCATCAAGCGTTTGACTGAAAACACGGTGTTGAAGGGGTCAGTGTCGGCACAAGCCAGTGCGTCTTCCCCCATGTTTTTTACACCGGTTTCGCAGTAGCGAACCACGCTGGGCAAAATCACGCGGCCGGAAGAATCGGGCAAACATTCGGCACTGCCACTGCGCACGCTGGCCACCAGCGAATGCGTGGTGCCCAGGTCAATGCCCACCGCGAGCCTGTGCTCATGCGGTGCTGTGGACATGCCGGGTTCGGCAATTTGTAACAAGGCCATTAGCTGGCGTCCTCCAGTTGCTCCAGTTTTCTGGTCAACTCAATCATGAATTTGTCGATAAACAGCAAGGCTTGCGCGGTGCCATTGGCCGCCTGCGCATTGTTCTCGCTGTCAATTTGCCGTGCAATCAAGTCCAGGCAGCGTTTTTTCTCGGTAGCCACTTCGTCGAGCAGATTTTCAAGGTCGCCTACACCGTCAATCTCTTCCAGTGCTTCACGCCACTCCATTTGCTGCATCAGCAGTGAAGGGGGCAATTTGCTTTGTTGCCCGCGCGGGTTTTCTCCGTTCAGTTCACACCAGTAAATGGCGCGTTCCATCGGGTTTTGCAAGCGCTTGTAGGCTTCGTTAATCCGCGTGGCCCATTGCACGGCGAGCCGCTTTTCCTGTGAACCCGAGTTTGCAAAACGATCCGGGTGGGTCTGGCTTTGAAGGCGTAGATATGAAGCAGAAAGGGCTGCACTGTCCAGTTCAAACTGGCAGGGCAACCCAAAAATATTAAAGTCGCTGTCGCTTAGTGTGATAGCTGGATTGGACATTACACAGTGAAGCTTTCACCGCAGCCGCAGCGCGCCTTTTCATTGGGGTTGTTGAACTTGAACCCCTCGTTCAGGCCTTCGCGTGCGAAGTCCAGTTCGATGCCTTCAAGGTAAGGCATGCTTTTGGGGTCAACGAACAGCTTCACACCATGGGCCTCGAACACACTGTCTTCGTTGGCCACTGCATCCACAAATTCAAGCTTGTAAGCCATGCCGGAACATCCGGTAGTGCGCACACCAATGCGCAAGCCAATTCCCTTCCCGCGTTTGGTCAGGAACTTGCTAATGTGGTCGGCGGCGCGTTCGGTTAATGTAATCGCCATGGTGTTTACTTCCTTCAATTATTAAGCGTGCTTCTTTTTGTAATCTTCCACTGCAGCCTTGATGGCGTCTTCGGCCAAAATGGAGCAGTGAATTTTTACAGGCGGCAGTGCCAATTCTTCAGCAATGGCGGTGTTCTTGATTTCCAGCGCCTGGTCCAGGGTTTTGCCCTTGACCCACTCTGTTACCAAAGAAGACGATGCAATGGCTGAACCGCAGCCGTAGGTTTTAAACTTCGCGTCGGTGATCAAGCCGTCTGCGCCCACCTTGATTTGCAGCTTCATTACGTCGCCGCAAGCCGGTGCACCCACCATGCCTGTGCCCACTTCATCGTCGCCCTTTTCGAACGAACCCACGTTGCGGGGGTTTTCATAATGGTCTAGAACTTTTTCGCTGTATGCCATGGTACTTCTCCTCAATCTTTAAATATTTCAGTGCTCTGCCCATTGAACGGTGCTTAGGTCAACGCCGTCCAGGTGCATTTCCCAAAGGGGCGACAATTCGCGCAACTTCGCCACTTTGGCTTTCATCAATTCGATGGTGAAATCAACATCAGCTTCGGTTGTGAAACGGCCAATCGAGAAACGAATCGAGCTGTGTGCCAGTTCGTCACTGCGACCCAGTGCGCGTAACACATACGAAGGTTCAAGAGAGGCTGACGTACAGGCTGAACCTGAAGACACCGCAATTTCCTTCACAGCCATGATCAGCGATTCGCCTTCCACGAAGTTGAAGCTGACGTTCAGGTTGTGCGCCACACGCTGTTCAAGGTTTCCGTTGACGTAAATTTCGTCAATTGCTTTCAAACCGTTGAGCAAACGGTCACGCAATGCTTTCATGCGTGGCAATTCGCTGGCCATTTCTTCTTTGGCAATGCGAAACGACTCACCCATACCCACAATTTGATGTGTGGCAAGGGTACCCGAACGCATGCCACGTTCGTGACCGCCACCATGCATTTGTGCATCGATGCGAATGCGTGGTTTGCGGCGAACGTACAGTGCGCCAATGCCTTTGGGGCCGTATGTTTTGTGGGCTGAAAAGCTCATCAAGTCGACTTTTAGCTTTTGCAGGTCAATTTCAACTTTACCGGTGGCCTGGGCCGCATCGACGTGGAAGATGATTCCTTTTTCGCGGCACAGTTCGCCAATGGCAGGAATGTCTTGGATTACGCCAATTTCGTTGTTCACGAACATGATCGAAATCAACACGGTGTCTGGGCGAATGGCCGCTTTCAAAGCCTCCAGGCTGATCAATCCGTCTTCTTGAACGTCCAGGTAAGTTGCTTCAAAGCCATGGCGTTCAAGGTCGCGGAATGTGTCCAGCACGGCCTTGTGTTCGGTTTTCAGGGTAATGATGTGCTTGCCTTTGGTTTCACCATAGAACAGTGCTGCACCCTTGATGGCCAGGTTGTTCGATTCAGTCGCACCAGAGGTCCACACAATTTCACGCGGGTCGGCGTTAACCAGGGAAGCAACTTGTTCGCGCGCATTTTCTACCGCCTCTTCAGCGGTCCAGCCGTAGGCGTGGCTGCGCGATGCCGGGTTGCCAAAACTTTCGCGCAGGAAAGGAATCATGGCGTCGGCTACACGCGGGTCCACGGGGGTGGTGGCGCTGTAATCGAGGTAAATCGGCATCTTCATAATGTGTTTGCTCCAATCAACTGCTGTTTAATGTGTGTGCTGTATGTGTGTGGCCGCTGCGGAATTAGAGGCTGCTGGCCTTTCACGAAACTGAATGGTTCGTTCAGCGTCTTTTTGCCGGTGTTTTTCAACCAGGCATTGAAGGCTGACCGAGCCAAGGTATTCCAACATTTTGGTATTCAGGCTGCTCCACAGGTCGTGCGTCATGCACTGGCCTTCGTCGGTGCAGTTTTCCTTGCCGCCGCACTGGGTGGCGTCCAAAGGTTCGTCGACAGCCAAAATGACGTCGGCCACGCTCACTTCCTTCAGGGCGCGAGCAATATGATAACCGCCGCCGGGACCGCGAACACTTTCAACCAGTTCATGGCGACGCAGTTTGGAGAACAGTTGCTCCAGATACGACAATGAAATGTTTTGGCGCTGGCTGATTCCGGAAAGCGACACCGGCCCTGTGTCTTGCTGCAAGGCCAGATCAACCATGGCTGTGACGGCAAATCTGCCTTTCGTGGTCAATCGCATGGCGTCCCTTTTTAATTCCTACTATTTTGGTCAAGTATAGCAAAGTTGACTGTTTTACTCAAGTATTCAAACTGATCAGGGTGATAGTGAAAACCTTGGTTTGACAAACAAAAACCGCCAGCCTAAGCCAGCGGTTTTTGTTTGTCACGCCCGCCAAAGGCGGGCACCGTCAATTTATGCAGCGGCGAACTGAAACACACGCTTGCGCAACACTTCCAACAAGCCCGTGCAGCTGTCTTCGATGTAGTTCAATACGGTGTCGAAACCATCGGGGCCGCCATAGTAGGGGTCGGGCACAGTGGCTTCGTCATGTTCTGTGGCGTAGCGCATCATCAACTGGATTTTGTGCGCGTACTGGCGGGGGCACTGCTGTTGAAGCAGGCTCATGTTGTCCCAGTCCATGGCCAGAATCATGTCGCTGTCGCGGAAGTCGTCTGCCGTTACCTGGCGTGAAATCAGCGCAGAAATGTCGTAGCCACGCTTGGCTGCAGCAGCCACGGCACGGGGGTCGGGTGTTTTGTCCAGGTGGTAGGCGTGCGTACCGGCCGATTCCACGGAAATTTCGTGATCAAGACCAGCTTCGTTTACCATCTGCCTGAAAACGCCTTCCGCTGTTGGTGAGCGGCAGATGTTTCCCATGCACACAAACAAGACTTTGCTTTTCATATTGGCTTCCTATTGTCCTGAACCCATTAAAATAAAACTCTAAAACCTTTTGCAATGCGCTTAGGCGCTGCGTTTGGCATCCAGCGATGTCACGTTTGAATCGCCCTTGCTGCCAAACAACTGTTCTTTCAACAAACCCAACTGGTCGCGGGCCTGGGCAGCTTTTTCAAACTCCAGGTTCTTCGCGTGCTCCAGCATAAGTTTCTCGAGCCTTTTAATTTCTTTTGCCAACTGCTTTTCGCCCAGCGGTGCAGCTTCCATGGCCTTGTCCGCTTTGCGTTGCCTTGAAGCATTTGGATCGAACACGCCATCAATTAGTTCCTTGATTTGCTTGTTCACGCCCCGTGGGGTAATGCCGTTTGCAGTGTTGAATTCAATTTGCTTGTTTCGGCGCCTTTCGGTTTCGCCCATCGCCAAGGTCATTGAGTTCGTAATTCGGTCTGCGTATAAAATGGCTTTGCCGTTCAAGTTGCGGGCTGCCCGGCCAATGGTTTGAATCAAGCTGCGTTCACTGCGCAGGAAGCCTTCCTTGTCGGCATCCAATATCGCAACTAGGGACACTTCTGGAATATCCAAGCCCTCGCGCAACAAATTAATTCCAACCAGTACATCAAATTCGCCCAAACGCAGGTCGCGGATAATCTCTACGCGCTCCACCGTTTCAATGTCGGAATGCAAATACCGCACGCGCACGCCGTTGTCGCTGAGGTAGTCAGTGAGGTCTTCGGCCATGCGCTTGGTCAACGTTGTGACCAATACTCGATCGCCAGCGCGAGTTCGTTCGTGAATCTCGCTGAGCAGGTCATCGACCTGTGTGGTGGCAGGGCGCACCTCAATCACAGGGTCAATAAGGCCTGTGGGGCGCACCACTTGTTCAACCACTTGGCCAGAATGCTCTTTCTCGTAGTTCGAGGGCGTGGCTGAAACAAACACTGTTTGCCGCATTTTGGACTCGAATTCCTCGAAACGCAAGGGGCGATTGTCCATGGCAGATGGCAGACGAAAGCCGAAGTTAACCAGCGTTTCCTTGCGGGACCTGTCTCCGCGGTACATTCCGCCCAGTTGGCCTATGGTTACGTGGCTTTCATCAATAATCATCAACCCGTCTTTGGGCAGGTAATCGATCAGCGTGGGGGGCGGCTCACCCGGCGCTGCGCCAGACATGTGGCGGCTGTAGTTCTCGATTCCCTTGCAAAAACCGAGTTCGGCCAACATTTCCAGGTCGAAGCGGGTGCGTTGCTCCAGCCGTTGGGCTTCAACCAGTTTGCCGGTTTTTACAAAGAAATCAAGCTGCTGTCGCAATTCCTCTTTAATGGTTTCAATGGCGCGCAGCACGGTGGCACGGGGCGTTACATAGTGGCTGCTGGGGTAAATCGTGAAACGGGGCAGCTTTTGGCGAATTTTGCCCGTAAGCGGGTCAAACAGCTGAATGCCATCAATTTCATCGTCGAACAGGTCAATTCGAACCGCCAGTTCCGAATGTTCGGCGGGGTACACGTCGATCGTGTCGCCCCGAACGCGGAATGTGCCACGGGTGAAGTCCAGGTCATTGCGCTTGTATTGCATGGCAATCAGGCGCTTCAGAATATCGCGCTGGCTAAGTTTGTCGCCATGGCGAATGCTCAAAATCATGGCATGGTAATCGGACGGGTCGCCAATGCCGTAGATGCAGCTGACGGTGCCTACAATAATGGTGTCGCGCCGCTCCAGCAGGCTTTTCGTGGCTGAAAGCCGCATTTGCTCGATGTGTTCGTTGATCGAGCTGTCTTTTTCAATAAACAGGTCGCGGCTGGGCACGTAGGCCTCGGGTTGGTAGTAGTCGTAATAGCTGACGAAATATTCCACCGCATTTTTTGGGAAAAATTCGCGCATTTCAGCATACAGCTGGGCAGCCAGGGTTTTGTTCGGCGCAAGAACCAGGGCAGGGCGACCGGTTTGGGCAATTACATTGGCGATGGTGAAGGTTTTGCCTGAACCTGTTACGCCAAGCAGGGTTTGAAAAACTTCACCGTCGTTCACGCCCTCGATCAGCTTTTCGATCGCGGTCGGTTGGTCGCCGGCCGGGGCATAGGGCTGGTATAACTCGAACGGACTGTCGGGGTAACTGATAAATCCAGGGGTCATGTTAAACTGCAGGTCTTGATGCGAGGCAACCACAAAGCACAGCGGTTTTGGCCAATGATCACCCGAACGGGTTGAACCTTCTGGCCAATCCCGTAGAATTGTGGGGTTGCATCATTGGGCTGGTTGTTGCAGAAAGTTTGCAGCATTTTGTGTTAAGCCAATCCTGCATTATCGTTGGAAATTAGTTTTTTTTCCAGACTTGACTTTTTCTTTTTTCACTCCCAGACAACGGAATCATGCTTTCAAATCGCGCACTTACGATCAAACCTTCCCCTACACTTGCCGTGACAGCCAAGGCGGCCCAACTGAAAGCCGAGGGTAAAGACATTATCGGCTTGGGCGCTGGTGAACCCGACTTCGACACCCCCGACCACATCAAGGAAGCTGCCAAGAAAGCGATTGATGCCGGTTTTACCAAGTACACCAACGTGGGCGGCACGCCCGGTTTGAAAAACGCCGTGATCGCCAAGCTAAAGCGCGACAACGGTTTGGAGTACAAGGCCAATGAAGTGGTGGTTGGCGTTGGCGGCAAGCAATGTATTTTCAATATGGTGCTGGCTACCATCAACGATGGTGATGAGGTTGTAATTCCTGCGCCTTACTGGGTCAGCTATGCCGACATCGTTGAAATTGCCGGTGGCGTGCCCAAGCTGGTGTTTGCCGGCATTGAGCAGGGCTTCAAAATTACGCCTGCCCAGCTGGAAGCGGCCATTACCCCAAAAACCAAAATGTTCATGATCAACAGCCCCAGCAACCCCACGGGCGCTGTGTACACCAAGGCTGAACTGGCTGCATTGGGCGAAGTGCTGTTGAAGCACCCCAATATCATCGTGGCCACGGATGACATGTACGAACACATTAACCTGGCCGGTGTGCCGTTTGTAAACATTCTGAATGCCTGCCCAACCCTGAAAGACCGCACCGTGGTGTTGAACGGTGTTTCCAAGGCGTACAGCATGACTGGCTGGCGCATTGGTTTTGCTGCAGGCCCGGCCAAGCTGATCGACGTAATGACCAACCTGCAAAGCCAGTCCACTTCCAACCCCACGTCTATTTCACAAGTGGCTGCGGAAACCGCCTTGAATGGTGATCAGGATTGCTTGAAGCCCATGGTGGCCGCATTCCGCGAGCGCAATGAGTTCGTAACCAAAGCCTTGAATGCTGTGCCCACTATTCAGTGCTTGAAAGCCGAAGGTGCTTTCTATGCATTTGTGGATGCACGCAAGGCAATTCAGAAGCTGGCTGCTGAGGGCAAAATCAAGGCTGCAAACGATTTGGAGCTGACTGCATACCTGCTTGAAGCTGGTGTGGCCGTGGTTCCAGGTTCTGCATTTGGTGCTGAGGGTTACTTCCGTATTTCATTTGCAACCAGCATGAGCAACCTTGAAAAGGCTTGCGATCGCATTGCGAAAGCGTTGGGTTGATTAAGGATTAAGCAGACTGAAGGTGTTTTGTAATTCATTTGAGCAATTTGGGCATTTAGGGTTGCGCAAAAAAATTTCGCTGCTATAATCTCGGCTCTTTCCCCGATAGCTCAGTCGGTAGAGCGACGGACTGTTAATCCGCAGGTCCCTGGTTCGAGTCCAGGTCGGGGAGCCAAATAAAAAAAGGGCTTAGCATTTGCTAAGCCCTTTTTCTTTACTGTTTGCCGGGCCTGAACGGCGGTGCTTTGGGAA